>OLXK01000861.1_pt1 | contig 25671 bp, 20 predicted proteins | sample 1674321 | NCBI WGS metagenome assembly OLXK01 (sample SAMEA103958162, study PRJEB25191) | human gut metagenome | reverse complement strand
AGAATTGGGGATTCTTACATGAACACAATTGGGTACTTTTATTTTAACATTTATAATTTGTTATCAAAGGATATGTAATTGAACATATTTCGTATGAATAAGCGCAATTCATATCTCTTTTTTCAAAGTAAATTGAATAAAGAATCAAAAGGGCTAAGAACTTTACCATTTTAATATATTATAGATATATAAATGATTGTGGAGCATTTTTAACTCCATAGTCTAATAAAGTTTTTGGTGTTTCATAAACTTTTACTTTGCCCAGTTTATACGCATAAGCTATTTTTTTACCTTTAAAATATTCATCAAAAAATTCTTTGGATATTCCAGATGCCTGTTTTGTTTGTTTCCATAATTCATCGGGTGATAATATTAAAACATCAATAATTTCTGCTTCAGCAACGATTCTTTTAACTGGTGTAGTTTCATAAATGACAATTGATGAAATATCTTGTTTTGCTGCTATTTTTCTATATTCAAATTTTTTACTACCATTAATTATATTTTCTACATGTTCTGGATTTATAGAAATCAAAATTTTTCTTTTCATAAGTTCTCTCCCATTCCTAATTTGTAGATTCTAATATATTCCTCTTTACTCAATTGTTGAAAAGGTCTTGGTCCACTTCCTTCAACTATAATTTGATTTTCATATAATTGATTTAAGTTAACTTTATTTGTCAAAGTCGTATAATCTAATAATTTAACTACTACTGGATATTTTGAATGTAATGCTTTTATTTCTTTTTCAGAAAAGATTGATCGGTCTTTACATATTTTAATACAATCATCAACATCTTTAGTTCTAATTATTTCTTCAATAATAGCAATACCTGTTACAACAGACGAATAGCGCTTAGGATATCTCTCGCCGGTGCGATATATAATAACAATATCACCAGGTCCAGCTTTTATATCAAATGCACCTGATAAATAAATTTTTTCCAAAGCATATCTATGTGCTTTATTTTCTTTATATAAATGCATATTTTCATTTTGAAGAATCATATCAGGAAATAAATCAGTATGATATTGAGGATATATGGGCAAGAAAAAATAATTAATTTCATTTTTTAATAAAGGATAATTAAATTTTGGTGATTCATTAAAATTATAATCTCTCATAGATTTTACTAAAACAGCTTCTCCATTATCTTTATATCCCCATTTTATGAATCCCCAACTTTCCATAAATCTTTTAAGTTGTTTTACTTCTTCTCTTTTATTTTCAAATAGAGTGACATAAATTTCATCTACATTAAGTTTTCTTGCATTATCAAAAATAATTTTCAGAAATCTTTCTCCCAGTCTGAATCCCGTGCTTATGATTTTAAAAGTTCCAACCTTCAATCTGTTTTTAGAGAGAAATTTTGGTGAAATATCATCGTATTTCTCTTTTTCATCTTCAGTTTTTAAATACAAAAATCCTTTCATTCCCTCTTCATTTTCAAAAGTATAAACCTTCTCTTTTTGGGAAGCCTTCTTTTTAAACCATCTATCAAATTCTATTCCATTGTAGTCTTCACGTAAAGTATCAAAGAATCGAGAATTTAAATCTATATCTTTAAATTCTTTTAACTTAACTGAAAGCATCTTATATTCAATGTTTTGTGGATATTTTGTTTCAAAATAATTCAATAATTCTGATGATGACAAAACTCTATCTCTGATATATAATTCTTCTGCTTTTTTTAGCATTACATTGTCATCTGTCAATAAAATTCCAACATTATCATTATATATTTCTTTTAATAATTCATTATCAATACTACTATTTTCATCCATAGAATATTTATTTATTACTTCATTAAAGTAATTGTCAGTTTGGCAATTCAAAACCGGTAAAACATTATAAGAATTAAGTTTTGTTAAAACTGACTGCATTTCTTCTTTATCTTTATACTTTTCAATTTCATTTTTAGAACTTTTATGAATATATGTTAACAATTTTCTATTATTAATCCAATTAAATAATTTTGAAATTTCAAAAGATGGATTAGTATTACTTTCTCTTTTAATAAGTATATTCGTATCCAGTAATATATCTATGTTATCATATGTAACCACTAACGGTTCAATATCATAAACAATTATTCCATATTTATCAACTTCTGCTTTAGAATAAAATCTATAACATTCATGTAATGCATCCTCCAATGAATTATAAAGATTTTTAAAATCTTGTTGCCAATATTCCATTAAAGCATCTTTCCATGTTTTAAAAATTTGTTTTGCTTTAACAGTAACTTTTACAAATCTATTTTTATCTTGGTTTGATATCATAACTAAAGTATCGCCAACTTTAATTTCTTTTCTTTCAGGAGTTGCCAATCTATATTCGTGTATTTTATTTTTTGAAATAATTTCTTCAATGTACTTGTCTCTAATTTTTAAATAATAATTTTTCATTCTGACCTCTCCCTCCTTTAATAAAATTATACTTTATATATTTACATATGTAACGAAGTTTATATTACTTTCGGTAAAATATTTTGTTTCTTCAATTTTTTAAAACAATAGAATCTATACTTCTCGATAAAATTATACCACAATATTCTTTCTTATTAAATAGTGAAGCAAATAATATTTTATTTAAATAGATATTCACCGCACTTCAAAAAAATTTATTTAATAATCCTTTTTTGTTTCAAATGATTATAAACATTATTTATTGCTTCAATATAACAAATAAATGAAGGATGATTATAGTCATTGTGTGTTAAATAACGATTCTTAATTTTTAGATATTGTTCTCGTACTACTCCCCACCATCCAGGAACTTCCTTAATTGCTTTTGCCTTCGCTTTGTATTTGTTTGAATTTGGAGCGATATTCCAATAGTATCTATCATAATATGTATATCCTGTCTTTTCATGAATCAATCTTTCCCATTCACCACTATTATTTTGGGTTACTATGCATAGATCAATAGAGAACTTTTTATTTGGTGTATCCTTAAACCATATTGTTCCAGTGGATAAAGATGATGTAGAGTCTTCAACGTCAGATAAACTACTATTTTTCATAACTTTATTAAAGCATTTTCTAACAACTTCTTTAATTCCTTTAGCATCATTCCAATTTGGACAAGAAAGAATATTCAAATTATAGTCAAAATCAAATGGTCCATCCTCATTTTGAGTAACCATATTACGGCCACCACTTCCTACAAGGAAGAACTGGCTATTCACCCCATTTTTCCTCAATTCTTCAACTAATTCAGTCAGCATACTAGAACAATCCCTTTGTGCTCTCCTTAAAAATTGTTTGTCTTCTACATAATAATACATAAATTACACCTCACTTTTTAATTCCCATGCCTTCCATTTAGTTATGCAGATTCACTAAATCGTAATATATTACTAATAAAGTTCAAAATTGTCAAGTATTTTACATAAAATTTATACTATGAAAGGCAAAAGATATGCATTGTGAAATTAAAAATCAAATTATTCAATATAGTTTTAAAGCAAAATATGTGTTGCATTTATGCAACATTTCTAATCTTTTGTTGCATATTTATAAATATTTTAAGGCAGGATAAGAAAAATGCAACAACTCTCGTTTATTTGCGTTTTTGAGTTTTTGCAACAACTGTGATACCCAGTTTTTCTCTTGATGAAAAAGAGTTAACAATTATAAGAATTGTCAACTCTAAAAAATAAATATTATAACATATATTCTGCTTGTTTAATTACTGTTTGAATAGCATCTTCTGTATACTCTGGTGGATAATTATATTTTCTTAAAAGTCGTTTTATTTCTTTTCTCATTTTTGCTTGTGTTGACTTTTTCTTTGACCAGTCTGTAGTTGCATACTCTTCTACTACTTCTTTTAATTCATGAGCAATACATTTTAATGTTTCGTCTGTTAAAAGTTCATAAGCACTTTTATTTCCAGCTAAAGCATCATAAAATGCTCTTTCTCTACCACTTAAGCCAAGTTCATTTGCTGCATCTTCGTCAGATACAATCTCTTGTGCAAAATCAATAATTTTAACAATAGTTTCTGTTGTATCAAAATCCCCTTCTCGATTATGATATTTTTCAAGTATTTTTCTTAATCTTTCACTATATTGTTGCGCTTTATAAAGATTTGTTTTTCTACTTTCAGCAATAACTTGTTTCAATAGATTTTCAATAATCTTTAAGAATATGTGCGGAGGATTTGTTTTCTTTAATTCCTCTATTTTTTCTGGCCTTAATAGATCCACAAGGGTTGCTTGATCTGTTGTTCCTACTTGAGTTAAAACTTTAACTTCATCACCTTTAATAGCGTCTGCTACCAATTTTTCTATTTCTTCGTTGACATCTCCGATGCTAATTGGGCCAGTTCCAATTTCAAGTTTTAAAATATAATTTCTAACAGATAAATAATATTGAACTACTGAATGTTGCTCTTTATCCAATATGCCTGCAGAAACTATATAAGCATGTTTTAAATCAATAGATAATTTTAAATATTCTTTTTTACGTTTATCATTTTCTAAAACGAATGCTGCACCTTGTTGAATTACACCAAATCTTTCTTTAGCAGATGTTGAATTAAACTCATCTAAATCAATTTTGTAAAACCATTCATTAAGTATTGATAGTTTTTCTTTCAAGATTGTTAAAGCTACTTCTTGAATATCTTTTAAGTTGAATTCTTTATCACGTGCAGTATAAGTATTAAGTGCATCTTCTAATGCTTTTGCAAGTCCAATATAATCTACAACTAAACCAGACTCTTTCCCAGGATAAATTCTATTTACTCTAGCTATTGCTTGCATTAAATTATGTGCTTTCATTTTTTTAAATATATACATTACATCTAGATCTGGAACATCAAACCCTGTAAGCCACATATCAACAACAATTGCAATCTTAATTTTACTATTTTCAGATTTAAACTCATTGGCAGCTTTTTGTCTATCCAATTTACTACCAAATAAATCTCTTAATTCTTGTTTGTCTTTATTACTTTCCGTAACTATTGCAACCATCATTTCTTCGTAACTAGGTCTTAAAGCAATTATTTTATGATAAAGTTTTGCTGCTGCAATTCTTGTTGGCATTACTATCATTGCTTTACCATTTAAGAAATCTTTTCTTTGTTCATAGTGTTCTACTATATCTTTAGCAAGCATTCCTAATAAATCATCATCTTCAAGAATAACTTTAATATTACTCATTCTTTTCTTAGATTCTTCTATAATGGTTTTATTTATGCCTTTATTTTCAAGATCATCATAATAATCATCAATTCTTCTTAATAAATTTGGATCAGTCCATACTCTAGCAAGTCTTCCTTCATAAAATATTCTTACTGTTGCTCCATCAATTACAGATTGTGTCATATCGTATGTATCTATAATTTCACCATAAATATCAGTTGTAGATTTATCAGCGGTTGTTACTGGTGTTCCCGTAAAACCAATGAAAGTTGCATTAGGAAGAGAGTCCCTAATATATTTTTCAGTTCCATATTTTGAAATTAATTCTAATTCATTAGTATCTTCGTTTTCTTGATAAGTAATTCTTTCGTATACACCATAATGGCCACGATGAGCTTCATCTGCCATTACTATAATATTATTTCTTTCATTTACTTGAATTTCATCTTTATCAAATTTTTGAATAGTTGAAAATATTACTCCACCTTGTTTCATTATTTTAAGTTTTTCAAGTAAATCTCTTCTTGAATTAACTTGAACTGGAGTACATCTCAAATACTCACTGGCACTTGAAAAAGTATTAAATAATTGATCATCTAAATCATTTCTATCAGTTAATACAATAATTGTTGGATTTTGTAGTACCTGATTAGTAATTAATCTATGAGCCAACATTACCATAGAAAAACTTTTACCACTTCCTTGAGTATGCCATAATAATCCTGCTTTACCATTACCATTAGGTTTCATAGCAATTTTAACTTTTTCAATGGATTTACATACTCCAAAGTATTGATGATATTGAGTCATTATTTTAATGTTTTTATTCTTATCTTTATTGATAAAGAAAATATTATTTTTAATTACATCTAATAATCTTTCTGGCTTCAATAATCCATCAACTAATACATTTAATTTAAATGCATAATTATCTTTATAACCTAATTCACCATTAACACTTTTCCACTCATTATACCTGTCTATTTTAGATGTTAAAACACCAACTTTTGAATTTACGCCATCACTTATTACATTAAATGCATTATAATTAAACAAAGTGGGAATATCGTATCTATAACCACTGCTTTCTGTATTACCACCTAATTGATTATACGCATCTTCTAATAATTTGTCTTCAAATCCTTCAAAAGATTTTAGTTCCATTACTACTAATGGTAAACCATTAATAAATATAATTACATCTGGAATACGGGTACTTCTATTTGCAAATTCTTTAAACTTAATTTGATTACCAATCTCAAATTGATTATTTGTAATTTCATTAAAATCGACTAATTTAATCAAAGGATTAACTTCACTTTCATAATCCTCGATAGTAATCCCATTAACTAAATATTGATGGAATATCTTGTTTCTTTCAAATAATGACGGGTGATCAATATTTTTAATAGTTCTAATCGCTTCTTCTAATATTCTATTTTCGACACCTTTATTAATTATAGTTAGTTGCTGTAACAAAAGTTCTTCATTTATAAAATCACTTAATTGTCGTTCAACAATCCAATTATTTTTATCATCTATATATGAATATCCTTTGTCTTGTAATAACTCTATTATAGTTTTTTCTACTTCACTTTCATAAAACATACTATCCACCATGATCCTTGTTCTTTTTTTAAAATTATACCATAAAACCTTAAAGAATTCAATTTTTCAACATTTTTTGAACAAAACTTTATGTCACTTTATTAACACTATAGGAAGTATTGATAATAAAATTGAGCATAATGAGAAATTAATTAGTAAAATTGAAGAATTTCTTTTACTAAAATTTAATAAATTAGAAAAAACTGTTGGAGTAGTCTTTTCTGATGTCTTTCGATGTTTTAATGGTGGAACATTTAAGAGTTCAGACTATGTTGATTTGTCACAATATAAACTAATTACAATAAAAAATATTGATAATACTGGTTTTAACACTAGCAATGCGACATATATCCCCAAAATGAATAAATATGAAAAATACAAATTAAGTATTGGTGATATATTATTAACAATGACTGGGGCATATTTAGGCAGATTAGGTATTGTAGATGAAGATAATTGTTATTTAAATCAACGCGTTCTTAAAATATCTGGAATGTCAAAATCTTTCTTATATTGCTTTCTAAAATACAATCAAAACGAAATATTTAGTTTAGGTAAAGGTAGTGCACAACCAAATTTAAGTATAACTGATTTAAATATTTTCCCAGTTAATTATAGTCATAATACAATTAAATCATTTTGTTTTAATGATAAATACATTGATTATATTATTAATTTAAAACAAGAAATAAAGAAATTGAAAATACTAAAGCAAAATTACTTACATAAATTCTTTGGCTAATTTTTTATTTAAAGAATTTTATTTTGATAAAATATCGCTATCATATAAAGGAGGTAAAAGAGGTATGATAGCAGAATTTAGAAAATGGTTAATTAAACAAAACCTTTCAGAAAACACAGTAAATTCATATACATTTACTGTAGAACATTATTTTTCAATTTATAAGGAAATAACTAAAGAAAATTTATTAACTTATAAAGGATTTCTTGTTGAAACGTATAAGGGGAAAACAGTTAACTTAAGGATTCAAGGATTAAATAAATACCTTGAATATATAGGACAAACAAGTGACAGGCTTAAATTCGTAAAGATTCAACAAAAAAACTTTTTAGAAAATGTAATTAGTAATGCTGATTATGTATTCTTTAAAAATCAGCTTAAAAAAGACAAAAATATGGACTGGTATTTTGTTGTTAGATTTTTAGGTGCAACTGGGGCAAGAGTTAGTGAATTAATTGAAATCAAAGTTGAACATGTAAAAGCAGGTCATATTGACATTTATTCAAAAGGTGGTAAAATACGTAGACTTTATATTGCTAAATCATTACAAAAAGAATCTTTAAAATGGTTAAAAAGTAAAAATAAAGATTCAGGATATTTATTTTGTAATAAAAATGGTAATAAACTTACTACAAGAGGAATTGCACATCAATTAAAAAAATTAGCTTCAGATTATAAGATGAATATTGATGTTGTATATCCTCATTCCTTTAGGCATAGATTTGCAAAAAATTTTTTAGAAAAATATAGTGATATTGCTTTACTTGCTGATTTAATGGGACATGAATCAATAGAAACTACTAGGATTTATCTCCGTAGAACTAGTGAAGAACAACGTGAACTAATTGATAAAATAATAACATGGTAAAAAAAGTTCTTTGGTTTATAATTACCCAAAGAACTTTTTTAAATAACTTGTTTTAAGAGATTTTAAATGGATTATCTCAATATTTAAGTTTATTCTCGTGTTTAATAGAAAATTATATATTTCATTTGAAATAGTATTATTAGAGATTTTTAAAGTATATATAATATCTTTATTTGTATGTGGGATAGCAGAACCAATGTTGTGTTCCCTAATATTTTTATAATTATTTTTTAGATAAATATATAAATAGTACGGATTGATATTTGTTTTTATTTTTGCTAGTGTAGAACCAACTACGCCATTATATCCTATATAAACTTTTCCACTGCTTGCTCCATCCATCACCATCAGGATATCATTTGTTTTACAATATACTAATTTTTCATCATTTGTATATGTTAAATTTCCATTTTCTAACGCATCTATTGTTAAGTAATCAATTCCATTATCAGTAAAGTTTTTTGGTTTTTTACCTTTAATAAATTGCAGTCTATCTAACAATGAAAATTTATCTTTATTTAAACACTCTTTTAAATATAGATTCTTTTCAAGTTGTTCTAATTTGTCCAATAACAATAATTTATGCTCTATTAAGTCATCAATACTTCCTATAGTGTTAACTATGTGTTGTTGCTCAGCAATTGATGGAATTAAAATATCATAGTTTAATAAGACATCTTTATTTCCTCTTGGCATTTTGGTTCCTTTGCAGCCTTTTACATAAGTATCAAAAAAATGCTCTGATGATAAACGATAATAAAGAAAATTTGATAAACAAATATTTTCATTTACTTTTATTGCAATAACATCACTTGAACAGCCACCACAAAATTTTGAAAGCCACATTTTTTTGAAATATGGACGAATATTAGATAAAAGTATCATATTCTTATCGAACTTAGTACATTTTCCGTTAGGAATACTTGAAGCTGGTTTGATACCACCAAAGTTTGAAAGCATATTTTCTGTACTAATATAATTGTTTTGATTTAATAAACAAGTTTCTATCTTGTTGTTATCAATTATTATAAAATCTTTAATTTTCATATAAACCTCCAGAAAGGAACTAATAAAATGATTTATAAAATAAGTGAACTTTGCGAAATAACTTCTAGTAAAAGAATATTTGCTAATGAATATACTAAAAATGGCATACCATTCTATAGAGGAAAAGAAATTATAGAATTGGCTGAGGGGAAAAGTATATCTACTGATTTATATATTTCACAAGAAAAATTTAATGAGATTAAGAGTAAATATGATACTCCTAAATATGGTGATATTTTGTTAACTGCAGTTGGTACTTTGGGAATTCCTTACTTTGTAACAAATACAAATTTTTATTTTAAAGACGGTAATCTAATGTGGTTCAAAAATTTTAATAATTTTTGTATTAGCAAATTTTTTTATTATTATTTACAATCTTCACACTTTAAAAATATTGTTTTAACTAAAGCTATTGGATCGACCCAAAAGGCTATTACCATTGATACAATTAAAAATACAAAAATTAATATTCCTGAATTAGTAAACCAACAACACATAGTTAACATAGGAGGAATATTAAATGCTTATTAAAGATATTTGCATAATTAATCCTAAATCAACCATTAATCATTATGATTTTATAAATTACATAGACACATCCTCTGTTATTGATGGCACTTTACTTGAGACGCAGTATTTAATAAATAATTATCCTTCAAGGGCAAAACGTCAATTAAAAATTAATGATATTTTAATTTCTTCAGTAAGACCAAATCTTAAGCACAATTACTATGTTCACTGCAATCATGAAAATTTAATTGGTAGCACTGGCTTTATTCAATTAAGAGTCAATAATGAAAATATTCATCCTAAATATTTATACTATTTCTTGACTTCAAACAGTTGTATATCTAAATATATTAACGTAGCAGAAACTTCTCAAACTACTTTCCCATCTTTTAACAAGGATGTAATAGAAAATATAGTTTTTCCAAATATTTCTTTTAATGAACAGTTTCATATAGTTAACACTATAAGTTCTGCTTTAATATCTCTTTAACTTTTTCTTCTAATTGTTTATTTTCTTCAAATAAGTCTAATAATTCTTGAGATAACTTTTTAATTTCTGCATCTATTTCTTCTTCACTCATTTTATTAGAGTCATCAATCCCAACATAACGACCTGGAACTAATGTATAATCAGCTTCTTTAATTTCTTCTAATGTTGCTGATTTGCAGAATCCTTTCTTATCTTCATAATTACCATTCTTTAACCATTTATAATAAGTTGTAGTAATTAATTCTAAATCTTCTTCTTTTAATTCTCTTACTTTTCTATCAATCATTTCTCCTAAATTTCTTGCATCAATGAATAATACATCTTTAGAAGTTTTATTTTTTCTTATAAACCATAAAGATACTGGAATACCAGTTGTATAGAATAATTTATCTGGCAATGTAATAATACAGTCAATTACCCCATCTTCTAGCATTCCTTTTCTAATGTTATATTCTTGTTTATTTGTTGTTGAGAGCGATCCATTTGCTAATACGAAGCCTGCAATACCTTTAGGAGCAAGTTTTGAATATATATGTTGAATCCATGCATAGTTAGCATTACCAACTGGAGGAATATCATATATCCATCTTGGATCTTCTAATAATGATGGTTGTCCATAATCACTAATATTAAATGGTGGATTTGCTAAAATGTAATCAAATCTTTGAGCTTTATGTTTATCATCATGGAATGTATCTCCAGGAGCATCTCCTAGATTTGCATCAATTCCTCTTATTGCAAGATTCATTTTAGCAAGTTTCCATGTTACTGAATTTAACTCCTGACCATATACAGAAATTTTATCTACATTTCCCTGATGTGCCTTTACAAAGTCAGCAGCTTGAACAAACATTCCACCACTACCACAACATGGATCATATACTCTACCATTTAAAGGTTGTATCATTTTTACAAGTAATTTTACAATACATCTTGGTGTATAGAATTCTCCACCTGCTTGTCCTAAACTTCTAGCAAATTTATTCATAAAGTATTCATAAACTTGCCCCATAAAGTCTCCTTCACCAGTTGTTTCTAGTTGATTGCTAAATAAGTCAATTAATTCCCCAAGTCTTCTTTTATCTACAGTAGATGAAGAATATATCTTTGGAAGTATACCTTTTAATTCTTCATTTTCTTTTTCTATTTCAATAAAAGCTTCATCTAGTTTTTGCCCTATTTCTTCTTGCTTGGAGAAAGTAGAAATATAATTCCAACGTGCTATTTCAGGAACCCAGAAAATGTGTTCAGAAATATATTCATCTTTGTCATTTTCAAAGCCATCACCTTCATTAACAAGTGATGCATATTTTTCTTCAAATCTATCAGAAATATATTTTAAGAAAATGAGTCCTAAAACAATATGCATATAATCTGATGCACCAATACTACCTCTTAATTTATCGGCTGACGCCCATAATACCTTTTCATCAATAATAGCCATGAATTCCTCCCAATGCCATCACATAATTTTTTATTATGTTATTTAATGATATTATAGCAAAATTTTAATTTTTTTTCTAGTTTTTTACAGATAATAATGAGATTATAAAGTAAATCATAAAAAATATTTTTTAAAATTGTGTATGCATCATAATTATATCTTTATATAATAAGACTAGCATAGCAAAATATTTTACAAATATAGTAAGTATTCTATTTTTCAAAGCAAATAATATGATTTGGTGTGTTCAAATCTCGTTTTTATTCTAAAGAACTTAAAACGAGCCTTAAAATGAAAATCTTTTTATTATTTTTTTACTAGGCAAATTTGTACGAAAACATATAAAAAACAATAAAAAAAGTTCCAAAACATAATATCTTTGGAACTTTTTAAGACTCATTTGCCTATCCGAGTCCTTTCGTACAAAAATCATGGTGCAATCGATGAGACTCGAACTCACACGTCCATTAGAACACTACCCCCTCAAAGTAGCGCGTCTACCTATTCCGCCACGATTGCATAAACAATTTCCCATTTAAGGAAATTGTTAATTAATTTCCGTAACATCATCTGGACAATAAGTGTTCACATCCTCATGAATATCACTATTAGCTATTTTTTCAATAGGCAATTTTATATATGTTACTTCGGCTTCTGCCAAAATATTTCCTTCCATATCATAAATTTTTGCATCACCAACAAAACCTCTTTTTGTATTTTTGATAATCTTGCCAACCGCTTTTAGTTTGACATCGTAGGGAACAATTTTTCTAAATTTAACATTTAAATCCATTGTTACACCCCATGTTGTTGGTTCTGTAATCCAAATAGCTCGACCAGCAACTTCATCTAACATTGCGGTAATCAATCCACCATGAGTGCGTCCAGGATAACTTTGATGCATTGCTTTATATTCAAAAATACTTACTAGACTACCATCTTCCATTTCATAAAATGGTGCTTTTAAACCAAAAGGATTATCCATCCCACAAATATAACACATTTTACTATTTGTTTGCTTTTTTAAAACCTTCATCTTTCAACCTCTATGTATTAATTTACAATTTTTTTCGTATGATAGTATATAGGAGGGATTTTATTTGAACAACAATTATGAAGAATTCAAAGAAGCTGTCAAATCCTTCTCCAACTGGTTAGATTCTATCCCACCTTATGAATATAGTTTAACTGGTGTTATCATAGCATATATTATAGCACCAAATCTAACAAATAGTGCTCAAAATGCTTTTGGAAATTGGTTAGAGTTAGTAGGACAAATTATTTTAACAATTTCTGCTCAAGCAAGTGCTACACCTGAGACAGGTCAATATAATCAACTACTTGCCGACGTTGAAAATCTTAAAGCAGAAATTGAAAGATTGAAAAATAGAAATTAAATATTTTTCCAATATGGTAAAGAAGCCTTTTTATGAATATTTTCATTATAATATTTTATTTCATTTTTATCATATACATCCATATCTAATAATAATACATCTAATTTATCACTTTTTATTTTTAATTTATTTATTACTTGTGATAATAAAACAATTCTTGATATTTCATAGCGGTAAAAAGGATAATTTTCCTCTAACATTTCTTTTGCAAATTCACCACTAAATCTTTCATCATTTAATAAATAAAAATATGCGTAAAAATAAACGATATGAGAACAAGTAAATTTTCCACTTTTATTAATGACTGATAAAATAATATTTTTAGCTTCATCTAACTCTATATCAGTACCAATACCACTGATTTTAGCGTAAGCATAATATCCATAAGCACAATCACAATCGGGTTCTATCACTTCTTTTATCATCTCATAGGCCTTTTTATAGTAATGAAAAGCCTGTTGAGTATTATTTGATAATTCTAAGCATCTTGCATATAAACTTAAAGTACAAGAATCATCACCATATTCATCTAAGCATTGTTCAATTATTTTTTTACCTTTTCTCAAATTTTGATGATAACCATTTTCTTGATAAATATATCTAATAGCAACCTTTCGTTTAGACCAAACTGAATCACCTTTAAGTGAATTCTTTTCATTTTTTTTAATAATTTTATTTATTTTTTTGGAATTTACGTAATTACAAATAGAATCATAATATTCAATTTCATCAATATATCCTAGTTCATAAGCATGATAATAATATTTGATAATTTCTTCATACGGTTTATTTATTCTTAAAGCTGCTTCCGCAAGATTAAAATAAATAATTCCTTCCGATTGTGTTTTAAGAATTTCTTTTAAAAATTGATAGTTATCTTCTTCCCTTTTTAACATTCGATTAATCTTTAAAATATCAATCATAATACCATTATTAGGAAATAATTCATATGCTTCATAAAAACACTTTAATGTCATTTCTATTTTATTACTATCCATATCTAGTAATAAAGCCCCTTCCATATATTTCAACTTCCAAGATTTATGATTATTAAGATAAGGAATAATTAAATCTAAGGCTTTTTGATAGTCTTTAGCATCATCATATACTTTAACCTTTTCCATAATAATATCTTCTTCATTAGCTTCATTTTTCATAGTATCAATTATTTCTAAAGCCTTAGTATACTCTTTTTTAATAGTATAACCCTCAATTAATAAAGTTTTAACTGAATAATCGTGCGCTTCATATTGTAAACATATTTCAGCATTATTAATAGCCTCATCAACTAAAACACTATTCTCCGTTTTATAATAATTTTTCATTGCTAAACGAGCCTTTAAATAATATACAACCCCACTATGACCGAAACTACTTACAAGATGATTGATTTCCTGAGATGCCTCATCAAATTTTTCTAAAGAAATCAGAATGTCACATTTACAAATTATATAATCAATTTCTTCTTCTAACTCCTTATCTTTTAAACATTCATTAATCATTTTTAAAGCTTCTTCTAAATCACCAGCAGTTCCTCTTCTAGCATAAGATCTAGATAAAGCAAAGTAAATCTCATTAACAAATGGAGTATCATTAATAATAGCCAATTTTCCATATTTTATAACTTCATCTATCATATCTAATTCATCATAGACAAGTGTAAGAAAAGAGTATGAAATTTTGGCGTATTTTGTTTTTTTATTGATTAGTTCTTTTAAATCATTGATAGTATTTTCAAAGTGTTCTTTTAAGCGTGAAATATCAATCATTGCCCTACTATATCTAGCATCATTTTCTAATGCTTTATCATTAATAAGATTCGAAAAGGCTTCATACGCTTCTTTATATTTTTCCTCTTCAACTAATTGAAAAGCTTTTATTATGTCATTCATAATATCACCTAATATTTTTTCATTTCCATTTCATGATCTTTTTTCTTTAAATCTTCACGTTTATCATAAAGTTTCTTACCTTTTGCTAGAGCAATTTCAATTTTAGCAAGACCATTTTTTAAATAGATTTTAGTTGGAATAATAGTATATCCATCTTTAGATATTTTAGTTGTTAATCTAACAATTTCAGCTCGATGCATTAGTAGTTTTCTTGTTTGATCAGGACGATGATTAAAAAGATTCCCCATTTCATATTTTGAAATATTCATACCATTTATAAAAATCTCACCATGCTTAATATAACAAAAACTATCTTGTAAATTAACTTTACCATTCCTAATAGCTTTGATTTCAGTGCCAGTTAAAACAATTCCGCATTCATATTTTTCATCAATAAAATAATCATGAAATGCTCTTTTATTTTGAGAAACAATTTTTTCTAAAGAATTATTTGTCATTTCACTTGTCCTTCCTTATAATTCTAAATTCAACTGCTCTTTTTTCTAAATTTGTATTTATAACTCGAACAATTACTTTATCGCCAATTTGATAAACTTTGCGAGTTTTTTCTCCTTTTACTCTTCCTTTTAACTCGTCAATTTCATAATAATCATCAATCATTTGATTATATTTTACTAAACCTTCTACTGTATTGTCAAGCATAATATATAGTCCATATTGCGTTATTGAAGAAATAATTCCCTTAAAAGTTTTGCCAATAAAATTATTCATATATTCAGTTTTTTTCAAATCAACACAATCTCTTTCTAACATTTCTGCCTTTCGTTCTGTTAAACTAGACTGAATAGCAGATTTATTAACTTTTTCCATAAAATAGGAGATAGGATTTGAAGCAAGCGTTTCTTTTTTTCCAAACATAAATTCTTTTATTAAACGATGTACAAGTAAATCTGGATACCTTCTAATTGGTGAAGTAAAATGTGTATAGCAACTACTTGCTAAACCAAAATGACCAATATTAATCTCTTGGTATTTAGCCTTTGTCATACTTCTAATCATTAATCTAGAAACTATGGCATCTTTAATCTTCTCACTTTTAGTTCTTTTTTCATCTTCCATATCAAGCAAAATTTGTTGAAGAGTTTTTGGTAAAGCTTTTTTATTTTTAATTTTAATATTATAACCAAATTGATCCAAAGATAAGAGAAGTCTTGTAAGTTTTTCATCTTTTGGTTCTTCATGAACACGATAAAGGAAAGGTACATCAAGCCATGTCATTGCTTCGGCAACTGTTTCATTAGCAATTAACATAAATTCCTCAATTAACTTTTCAGCAATTTTTCTTATGCGAACATCAATTTGTATAACTTTACCATTTTCATCTAAAATAAGTTTAGGTTCTAATGATTCAAATTCAAAAGAACCTCTTTTTAATCGCATAGCATTAAGAATTTTAGCTAATTCTTCCATATTGTGTAAGAGAGGAACAATATCTTGGTATTTAGAAATCAATTCTTTATTATTATCTTCTAAAATTTGATTAACATCAGCATAAGTCATTCGATGATTACTATTAATTATTGCTTCAAATATCTCATAATTGATAACTTTACCATTCTTGTCTATTTCCATCTCACATGCCATGACTAGTCTATCCACTTTTTCATTTAAAGAACATATTCCATTAGATAGTTTTTTGGGAAGCATTGGAATAACGCGATCTGGTAAATAAACACTAGTTCCTCTTTCATATGCTTCCCTATCAAGAAAAGATTGCTCCTTAACATAGTTAGCGACATCCGCAATATAAACTCCTAGTAAATAATTATTATTATCTAATTTTTCGACGCTAATAGCATCATCTAAATCTTTTGCATCATCTCCATCAATTGTAATAATCGATTTATTTCTTAAATCTCTTCTTTTTGGATTTTTCATCATTTCTTCTGCAACATTGATGCTAGTAGGAATTATTTGCAGTTCTTCGCTTATCTCATTTGAAAATTCAGTTCTAATATTTTTAGCCAAAACCAATCCAGTTATATCTAAGCCTGGTAAATTTTTATTACCATAAGTTTCTAATATAACCCCATCTGCCATATAGTTTTGACAAAATTTTTCAATTTTAACTTTTACAATATCCCCACTAACTGCATGATTTAAATCTTCTTTTTTAATAAAAACTTGTAAATGGATTTTATAATCTAGAGGTTTAACAATGTATTTACCACGATATCTACTAATAATACCAACCAATTCAGTATTATTTCTTTTAATGATTTTTACAACTTCACCTTCAAGCCGTCCTTTTGAATCAAAATTATATTTGACCATAACTTCATCATAAGTTACTGCTCCATTTAAACCACTATAAGGAATAAAAATACTACCATATTCAGTATCTAAAAAGGCAAAACCAGCATCTTTTACATCAATAATCCCATAGGCTATATGAAAATATGATACAGGTGCAAATTGTCCTTTAGAATTATAAACAATCAACTGTTCATCGACCATTTGATTTAAGGTTTTAGCAAGCAAAGTAAAATCACTAGCCGAATTAAGATTTAACAGATTATATAGTTCATCAATATTTAAAGGTAAATAATCCTTTTTATTCATTATATCTAAAATTTGATTTTTCATAATCATAAATCTCCTTATTTTTAAAATAAAAAGGGCACTTTGGCCCTTTGTGATTTTATAATTTTGGTAAAATTACTACAGCAATTGCTACAACAAAGAAAACAATTGAAAGAACTGTTGTAATTTGATTAATAACTTTTTCAGCACCTCTTTGCTTTTGTTTTGCCATTTCTGATTTTGCCCCTGAAAATGCACTAGATGCATCATCTTTTGAGTTTTGTAATACAATAATTAGCGTTAAAGCTAAAGAGATAACTAATAATAAATAATCATACCAATGCATTGCACCCATATATGTGGCCTCCTATTTGACATTTTAATATATACTAAATAACGTAAATGTATTATATCATAAAATCCCTTTTAATTCTACTAATTTACTAATTTATTTTTTTATAGCATATTTAACAACGTCATCAACACTTTCAACAGGAATAATATTTAAACTATTTTTAACACTATCTGGTACTTCTTCTAAATCCTTGGTATTATCTTTAGGAATTAAAATCGTTTTAAGACCACTTCGATGTGCAGCAATAGATTTTTCTCGTAATCCTCCAATTGGTAAAACTCTACCCCTTAATGTAACCTCTCCTGTCATTCCCACACTATGATCAACTTTTTTACCATTAAAGGTTGAAATAATTGCCGTAGCAATTGTGATACCTGCAGATGGGCCATCTTTAGGAATTGCTCCTTCTGGTACATGAATATGTAAATCACTTTGTTTAAAAACATCAGGATTGATACTAAACTTTTCGGCATTTGTTTTAACATAACTTAAGGCAGCTTGTGCAGATTCTTTCATTACATCACCAAGTTTACCAGTCAGAACAAGTCTGCCATCACCTTTATAATGCGTTGCTTCCACTGACAAGGTATCACCACCAAACTGAGTATAAGCAAGTCCTGTAACAACACCTATTTGATCTAGTTCTTCAGTCATATTATGCGTATATTTTGGTCTTCCCAAATATTCTTCAATATTATCAACTGTAATATCAACTCTATCTAAATGATTCATTAAAATTGTTTTTATAGCTTTACGAACTAAAGTACCAATCATTCTTTCTAATTCACGAACTCCAGCTTCTCTAGTATACTCTTGAATAATTTTATAAATAGCTTGATCACTAATTGTAAATGACGCTTCGTCTAATCCATTGTTTAACAATTGTTTTTTAACTAGATGCCGCTTTGCAATTTCAAATTTCTCATATTCAGTATAACTAGATACTTCTACAATTTCAAGCCTATCGCGCAATGGTGCAGGAATATTTCCTAAATAATTTGCTGTAGCAATGAAAAAGACATTTGATAAATCATATGGTTCTTCAAGATAATGGTCACTAAAATAGCGATTCTGTTCTGAATCTAAAACTTCTAGCATTGCACTAGTTGGATCACCTTTATAATCGCTAGACATTTTGTCAATTTCATCTAAGAGAAAAACAGGATTATTCGTACCTGCTTTAGCCATTGATTGTAAGATTCTTCCTGGTAAAGCTCCAAGATAAGTTCTTCTATGACCTCTAATCTCGGATTCATCTTTAACACCACCTAAGGCTTGTTTAACAAATTGTTTATTTAAAGCCTTAGCAATACTTCTTGCAAGTGAAGTCTTACCAACACCAGGAGGACCTACCAAACATAAAATTGTTTGAGGATTTTTATGGTTCATTATTTTAACAGCTAAATATTCTAAAATTCGATCTTTTACCAAATCAAGGCCGTAATGATCTTTATCCAATTCAGCTTTAGCAATATTTATATCTTCACAGTCAACTGATTGTTTACTCCAAGGAAGTTCAATCATAAAATCTAAATATTTGCGAATGACACCCGATTCAGGTGAACTACCAGGCATTGAAACATATCGATTAAGTTCAATAAGAGCCTTCTCTTCAATAGTTTTAGGCATACCAGCAGACTGAATCTTTTTCCTAAGTTCATCAATTTCACTTTCACGTTTTGCCTTTTCACCAAGTTCTTCTTGGATTGCTTTCATTTTCTCACGCAAATAATATTCCTTTTGCGATTCGCTAATACTTCTTTTCACGTCATTTTCAATCTTAGTTTCTAATTCTTTAAACATTTGTTGCTTATATAAATCCTCTAAAAGTGACGAAAGACGAATTGTAATGTCTAATTCAAATAAATATTTTAATTTTGATTGTAAATCGATATTTAAATTATGAGCAACGATATCTGTAAACTCATCATAGCTTACAGCTTTACTCAAAAGATTATTATTCTCTTTAGTTAAAACAACATCTAGTCCTGTTTTAATCATAAATTTTTTAATTAAACCATAAGTAGCATCATCCTTAATGTTATCAGATGATATTGATGGAGTTGTTACTATATCTACTAAAAATCCTGTCGATGAAGTTAAAAAACCTTTAATATCACATCTTACAATAGTCTGAAATTTAACTCTTCTAGTTCCACTAGGACTTGTCATGTTGAGTGCAATTTTGGCCACTACAGCTCGTCTATAAAAATCATTTTCAGTAAAATTGGTCTTATTTTTTTCAGGAACCAATAATACTAAATAATTTTTATATTGTTCTGCTACCTTCAAAATTTTTAAATCTATATCAGTATTAAAATCAACTCGAACTTCATTATTAGGTAGTGGAACAAAATCCTTAATAACAATTCCTGGCAACTGTGCATCAATTTTTTCTAATCGATTAAACATTTTATCATCCTTTCTAAAAATTTAAAATAACTTAAATTTTTTATTTTATGCATTAATAACTTTTTCTTTTCTTTTAATAATCTTATTTTGATTAATTTCAATTATCTTGGTTCCATCATCAAGTGGCAATTCAAATAATGTATCTAGCATCATTTCTTCCACAATTTTTTTAAGTGATCTAGCGCCAGTTTTTTCTTTAATTGCTCTTGCAGCAACTTCATCTAAAGCATCATCCAAAAAAGCCAATTCAACATCACAAGTTTTAAATATATTTTGATATTGTTTGATAATAGCATTAGAAGGGGTTGTTAAAATTTGTTTTAATTCGCTAGCTGTTAACTCATTGAGTCTCGCAATGATAGGTAATCTTCCCAAGAGTTCGGGAATAATACCATATTTTCTAATTTTATCGAGATAATTAATTTCATCATTAATTTTAGAAGAGTTAAAGCCCACACTATATTTTGCTTCACCATCTAATCCTTCAAACGCACCCGCACAAATGAATAAAATATTAGTAGTATCAATTTTTAAACATTCTTGATATGGATGTTTCCTACCACCTTGAGGAGGGACATTTACGATATTGCCTTCAATAATTTTTAATAAAGCATTTTGAACACCCTCACCAGATACATCTCTTGTTATTGAAGGATTTTCGCCTTTTCTTGCTAGTTTATCAAATTCATCAATAAAAACGATTCCTTTTTCTGCAAGGCTAATATCATAATCAGCATTCTGAATTAATCTTAAAAGTATATTTTCGACATCCTCACCAACATAACCAGCTTGAGTATAAACAGTAGCATCACAAATAGCAAGTGGTACTTTAAGGATTTTGGACATTGTCTTTGCAAGATGAGTTTTACCTGTTCCAGTTGGTCCAATCATCAAAATATTAGATTTTTCTAAATTAAGGGAAGGATTAGTAATTCTTAAATAATGCAAATATAAAGCTACCGATAAAGTCTTTTTAGCGTCTTGTTGCCCTATAACTTCTTTTTCTAAATCTAAATAAATTGATTTAGGTGTTATTTGATTGACTTCAAATTTATACAACTCTCTTTTATGTTCTTCTTCTTGAAATTCAACTAGTTTATGATATAAATCTAAACAATCAAAACATATACAAGCATTTAATCCCTCAATTCCTAAATTATCAATTGTTATTTCATTATTACAAAATGAACAAAATTTTTGTTTTGCCATATAATAATCACGCTCCATAATTATTATGGAGCGAATTATCTTTTTTATGATTCTTTTTAGTTACTTATTCACTTTTTTGTGTTTTTGTTATAGCATTTGCTTTCAAAAGTTCAATTACTTTATTAGCTTTAACTTGATAAGCAACTTGATTTGTTCGATATTGCTTTTTAACTTGAGCAATTTTTTGATCAGCATCTTTATCTTGATCTTCTACACCTGCAATTTTTTTATATTCTGCTTCAATTTCATCATTAGATGCTTCAATTTTTTCAAGTTCTATAATTTTATCGATAACAAGTTCTTGTAAAAAGGATTTGCGTGCATAATCTTCTGCATTTTTCTTAAAGTCATCAATTGAAGCCATTCCACTATATTGTAATAAAACCTCAACAGGCATCTTATATTGTTTAGCTTGCTCTTCTACTCTCTTTACTTGATTTTTAACTTCAGAATCAATTAATGATTTGGGAAATTCTGCATAAGATGCTTTACAAACAGCATCAACTAAACTATTTACTAAATGACTTTCTGCTTCTTGTTCCTTTTTCTTTTTTAAGTCTGCTTTAACATAATTTAAATAAGCATCAACTGTCTCCACACCTGAAATTTCTAATTCTTTTACCAATTCATCATTTAATTCAGGATATACTTTTCCTTTAACTTCATGAACCTTAACTTTAAAGGTAGCATCTTTACCTGCTAAACTCTCATGATAGTCCTTAGGGAAAGTAACATTAACTTCAACTTCATCATCGCTTTTTGCTCCAATTAATTGATCTTCAAACCCAGGTATAAATGATTTAGAACCTAATTCAAGTGGATAATTATCAGCCTTTCCACCATCAAATGCAACGCCATTTACAAAACCCTCAAAATCAATAACAACAGTATCGCCATTTTCAGCAGGTGTATCTTTAATGACATTTTCAACTTTAGTATCTAATACCTTTTTTACTTCTTCATCAATATCCTTTTTTAAAACTCTTGTTGAAAGAGGCTTTACTTTAATTCCTTTATATTCACCAAGATGAACTTCTGGCCATACATCAACCTCAGCTATATACGTAAATCCCTTACCTTTTTCAAGAGTTGAATAATCTAAATCAACCTTAGGCTCATCCGTTGGGAATACTTTTGCCTCCATTATTGCTTTTGGATAAGTACTTTCAAATACAAATTGTAAAGCATCTTGATATAAAGAACTCCAACCATATCTTTGAATAAAGATTGTTTTTGGCATTTTTCCTGGTCTAAAACCATCAGCTTTAACGTCTTTTACAACTTTTTCAAAAGCTTTATCTAATGCTTGGTCAAATTCTTCAGCACTAACTTCAACAGTCATTTTAACTGAATTTTCACTTAAGCGTTCTACGTTTACACTCATTTTATTTCTCCTTAAATTTTTTTATATGCTTTATTATTATACTAAATTTCTATGTTTTTTTCAAGTTATAGGCTTTTATTCATATTTAGATAAAACATATTCTTCAACATATCTAAGTGGGGCAGGTCCACAATCCAAAATATATGTATGAAAAATTTTGTAATCAAAATCATTTCCAGCTAACTCTTTGACTTTTAGTTGTAAATCTTTAATTTTAAAATAAGTGAAAAAATACGTTTGAAAGTTATTAGGAATTTCAACTAATTGTTCAAAAGTTGCTCTGATAGCTTCTTCACTAGCATTAGGATTAAAGTCTAAAATAAAGTTTCTTAAATCATTAATATCCCAACCATCATAATGAATTCCCATATCAATTCGTGAGTAAATTGCTGCATTGTATTCTTCTTGGAAAATTAAGTAATCAACAAACTCATCAGAATATTTTCCTCTTAATAATTCAAAACTAAAAATTTCTGTATAAGTTGCCCATCCTTCTGAATAACCAGATGATTTTAAAACTTTTCTTAAAATGTTAACATCTTTATTTTTAAAATAAACATTTTGATATAGATGTCCAGGATATCCTTCATGTGCTAATGTTGTATATAAATAATTATAATCAAGATTACCAAATTCATCCCTAATATCTGCATTATTTAAATAAATAAATTCTTCTGTAAAATTATCAATTGCACTTGTCATATAAGCAGCTGGACTAAAATTATCTTCCATTGCTTTATCAATGTATTTAACTGTTATTTTAGGTTTAGAAGTAAGCGGTGGAAAATACATATCAAAAGCTGTTTCATAATACGAAAGTTGTTCTTCTGGAGTTTGATTCATCAATTGATAGTTCAAAACTTCATTTCTAAAATCTTCATTGGTTAAAACTAAATTTTGATAATATGTTAATTTTTCTTCATACATAGCAATTTTATTTTCAATATATTGAATAGCATCATTTACCGAAATCTTATAACCTACAGTATCTTGAAAATCAAGTTCATAATACATCTTACCAATTTCTTCACCTTTAGAATTTACATAATGAGCAAGCCCCATATTATTCGTTGCTCTGCCTTTTAATTTTGGCAGTTCCGTTTGTACATAGCGATAACCCTCAAGTAATGGACCCATTACTTTTTCAACATTAGTATTTTTATATAAAGTTTTTTCTTCTAATGTTAGAAAATCGCATTCATCGATTTTTTTATTAATTGTTGTAATCATAAAATGTTCTGAAGTATCAACCTTTGAAATAAAATTTTGACATTGAGTAACAACCTTATCAATTACAAAATCAGGCATTCCATAACCATTATTTGCTTTTTCTATTTCAAAATCAACATAAGTTTTAAAAGTTTCTGGAACTAATTCTAAATATTTAAAATAATTTTCAATATCTAATTTTGTTCTAAATTTATATTCTACTAAAAGTAATGGTAACTGTGCTTGATATCCAAGATAAGAGCCTAAATAATTATTGCTTAAATATCCCATTTCCATAGTTTTGGCATTAATATTATCAACTAAATCGACAATAATATGATAAGTTATTTGTTGATCTTCATTTAACTTATTATAATCATATCGTTTAATTCTACCAATGGTTAAATTTATAAGAACCTTACTAGCATCTGATGTTAATCCTGGTGTTGGTAGTGAAGGTTCATAATGTTCTAGACCAAAATTTTCAGGATGTTCAAATAAAAAATTAGAAGTCATCTCATCATTACCTATTAGTAACATAAAAACTTCATTAGCAAAATCATCAAAAGTAGATGGATCTAGTTCACCTTGACAATCATCACAACTAGCTACACAAAGGGTCAAAATGCTAATTGCAATCACAAAAACAATTCTTTTCAATGCTCTCATAAATATTTCCTTTCCTTTATATTAAAAATTTTTAAATAATAATTTCACTTATTTTAGCTTTTTCACATCCTTTATAAGAAAGCACATATAAGTTGTTATTATATTCAATTAAGTTTGTCTCTACATCTTTTCTTATCATTAATTGTCTCTTAGGATATCCTACTGTTTCTCCATTATATTTAATTAGTGCCTCATATTGGGTAAAGCCAATAAAAAAATTTATTAATAAATCTTTATTATTTAGTGGTAAACACCAAAATAATTTATCAACCATATTTTCAATATTATCAATTTTTCTAACTTTTTCTACATCTATTCCTATTTTTTTATTAGAAATTGCAACAGCACAAAAATCTATTGAATGACTTATATTAAAATAAAAGGCTCTAACAGCAGGTTTACCATTTTTTGTAAAATAAAAATCTAACTCTTTTAAATTTTTATGATAATGTTTTTTTACAATTAAATCTAAACAATACCATGAAAATATTGAAGAATTAAAAACTTTTTGATTTTTCTTTTTCAATAAGTAGTAAACTAGTAATGTGAATAATAATGGCATTAAACCAGGCATGATATTATTGAATACATCATTTAACGTAGTTGCTTCATTACCAGAACCAAACTTCAATGGGAAACTGATTGCTACGTTTTCAGCAGTCATACCACCAACAACCATCAATCCTAAAACACTTGCTGCATAAGTAAGTTTTGACATTAATCCATTTTGTTGGA
>OLXK01000855.1_pt1 | contig 25756 bp, 18 predicted proteins | sample 1674321 | NCBI WGS metagenome assembly OLXK01 (sample SAMEA103958162, study PRJEB25191) | human gut metagenome | reverse complement strand
TCGGGGCGGCTGTTATCGCAAGATTTCTGTTTTTTCCGGCTCTTGACCGTCAGACATAGATTAGCTCATGCCTGATGATTTCCTCGGCTCTCGCCTTGCAGTTGTTCATCAAACCTACCCATTTCATCGGGTCGGCGGCTTTGAGGGCTTCGGTGGCTCCCGCTTCTCTGGCAAGGCGGGGCATAAGGTAGTCCAGCATATCCCGCGCCGCCCGGTCTGTTTCCGCAAGGTGGGGGTATAGCTTCTCGCTGGCTACAAGGGCGTTATAAAGGCGGCGGCGGTATTGTTCCAGATAGGCTTTCCGCAGCCGACCATAGTGGCCGATATGGGGCTTTGGGGCAATAGGGCGGTTCCCGTTGTTAATCAATCTTCTCATGCGATTTGTTCTCCTTTCTCGTCCTGCTTCTTTTTGTGGTAGTTCTCCCGCCTTGCAGCAAGGAAGTTTTCATACCGGGCTTGAGCTTCGGGATTTCCGGCTGCGGCTTCCTCGTACATCTTCTGACGGGATTTCTTGGTAGCTTCACTGTGATATGCCCGCCGCCTTGCAAGCTCGGCGGCTGCGGCGGGGTCGGTTTCCGCTTGGGTTTTCAGTTCTTGGTAGGCGTTCTTCTTCCGGCTCCGGCTGGCTTCAAGGCGTTCCGTTTCCTCTGGCGTGAGGGGCTGTCCCGCGTCCTGCGCGGCGGCAAGCTCTTTGAGCGTCCGGGACTTGGGCGGCTGCGCTGCTTTCTGCCGCTCATACCATGCCTTGTGCTGGCGGTTTTTCTTCTCCCTGTGGGCGGCAAGGCGCTCTGCTTCCTCCGGCGTGAGGTCGGCTCCGGCCTTTTGCAGCGCGGCAAGCTCCTTTAAGGATTTCGGCTTCGGGGGCTTGGGCGGCTCGGCGGCTTTCCGTTTCTCCCGCCATTCCTTTTGCCATGCCCGGTTATGGGCTAACCGCGCTTCGTCTGCCGCCTGTTCCTCCGGGGTCAGCAAGCCCGCTTTCTTCCTCGCGGTAAACTCCCGCTTCTCTGCCTTGCGCTTTTCCTCCCGCGCTTTGGCAAGCTCCTGTGAATGGGCTTCCTTTGCGGCCTGTTCCTCCTGCTGGCGGCGTTGTTCCTCGGCTTCCATTGGGGTAACGATATGGGCGGGGACTTCAAACGCGCCGATGAAGTTGAGGTAAATATCTATCCGCTGACGGCGGCTGTTCCCGCGCCCCTCGCCCTCATGGACAACCACTTTCTCGATAAACTCGTTAAGCATGGGCGTTGTCAATTCGGAAAAGTCGGTGTAGCGGCTCACAAGCTCGATAAACTTATCTGTTTTCAGCCTGTCGGCGTTCCAGCTCTCGATTGCTTCCTGCCATTGTGCGATAGCGGCTTCCAGCCCGGTCTGTTCCTCGTCGTATTCGGCAAGCAGACGGGTAAAGTGCTTATCGGGTATCTTGCCTGTGGCGTTGCCCTCGTACAGCTTTTTTACAAGGCCGTCCAGCTCCTTACACCGCCGCTGTGCCTTGCTCACTTTTTGCCGGTACTCCTTGACGGCGTTCTCTTGGTGCTGGTCGGATGCTTCCCGCACACGCTCGATAAACTCCGCTTCATTGTGCCGCACATACCAGCTCACGCGCTGGATTGCGGCAAGAATGGCGGCTTCCATTTTGGCGGTGGGAATATAGTGCATGGTACAGTCGCGGGTAAGCTGGCGGTAGCTGGAACACACAAAAGCATCGTCCAGATACTTGCCTTGCACAAGGCTGCTGCGGTGGGTCAGCTTCGCGCCGCAATCGGCGCAGTAGAGGAGCCCGGTTAAGCGGTTTGGGGTGTTCTGCCGCTTGGGGGCGCGGCGTTTTGTCCCCATAAGCCGCTGGACGGTGTTCCATGTTTCCTCGTCCACAATGGCGGGTATCTCCCCGTCAAAAATATACTGTTCCTCCGGCGCGGTCTTGCGGGTGCTTTTGGTCTTGTAGTTCTCGCAGACGGTTTTCCCTAAAACCTTGCGCCCTGTGTACTCCGGGCGTTTGAGGATATAGCTGATAGTTGTTGTTGACCATGCGTAGGGGTCTGTGTACTTCGCCGCCCGGACGGGTGCGCCTATCCGCTTCCAATGCTCGGACGGGATAGGGATTTTCTCGGTGCGGAGCGCCCTTGCTATGCTGGCGATACTCTCCCCGGCAACGACGCTGTGGAAGATACGGCGCACAACGGCGGCGGCTTCCTCGTCGATTACCCATTCGCCCTTGTTCTCCCTGGACGCAAGGTAGCCATAGCTGACGCTGCCGGAGCAGCGCAAGCCCTTTTCCATTCTCGACTTGAAAACGGTCTTGATTTTCCGGCTGGTGTCGGCAACATACCACTCGTTTATCACATCTCGGAAAATTGACATTATATCAAAGCCGTTGGCGGTATCAAGGTTGTCATTTGCCGCAATAAAGCGTACATGGTACTCGTCAAAGGTGCGCTTCAAAAGCCCCACTTCGACAACATCACGGCCAATCCTGCTTTGGTCTTTGATAATGACCGTAGCCACATTTCCCGCCCGGATTTCTTCCAGCATAGCGTCCAGCCCCGGACGCTTGAAAGTCGTTCCCCGCACTCCGTCATCGGTGAAGTGCCGGATATTCGTAAAGCCGTTCTTTTGGGCGTAGTCCTCCAAAATGCGCTTTTGGTTTTCTATCGACACGCTTTCCCCGGCTCGCTCATCGTCATGGGAAAGACGCTCGTACAGGGCTGTGATTTTTCCCTTGTCCGGCTGTTTCTTCATGGGGTGTAACCTCCTTTCTTGAGGGTGCGCGCTCCCTTTATCCTTATTGTAAATTACCATTTGGGTCAAGTACCACAAAGGAAGTGTTTGCCTGCATGATATTGGGTTTCGCATAAAACCGAGTCTTGCCGGCGCCGCTGCCGCCCACCACAAGGATATTGAGATTGCGACGATGTTTGCGTCCATCAAGCCCCATGCGGGTGTTTTGGGTTAGAATAATGTTCTTTGAAACGTCTTTATCCGCATATTTTTTGCAAACCTGTTTGGGGCTTCCCCATTGTGCGCTGCCATGTTCTTCGCCCTTGCGATAGTTTCGGCGTGTAGCGTAATAAATACCTACGCCCAGTCCATAACAGACGGCGAAAATTAAGATCGTTTTTAAGCTGTTCTCGCACCACTGTATGGCGAAAGGGTGATTCATACCGTCCGTAAATCCTTGAACGATACCCGACAGTCCCTCCGATAAAAAAGGGGCGACCAATAAGGCCGCCCATATCACTGGAAACAATAACAAAAGAAGCAGAACCTTTGCTGTCTGCTTCTCATCATGAGGATTCTTCATCTTCATTTTCCCCGGTTTCTTTCTCGTATCTTCCCAAACTTTCTATACACATGATCATAATTATCTCTCCATTTCCCGCATTTTGCGTTTCTGTTTTCTGGTCGGCGCGTCGATCACGTCCAGAAGCACATCGTCCACATGGTCGGTGTCTGCGCCTTTTTCAATGAGTGCGTTGCGCTTGTCGTTGAGCGAGTCAATAATCAAGCGCCGTTCGTATTCGTCTACTTCGATTACTCGTTTTTCTTCCATCTTCATCACCTCTCGGGCTGATTTTTCTGCTGTTGCCGCATAGCGTACAGATTGCGGTCCACACGGCCCACAATCTCATTCGCACTCTCGCGCACAGCAGCAAGGGTAGCCTTTTTATCTCCGTGCTCCATGAGCACCACATCCTCCGGGATGCGGTCGCAGAACTTTGGCTCTACACCAAAGCGGATACAGGCAATATTGGCAACGCAATCGCAGAGGAAGGTATCGTTGCAGCCATTCGCTCTCGCCAGCTCACGGGCCACGGCGAAAAACAGTGCCCCGCCCTCCACGCCCCGGGCCACATGGATGGCGTTCTCCTGTTCAGAATAGATGGCGCCGACCGATTGGGAAATGTCATTCGTTAATTTGATAGGAACAGGGGCATTGGTTGTCAGGGCTTTGATTTTTTCTTTCATGTTCATGGTAAGTACTACCCTCTGGCGAACCGGCTTGCCATAGGTCTGGGATATATCGAAGCATCGAACCACCTTGTATCCCATGGCGGCGCTGCCGTCCTCACGGATGTACTCTTTATCCTGCTGAAACTGCTTGATGGCGTTTTTGCCTTCGCCTTTGCGGATGCCGCGCCCACGGTCCTGCCAGGCCTTTGCGTCACAGACGAAAGTGGCGTCTGGCTTCTGCGACAGCACCAGAAGTGTGTTATTCAGGGAACACCTGCCCAGCTTCGCCTGTAACGTCAGATAGGCGGCAAGGGTGTTGGGATCAGAAAGCGCCTTGTCTGCCATATCATTGGCAATGGCATGGAGGTCGGCCCGTTCCCGTTTTTTCTTCTCGATCCATTCTTCTGTGGACATCCTGGGCGTGTCCTGCTTGCCTTCATTTTTGATGACCGCATCGTAACTTTCCATTGTTCATCGCTCCTTTGCTTTTGTCGATTTTTGTTTTTCAGGCTGCTGGTGGGTGGTTCCCTTGTAGTTCTCATGCCTGGGCTGGGACTTGCCCTGTTCTGCTTTTTCCCGGCGTTCCTCCCGAATAACCCTGATTTGTTCTTTAACTGATGGGCGGCCTTCAGCCGAATTGTCCGTTTCGATACCTGCGCTGTGCTCGGATAAAGGCGCGGACGGACTCGATTTCGCCGCCCCCGCCTTCATAGGGTTTGGGCCGTCTTCTGAAATCTCCACAGGCTGTTTGTGCTGCGTTTGTTGTGGAGGCGTCGCATTGCCCATCCTCTCGTCCAGCGTTGCATCGTCTACGGTGTGAGCGTCTTTTTCCGCCGTGGGGTCTGTGCGTTCCTTATGAGCTGTATTTTGGGATTTTTCCTCCTTTGCTTTGAGTATGGTTTCACGCAGTTTTTCAACTTCTTCGGCTGACATGGCAAATCGTTCGGAGATACGGTTTACCCTTGCTGCGTCATTGGCATTGACAACCACGTCTACCATACCGTCCTTGTCTTTTTTGCTCATAATCGCGGCATATAGGACACCGTATTTTTTTGCCTCCGCAGCAAACTGCGAAAAATCCTCCCTGCGCATGACAAACACTTTGGTTGGTTTTCCGCGAAAGGCTTCAATGCGGGTTTTCCCTTTGGTTCGTTTTTGTTCTTTGAGTGTGGCGATTAAAAAAGTAGCAAGGGAAATCAGCCCCTTGCCGGTTAAGTTTGCAACAACCTCAACGCCCTTTACGGTTGCTTTTGTTGCCATATCGACCACTTGTTCCGCTGCTTCTCCATGTGCAGACATGTTCATCAGCTCCTTTCTTTATTTGTTTTTGTGCAATATAAAAGCGCCCATTATTTGAAACAGGCGCTTCATATTTCATGCAAGCATTTAATTGCAGGAGTCAGCGTTCTGCACCCCCTTTGTTTCTTTCAGTTTTCCATATTGCCATAGGGTGCTTCTCAATACGCTTCAAAATATCCTTGTCCTCAAACAGTAGCTCGGGTGAATATTGTCCGTTTTGAAAGTGCCGTAAAAACAGAAGCTCCTGCTCCCGCATATATAAGGTATTGTTCAGGAAAGACAACACATTAGATTTTGCTTCATCCAAATGAAAATCTCTCCAGTTGCGCAATACAGGTTTCAAGTCTGCTGCTATTTTGCGGGGTGTAATGGCGTCTGCGGCGGAGAAGTCAAAGGACAACAGCGGCGTATTTGTCGCAATGGCAAGATAGAATATGACGCACTTTCTGTATATTTCCAGTTCTTTTTCGTCAAACAAGCCATAACGTACCATATGGTCAAGGTCATAGAGGTCACGAGCCGCAGCCCTTGTCATAAGCGCCACAGTCTTGGCTGCATAGATTTCCAGGGGTGCTACGATGGTTACATCAAAACCTCCGTCAACGATGCGGGATTTCATTTCCATCTTTTGAACAGGCAGCACATGCGCCCTCAGAGAGTAATTGATTTCTATTTTGATATTATTTCTATTTTGATATTATCTCGCATCCCGGCGGCGTTTACATAATCATATACAAGAGAGTCAAGGCTGTGCGGCGTCTTGGATTTTGCGCTGAGGGCATAGCCTTCCGCAGACATATATTTTCCCAATAGAGCCTTTATTTCGGCTCGTGCCGAAAGCATCTCTTCCCGTGACAACAGCCTGCAAAAATCAAGGTCAATATCTACGGACAGCCTTGGCAAGTCAAAGAACAACAGGTTGATCGCTGTGCCTCCTTTGAGCGCAAGTTCGTCATAGAGTATCTCAGTCTCACTGAAAAAGCGAAGAACATCATGCAGACGAAAGACCTTTTCCAAAGTATCTCTGGGTACGGAAAGTTCTTTAGCTTTTTCCGCTAAAAACGCTTTGCTATATTTCTGCATTTTCGTCACCTCCTAACGTCCTGCGCCACAAGTCCCTCGGCACAGTCAAGTGCCATCGGCTGCTGAAATCCATGCTTTCCTTTGGTATGTCTTTCACCAAATATCTGGAACTGCTGCCCATGCAATTCTTGCAATGGTCTAAAAAAACATCGCTGATACCGAAATCGGCTTGGAACTGTTCCAGTATATATCCTGCCTTTTGATATAAAAAGGCTTTATCATATTCCGCAAGGTACTCCTGCAATTTACTTTCGTTCAGCAGCGGAATAGCGGATATACACTTTATCAGCTCTTCAAAGCCCATATTTTTCTCAAAGTCATTGATAGAATCAAGAACAGTCCGCTCTATGTCGGTGACTCGCTCTCCGTCAGGATGAACGGAAACACCTTTTGATATGGTCGGCTGTACTCTGCTATATCGGTACTCATTGAAAGTAAACGCATTAAACTTGCTTTTCGATGTTACCGTCATGTCAAAATATACCTGCTCGGCATATCCGTAATACTCAAAGGCCGAATGGTGGGACACCACGGCGGTATCACTGATTTTAGAGGCGATGACAAACCGGCTCACGGCTGGCTCATGGTCAAGCAGGTTGACCGCCGCATACAATCCACGCTTTACCTTGACTACATAGCCTTTTTTCAAATAGGAACGCAGTATGGATTTTGCCGTTGCTTCAACACCCACAAGTGCAGCAAGTTCTTCAAAAGAAAAACAGCCGAGTTTCAAAAGCGATTCATACCATTTCATACAGCGAATCACCTCCTTTAGTTTGGATTGTACGCCATAAATATTAAAATATCAACACTTATGAGAAAATATTAAACAAATATTATCGGTTTTTCTGTTTACTTGTTCTCTGTGCCTCCTCCTTTTGAATACTTTGCTGCGCTTTCACCTGCCCATTTTTCCGAGCAATCTCCTGCGCCCGTTCTTCAATCTCTTTACATAGTCTTACCTCCTTTCGCAATGCTTTTAGCTGAATGGATAGACCGGCCATCTGTGCGGATATGTCCGTCTGTTGCTTGGGAGATATCCCCACACACCGCTTTTCATTCGTCAGATCCTTTTTCTGATAAGATAATTCCTCAATGCTATGCTCTGCGCTCTCCTTCAAAGCGGCAAGTTGCTCTGGCGTATCTATTTTATGTCGGATCAGAAATTTGTTCTGCTCGCTGATCTTGTCCAGCAGCCGGAGATCTTCCCGTATGAGATAGGGCACACGTTCTGAGGGCTGGTGTTGTGCGGCTCGCAGCTTTCTGAGATAGAAAAAATACAGCGCCCGAAGCCCTTTCCATGTGACTTTGGAAAGCCGAAAATCTCCCCGCACTTTTACACAGAGCACTTTTTCAGATTCCTGCTGCGACTTTCTTTGCGGGGTATATTGCCGTAAAATGCGCTGTCGGATTGCTTCCTCGGTATAAGTTTCTCCAAGAGAGCGCAGGCGCACAAAACGCTCTTTTCCCGGTGGGCGCACTGCGATATGCTTTACACCTGTCTTTACTTCGTAGCCCTGTTCTCTGAGCGCACGCAGAAATGCGCTCCACGTCATGGACACTAACACTGCCCGGTCTACATCCTCTCGAATGGCGCTGCGCCATGTGCGCTGTCCGTTTTGTTCTGCCTGCCATTCCGCGTAGTGCCTGGGATAATACGCTTGATGTTCCGTAATGACCGACAAGCCATATTCCCGGCACAGCCTGTCGGAGGCTGCACGCATTTTTTTATAGCTTTCCTTGCAGGCGTTGAATTTTCTGCCATGCAGAAAGGATACGGAATTGAGGACAAAGTGGTTATGGAAGCAATGGGTGTTGAGATGCGTCGCCACGATCACCTCAAAATCCGGCCACAGTTCCTTTGCCAGCGCCACGCCGATTTTATGCGCCGTATCCGCATCCACCTCGCCTTCGACAAAGGATTGATACCCGTGCCACGCAAGAATCCCGTCCGTTTTGTCGTACCGGCGCTTGGTCATCTGCATTTGCTCCCGGGCATAGTCGGCATTGCAGTTTAAGGCAGTCACATAAAATTGCTTTTCTGTTTTTGCGTCGTCCATCGCATAGTCCATCACATCTCTCATGGTCTGATAATCCGTCTTGCTCCACGCAGGATTTTCCGTTTTTGTTTCGTCTTTTGCGTAATCCACTACGCGGGAAAGGTTGCTGCCGACCTTCCAGATTCGCGTCGTCGCCATATTAGATCCTTTCCGCCTGCGTGACCGCCTCTTGTATCTCCAGCACCTTTTCCATGAGCCGCCTGTAATTTAGGGCATAATCTTCTTTCAAGAAAAAACCCGTGGCATTTGCACGGGCGGCGATCTGATGGAGGTTATTGCCGATGGCATTCAGTTCCCGTATCAGACGGTGATACTCAAGCGGCGGCACTTCTTTTGGAGCATGACCATTCAGCAGGAAACGCAAGTATGCTTCCTCGGAAAGTCCGCATTTCTTTGCATGATTTCTAAGTCTTTGTTGTTCTTTTGCAGTTAGCCGTACCAGTTTTCCAATTGTTCTTTTCAAACCTGCACCTCCTTTTTTGTATCGGGGTTTAAGGGGACACCCTTACGGGCGGATTGTGATATCACAATCCAATGCTCGTTAGTGAAACGCAAAAGCGTTTCCCCAATGATTACTTCCCGAAAGAAAACTATCTTTCATATAGGTTTTCATCGTGATCTTTCCTCCTTTGAACGTTTTTTGAGTTTCGCGTTCTGATGTCGGCGCCAATCCCTTTTTCTTTCATGAGCATTTCGTTGTAGTCCTTGCCGTAAGCGGGTGGGAGATAGCGCACATCGTAGCTATGTTGTAGAAGATGGCATATCGCTTGTGCGGCAAGCTCTCCGGCTCGATCATGATCCAATCTAAGGTCGATTTGCTCAATCTCAGGATGTTCATGCAGATATTGACCAAGAGCAAGGGGCAGTAGGCTATCGTTTAGCTCTTTTTTAGGCTGATACACACCAGACAGAGCAAGATAATGGGCTTTCTCCCATTTGTCGGTGTGCATTTTTTAAGCGTTACATAGGAGAGTAAATCAATGGCACTTTCAAAAATGTGCAGCTTTGATATATTTTCCGGTGGAGGCAGAGAAAAGGAATACCGCTTATCGCTGCCGTCCGCTTCCCTCATAAAAGTAGATTTGAAATCGCTGCTGCGTAGAAATCCAAAACGACTTTCACCCATGTGGTCAAAGCCGACAAACACACAGTTATGCCGTTTGTCCTCATATAGCCGGTTTGTGTGGATGCAGGACTGTATTAACCTCGGATCAATACCACGGGCAGTTAAGTATGCTATCATGCGGTCATTATTATCATTGGCGGGCGGCAGCTCAAGCGGTTTCTTTTTGGGTGGCTTCGCCGTGTAGACGGGGGGAGGCGGAGCATATCCCATCTTATCGCACAGATAGCGGACAGCGCTTACAAAGCCCATTTCCCGCACCTTTACGAGATAATCAAGGGCAGACACGCCGCCATAGCCCCGCGACCAGCGATACCACTTGCCGTTGGAGATTTTAAGGCTGTCGTTGGATCGGGTAGAATACACACCCGACGCTACTTTTACCAGCTCATGCGGTTCATACTGCTGTAAATATGAAAGCAGATCGAGTTGTCGTGCCTGCTCGATCTGCTCTTTTGATACCTGTTTATCCGATAGCATTTTGTCACCTCGTTTCACCAATATATGGCGGCGATATTTCCTCCTGCTCTTCCGGCAGGGCGTCCAGATTTTCCGGCTCCCGTTTGTCAATGCTCAATAGTGCGTCGAGTGTGGCAAGCCGCTTTGTTTTTTCTGCAAGCTCCTGCTCCTGCCCGAAGGGTTTTTGAATCTCCTGCTTTGCATTTTCCATCTGTGCCTGTAACTCCCGTATGCTTTTGTTGCAGGAGTCCAAACGCTCCGGCAATTTGCTCAGCGCGTTTTCCATACGCTGGATATTTCCAAGCACATCTGCGCCAAGGTCGATGGTATGCGACACTGTACCTTTCATCGTCAAACGGAAGGTTTTTGCAATCGTGTCATAATGCAAAAGCAGGGTAAATCCGCGATACATACCGATCTCCTTTTGCTCGGGATTGCTCATGGACTTACAAATACCGATCAGCTCCGTACCGGCGTCCTTCTTTTCCGCATATTGCCGATCCTGCAGGGTCATGCCCGGAAAGTCGTCCGTCTTGTTTTGCCCGTATACCGCAATGTCGGCAGCATATCCCTGCGCCCGTTCCGTCATATAACGGATTTCACTCGGAAAGTATTTGAGCACCTTATCCTCCAGCGCATATTTCTGGCTTAAGTAGTTGGCTTTTACGAGTTTGAGCCGTGCAACCTCCACGTCAAGCGTCATCTTTTCCATGATATACGGATTGTCTACGGCAAGCGCCTTTACCTCTGCATAAGAAAGCGCCTGTTCGTCGATGTCCTCACAGGAACGAACAGGCGTTTTGGAAGTCATGATCTGGCCGATATATTTTTGTTTATTTTCAATGGTCTGCCACATATAGGCGTCAAACGTACCTTTGGTCACATATCGGTATACTACCACATGATCATTTTCGTTTCCCTGCCGAATCATTCTGCCTTCGCGCTGTTCAATATCCGACGGCCTCCAGGGAATGTCCAGATGGTGCAGTGCGACCAGCTTGCGCTGGACGTTGGTTCCTGCGCCCATCTTAAAGGTGCTGCCGATCAGCACCCGCACCTGTCCGGCGCGGACTTTGGAAAAGAGGGCGCTTTTTTGCACCTCGGTCTTTGCGTCATGGATAAAGGCAATCTCGTGCTCGGGAATCCCTTTTGCCATGAGCTTTTCTTTCAAATCCGTATACACGTCCTGAAAGATTGGCGCTGCTTCCGGCTCGTTTTCGACATTTTCTCTCGGATTCACGGCTTTCGGGGTAGACAGGTCGCAAAAGACAAGCTGCGTCAATGCCTGTTCTTTCGTCTTTTCCCATATGGAGTAAATGTTTGCAGCACAGATATTGACCTTGCTGTTTTCATCATCGGGCAGGATACTGTTTACCAGTCTCTGATCGAGTGCAAGTTTGCGCCCGTCATTTGTTATACGGAGCATATTGTCGATATGCGGTTCCACCTCGCCCTTGCGCACTTTTTCTGCCCGGTCTGCAAGAGCCGATACCATATCTTTCTGGTATTCCGACGGTTCCAGAGACACATTGATATACTCTACTTCCGGTACGGGGAGATTCAGCATATCTGCGGTTTGAATGTCCGCAACCTCCTTGAACATGGAAATCAGCTCGGGCAGATTGTAAAACCGCGAAAACCGCGTTTTTGCCCGGTAGCCCGTTCCTTCTGGCGCAAGCTCGATGGCTGTGACCGTTTCTCCGAACGTGGAAGCCCATGAATCAAAATGCGTCATGTCTTTGTTCTTTAAGAGGTCGTACTGCAAATAGCGCTGCATGGTATACAGCTCCGTCATGGAATTGCTGATCGGCGTCCCCGTTGCGAACACAACGCCTTTGCTGCCCGTCAGTTCGTCCAGGTACCTGCATTTCATAAATAGATCGCTGCTTTTTTGCGCTTCGGTCTGTGATAGTCCTGCTACGTTGCGCATTTTGGTGACAAGAAACAGGTTCTTGTAGAAATGCGCCTCGTCCACAAACAATCTGTCTATGCCGAGTTCCTCAAAGGTGATAACGTCGTCTTTGCGGCTCTGGTCGTTCAGTTTTTCCAGCTTCAGTTTCAAATTCTTTTTCAGCTTCTCCATTTGCTTGATGGTGAATCGCTCCGCCCGCTCCTGTTTCGCCTGGGCGATTCCCTGCGTGATTTCGTCGATCTGCTCCTGCAATATTGCCGCCTGTTTTTCCCTGCTCAGCGGGATTTTTTCAAACTGCGAGTGGCCAATGATAACGGCGTCATAGTCGCCCGTGGCGATTCGGGAGCAGAACCGCTTGCGATTGTGCGTTTCAAAGTCCCTTTTCGTCGCAACCAGGATATTTGCCGCCGGATAAAGCTGCAAAAATTCGCTTGCCCATTGTTCGGTTAAATGATTGGGAACAACGAACAGGCTTTTATCACAAAGACCAAGCCGTTTGCTCTCCATCGCGGCAGCGGTCATTTCAAAGGTTTTGCCTGCGCCTACCACATGACCTAACAGGGTGTTGCCGCCGTACAATATCCTCGCCACGGCGTTTGTCTGGTGCTGCCGCAGCGCAATTTCGGGGTTCATGCCAACGAACCGAATATGGCTTCCGTCGTATTCCCGGGGACGTATGGAGTTAAATTCCTCGTTATACAATTTGGTCAGAGAATCGCGCCTCTCTGCGTCCTTCCAGACCCATTCGGCAAACTGATCCTTGATTGCCTGTTGCTTTTGCTGTGCAAGGATCGTTTCCTTTTTGTTCAGTACCCGCTGTTCATTGCCATTGATATCCTGCACGGTATCAAACACACGGACGTCTTTGAGGTTCAGCGTTTCTTCAATGATCTTGTAGGCATTTACCCGTTTTGTCCCATAGGTAATATTGACCGCGACATTTTCATAGTCGGCGTTTTTGTTCTCGATATTCCAGATTGCCGTCGGTTTGGAATAATGTACTTTTATCTTGTTGCTGGCGTAATAAGAAGGGGACAGTAGATCAAATATAAATTGCTGAACCGTCTCCACGGGAATCCAGGTGGCACCAAGCCGCACGTCGATCTCGCTGGCGCTAAGGTCTTTCGGCTGCACGCTTGTAAGGGCTTCCACATTGGTGGTGTAATCTTCTGGATTTAACGCCATGCTGCGCTTTGCCCATTCCAGCTTTTCGCGGACATTGCCCGAAAGATATTCATCGGCGGGTAGATATTTCTCCTGCTCTTTACTGCCGTAACCATGCATGGGATTTAAGAAAATAACGCCTTTTAACTCATCGAAAAGCTGTTCTTCCGTCTTTCCGGTAAGCTCCATCATATACGCCATATCTACTTTAGCCTTTTCACCGATGGACAGAGCAAGCGCTTCCGAAGCCGTATCGACCGACGTAATGGCGCTCTGTTGCCGGATCGTGCGCTTTGTAAACATATCCGCTTTGCGCTTCAGATTGCCATACTCGTCCAGCTCCTCGAGCGAACATAGCAGCGGATAGCTGCTGTCGTCTGAAAAAGCCAGCCTGTTAGCGCGGGAGTTAAGAAGCCCATACTTGCTCGTATACTCGTCATATAGCGCGTTTAATTTTTGCTGTTCGCGTTCTATCAATTCATCGGGAAAGCCTTCCAGCTGGTATTCGATCAAGCGCCTTGTGCAGTCCCGAATGTCCATCATGCCTTTCACACGGTTCTCGGCAGTGAGCGACATTTCTATCCTTTTCATGCGGCTGTTTTCGCGATAATAAATGCCGTCCACAAGCGTAAAGGAAAAGTTCCGCACAGACGGATCGGCGGGGATGTTTTCTTCCGTTTCTTCGGCGAATTCTTCCTGCTGGTCACGGTCGTATTCCGTGATGCTGCCATGTATATTGGAAATGGCGTCCGCAAGCTGGTCGGAAAGTTCTGCACCGGCAAGAGGTTTCACAGTACATTCCTGTTTGCCGTACTGCGTGCTTTCCTCGGTCAGTTCACCCAGCACCATGTCGGGATTATCAACAAAATATTGGTTTATGGTGTATCCCTGCTCCGTTTTCCCAAGGTGTACCCATGCAGGCTCGATGGCAATGGGACTGTCGCGCTTTTGCAGAAACAGAATGTCGGTGACCACGCCCGTACCCGCGTTGGCAAGAAAGGCATTGTTCGGCAGGCGGATTGCCCCCAGTAGCTCCGCCCGTTCTGCAATGTATTTGCGGACTGCGGGGTTCTTTTTGTCCATCGTACCCGATGAGGTGATGAACGCCACCACGCCGCCGGGGCGCACCTTGTCCAAAGTTTTGGCAAAGAAATAATCGTGGATCAGGAAGTGGTGCTTGTCGTACCGCTTGTCCGCTACGCCATAATCTCCGAACGGAACATTGCCGATGGCGAGATCGAAAAAGCTGTCGGGCAGACTGGTTTCTTCAAAACCTTCAATCGCAATGTTCGCCGTCTGATAGAGCTGCCTTGCGATTCTGCCTGTGATCGGGTCCAGTTCCACACCGTAGAGCTTACTGTTCTTCATGCTTTCGGGCAGTAAGCCAAAGAAATTGCCGATCCCACAGGACGGTTCCAGCACATTGCCCGTGGTGAAGCCCATGTTCTCAATGCACTTGTAAATCGCCTTAATGACCGTGGGACTGGTATAATGCGCGTTGAGCGTGGAAGCTCTTGCTGCCTCATACTCTTCGGGGGATAAAGCTGTGTAGAGTTCCAAAAACTCAGAAGCCCATGCGTCATTGCCTTCTTCAAAGGCCTGGGGAATACCGCCCCATCCCACATAGCGGGATAAAACCGCCTGTTCCTCGGGGGTGGCAAGGCGGTTTTCCAGTTCAATGGTCTGCAAGGTGTTGATGGCGTCCATGTTCATGCGGAACTTGGCTTTTGCGCCGCCGTGACCGAGGTTGTCGTCCGTGATATGGAAATCGTGTTTGATTGGTTTTTCCTGCTCAGCCACCGGCTTCAGTTTTCTAACCTCAATATCAAAAGGGATCTTGTTCCTTTCGGCTGGGTAAAAAGCTGTGGGTTCAATCGCAAGCGGCTGTTCCGAACGCTCCGCGGGAACATCCGCCTCTGTAACGGTTCGATAGGGCATGGAAGGCATATACGGTGCGTTGCGCTCGTCCTGTTCCAGCAAGTGATGGAATGTCTCGCGATTTTCTGCCCGAAAAATGGGGTACAGGAGTGTGGGGTCAAGGAGTTGTACCTCGCTGTTTGTAATCTGTGTAATCCGAAAAGCGGTACCTTCAAGGTAGACGGTATCTCCTACAGCGTACACATAAGGGGTTTCCTCTTCGGATTGTTGAGGCGCTTTCGCCGGTTGCTCTGCGTTTTCCACGATCAGATGGTCGTTCTGTGGATTTTCCCGTAAACGGCGCTCGAACACGTCCCGCGGCATATCCTCCGACAGCAGGGGGTATTTCGGGTCGGATAGTGTAACGGTATTCTCGTCGTATCCGAGTACGGTATAACTTTGTGTGCCAAGCTGTACTTCGTCGCCAAGGGAATAGCGGTATTGCGCGTCTTTGCGCTTCTCGTCCATGGCAGCGGCGGCAGACTGCAAGGCTTCCCGTGCTGCTGCTTCCTCGCGCATGGCAGCGCGGCGCTGCGCTTCTTCCTGTTCATAAGCGGGCAAACCTGCCTTTTCTTTTTCGGACAGGTAACGGTCAAATGCAATCAGTTCTGAAAGGCGGGAGTGTACGGTGTCCCACCGAAACAGCTTTTTATGGCGAAATCCGCTATCCGAAAACGCAATCCCTTTTCCATCGTGACTGACAAAACCGCGGCTGCCGTCCAGATAGATGTGGGAATGACCACCGATCCCGTATTCTTTTTTCAAAAATTGAATGGCGCTCTCTTTGCCCGGCTGCGTTTGATAGAAAGCATAGATGCGATATTTGCCATGGGAAACCCCGCTTCCGGAGCACAATTCGTTATCAAAATCCGCTTGAGAGACAGAAAAAACGGAGGATATTTCGTCCTCCGCCTGTTCCAGAAGGGAAAGCTGTTCTTTTTCTGTGGGAAAGCGCGGGGTTAGCTGTAGATCACCTCCTGGAGAACGATTTCCTCCGCCGTGTGCAGCAGATTGTTCATCAGCCCCACCCATTTCATCTGATCGCGGGCTTTCAGCTCCTCCGTCACGCCCTCGGCTTTCGCCATGCGCTCCACGATCTGTTCGACCTGCGTCCTCGCCAATCTGTCCGTCTCCAGAAGATGTTCGTCCAGTTTCCCCGTCAGCAGCAGTTCGTTGTAGGTTCCCTTGCAGTGCTCTTTGAGAAACGCTTTGCGCATTCTCCCGTATTTCCCGATCAGTTCCGTTGGCTGTTTGTCTATCTCCAGATTCGGAATCAGATAATCTCCGTTCTGCCTGTATGTCAGTTCCATATTCACGGCTCCTTTCATGCTTTGTATTTTCATCTTTATTTTGCAAAACGCGGGTTTGATTTGCAAGTGTGCGACTTCTTTCAAACGCAATGCTTCTCACGCTGCGTTCGATCTGCCGCAGTATCGTCTCGGAAATATCCGCCGTTGCCGTGCCAAGCTGGGAGATTGTCGCAGGCGTGTTAAAATCCATCACCGGGAGAAAATCCTGTTTTTCAAAGTATTCCCGTGGGGAAAGCCCAAGACGTCTCATGACCACATAGGCGGCGCTTTTCTCCAACATTTCCTCAAACCATACGGAGATATTAAACTCGTCGTATTCCTCCAGATTGCTGCCGGAAAGGGATTGCAAAAGCGCGCTCCTGTAATCTGCGCTGTTATCCTGCACGGCATTATGAATGATCCCATTCAGCTGATCGGAAAAAGGCAGCTCCGCATACTCGTCAATCTCACCGAATCTGTTTGCGAGTTCTTCCAGGACTCTTTCTTCCTGTTCTTCTTGAAGCTGCCAGAGTGCAAACGGAATATTGCTCCGCGTGTGGGTATCTGACACGTCAAAGACATAGCGCAGTCGCGTTCGATCACCGGAATCGTCAATGAGGGCAATTCCTTTTGCGCCTTTGTTTACCCAGCGTTTGAACCGGGGCGAGTTCCATAGTTCGATGGGGGCGCAGGCGGTGGCGTCCGGACGCTGTGCGTATATCATGACCTGCTCGTGCCACGGATACTTGTACAGCCACGCCGCAGAATCTAAAAAGCTCAACCATTCATCGGTAGAATGGGTAAGCCTGTTCATGGTATCGCGCGATAGCGCAGATACCTTTTGCAGTTTTGTCGCCAATTCTGTCGCCTCCTTATCGTTCAAATTGAGCCTGTTTCTTTTTTTGTTCTATGCGTTCCGCTTCCTGTTGGATTCGTTCTTCGTAGTCCCGGTATGCCTTCTCTTTTTCGGAAAAGTACTGTCCCCAAAAGAAGTGGTTAGGGGCGTCGGTGCGACATTGCCAGGTGACATAAGGCTGCGGCGCATTTGGGTTTTCGCCAAGTACAAATCCCTGTGCGCCTATGTGGAATCGTTCGATAATGTTATACCCTTGATTGTTTTCTGTGACCTTCATTGCAAAATCTCCTTTCAAACTTTTGTATGAAAAAAGAGCGCCATAGCGCTCTTCTGCTTCCAGGTTTTGAAACAATATGCTTATTTGACAGTCCCCATAAGCCAATCCAGTGCGTTTATTCTACGAATCCCGTTATAATCCGCCTGCGGGTCTTCGTCCAATGTCAATACGATTTTGGGATAGTGATCGGAGATTTTCTCAAGAGAGGCAAGCTCTCGAGCCAAAGTCTTTTCATCCCGCACGGAGGCTGCCACTTGATAGTATGTTGTTTGCTTGCCGTCCATTGCCACAAAATCCACTTCCAGATCATCTATTTTCCCTATGAATACCTCATTCCCTCTGCGCAACAGTTCAAGGAACACAATGTTTTCCAAAATATGACCCACATCAGAAGAACTGGTGCCCAGCAGTAAATAACGAAGTCCGATATCTACCGTATAGTATTTTTCAAGTGTCTTTAAGTGCTGTTTGCCTTTAACATTGTATCGCTTTGCCTGATATACAATATAGCTTTCCATCAATGCCTTAAGGTATTTTTCCACCGTCTTGACATCAATTTTTCGCCCATTGGAAGTCATGGTGTCCGCTATCTTTTTTGTCGAAAGCTGATTGCCAATATTGTCAAATATAAACCGCAGTACACTTTCCAGCATCATGGGATCAGGTATTTTGTTGCGCTGGGCGATGTCTTTTACGACGATCGTATTATAGATTCCGTCGAGATAATCCCGAAGTTCTTTGGGCTGTCCCGCTAATTGGAGGGCATATGGAAAAGAGCTGGTTTCCACATACGCAGTATATTTTCTCGCCAGCTCGCTTGTGCTGCCCGTACTTAAAACATATTCCTTGAAGGATAACGGCAACATGGATATTTCAACATACCTTCCGGATATGAGGGTTGCTATTTCGCTGGAAAGCATTTTGGCATTGGAGCCAGTGAGGTATATGTCAACATCTTTTTTTATGTGCAAGCTGTCAACTACTTCCGGGAATTCCTCGCAATGCTGTATTTCATCCAGAAAAATATATGTCATCTTTCCTTGGACAAGGCGTTCTTTGATATATGTGTACAGTTTTTTCGGATTGCGCAATTCGTAGAAGTCGTAATCTTCAAGATTTACGGCAACAATTTGTTCCTCCAACACGCCCTGGCTTTTCAAATAATCCTGAAAAAGCTCCATGAGAGTGGATTTCCCACATCGCCGCACTCCCGTTATAATCTTTATGACCTGCTTATCCCGAAAAGCGATGAGTTTCTCCAGATACTCTTTTCTTTCTATTCTAATGGGCATAAGCACACCTCCGAAATATTCTTGCCGATATTATATCCAAAAACATTTGAAAATACAAAGGTTTTTGGACTAAATACCCAAAAACTTTTTCGGTACAAGCTATTGCCTTTGTGCTATATCATATGCGAGGGAGGGTAAAAGCCCTCCCGGCACAAGTCGTTTACTTACGTTTTTTTCTCATGTGCAAAAAAATTGCTCCGCCTACGATTACAAGGCAAAGTACAATCGCCAGTATCGTCTTTAATTCCATTTACGATTCCTCCGTACCATTGCCCTTTTTTCTTTTCCTTTTACCCGCAACAGCTACGCGCCATGCGACAACGCCCATGCCCAGAAGCGTTATGCCAATGGCAATCGGCACGTCGTATTGATCCGAGTCGATTCCCAGCTTGACCGACGGCGTATTGGTTATGGTGGTTTCCAAGGGGACTTCAAAGGTGTAATCTTCGGTCAGTACCACTTTGCTGGCGGGATTCGGGAAGAAGCCGTTTGGTACGGTGGATTCCTCGATATAGACCTCGGTATCAAGCGGCAAGCCCAGCACGGCAATCTCGCCTTTGTCATTCACCATGATTTCCGTTACGCTGCCATGCTCGTCCCGCATATACCAGCCGTTTTCGAGTTTTGTGAATCGGAGTGTTTCAAAGCCGAGAAACGCTTTTGTCTTAAAGGTAAATCCCGCACCCGTAAGCGGCTGTTTGGTTTCTGCGTGTACCTTTTTTACTTTAAGCGCCGTGGGACTGTTGGTAATAGTGGCACAGTAGGGGTTTTCCGTGCCGTTTTCTTCCGTCACGGTCATAGCATAAGTTCCTGCGCCCACAAAGCCTTCCGGCGTTTCTTCAACCAGCGTATAGTTTCCGGCTTTCAGATACCGTATCTCCGCTTTCCCGTTCTCATCAACGGCAAACCTTGTGCTGCCTTCGTTTTCGTCCGGCACAAAATAGCCCTTGCCGGTGGATTTTACCTTAACGGGATTTCCGTCCTCGTCCTGCAAAGAGAACACAACGCCGCTCATGGGGCTGCTGTCATAGGCGTTTTTCTTTTCCACAATGACGCTGATTGGCTCATCGGTGATTTCCGCATCGCCCGTAATATTGCCGTATTCGTCAATGGTAAAGAAAAACTCGGAAGTATTGATGGCAAATCCGTCCGGGCTGTAACTTTCTACAAAGCGGTACTTCCTGCCGGTGGGCAGTTTGTGAACGGTCACGCAGCCCTCCATGTTGGTTTCGCCCTCAAACACCACCTCGCCTGTCGCGTCGTCATAGATGGTAATGCCCGCGCCGGGGACGGCTTCGCCCGTGGTTGCGTCGGTCTTTTCAATCGTTACTTCCGTCGGCTCGTCCTCAAAGGTAAATTTTACGACCTCGTCGCTGTTTGCTGTTAAGGTAAAGCGTATTTCTTCTTTAGAGAGACAAAAGCCCTCCGGGGCGACCTTTTCGCGCAGGATAAACTCGCGCAGGATGGGGAGTTCTCCGCTTGTGCCAATGCCTTTGTCGTTTACCGTGGTCAGCCCGACTACCGATTTTGTCTCCGCATCAACAATCTCAAACACCGCTCCAGCAAGCGTCCGCTCGGTATCCTGGGAATCCACCTTGGTAACCCGGATACGCTTTGTAATGAGTTCATTAAAAACAGGGGTTGCAGCATGAGCGTCGTCCACGATGATTTCATCGGCTGCGTTTTTACTCGTCACATCTACCGGATAAGTGCCGGAGGACAGTGCATATCCTCCGTGAGGCGCTGCCAGTTCTTTTAGATACAGCTTGCAGAGGGGGAGGTCTGCGCTGCTCTGTGCTTTTCCGTCCTTGCCGGTGGTCAGAATATCAAGCAGTGCATTTGCGGGAATCGTTCCAATCGCTTCTTTTGTGTAAAGCCCGAACACAAAGCCTTCGCCATAATCGGTGTAGATTGCACCAGTATTCGGGTCAAAGTGTTCGGCGTTCTTTTGCAGCTCCACGACAGCTTTTTGCCGCTGGTTTTCTCTTGTAAGCGTTTCGGCTACGACTGCCGTATTCTGGTCGGCATAGGAGAGGGTCACTTCGTACTCGGTGGTATCGAGAACAAACCCCGATAAGGTCTTTTTCTCTTTTACCACATATTTGCCGAGGTACAGCTTATCCGTTGTTGCCACGCCGTTCTCATCGGTGGTGAGTTCGCAGACCTTTTCACCTGCTTTGTGGTATACCTTGCCCGGCACGCCGATGTTCTCGGCGGCAAACACCTCATAAACGACGCCCTCCAAACCTTTTAATTCATAGGTGGGAATGTACTTTGTTCCGTATTTGGTGTCCTCCGTCGTATAGCCCGTCAGCATTTCGCCCTGTTTCTCAATGGAGATCGTCCCTTTGACGGGCGTATCCTTCATGGCGACAGTGACGGTTCCGTTCTCAGAATTAGCCTCACTGACCGTAAACGTGACGGGTTCTCCGTTTAAGAGGTAGGGTTCGGGGGCGGACACTTCGATCAGCCTGTATTCTCCAACGGGAAGCGTTCCGGGCAGATACAGCGTCCCGCTGCCGTCCGTCTGAAATTCGGACAGGGTATGCGGCTGCGGATAGAGGAGATCGAAAGTGACAGGCTCGCCCTTGCTGTTTTCGATACGGAAGGTCGTGCCGGCGACCGGGATCGTGTGACCGCTCTCCGCGTCCTGCTTCACAATCCGCACCATCATCTCAATGCTCTTATCCTCTAAGATATATGAGTAAGTCCTTTCGTTTTCGCAGACAAACACCTCGAACGGCTCTACCAGCTTGTAGCCCTCGTTTGCCTCGCTTCTCAATTCCGTTACCACATATACCCCATAGGGAAGCAGCTTTGATGTGCCGCGTCCGTTTTCTTCGGTCGTAATCGTGTCAAAGAGTTCGCCGGAGGATTTCAGGCGCACCTCAAACTGCACGCCTGCAAGCGACGGCTTGATGTCGGGGTCGTCCTCGCTGCTGTCAAGCTCCCGTTCCCCAAACTTGGTGAGTTCAATCCTGCCCTTTATGACCTCATCTTCCACGGTGGCGTTTTCCGTCACAACCGATATGTTCTGCCCGCCGTAGGAGAGCGTTACCGTCACGGGATTTGGATTCAGCAGGTAGCCCGTCGGGGTTTCCACTTCGTGAACCGTGTATGTTCCAAGCGGCAGTTCCTTTGACTCTGCGACACGGCTTCCCAGTGCGTGGAGCGTGTCCACGACTTTGCCGGAATTGTCTTTGATTTCATACTTTGCCCCGAAAAGTGAAGCGTCTCCCTGGGGTATGCCGCCCGTTTCCGCGTCCGTTTTGGAGACGATGATTTTTCCTGTTTGCGGCGTATTGGGAATGGTCGCGTCATCGTAGACGATTGCTGCCGTCTGTCCGGCGTAGGAGAGCGTAACAGGATATTCCTGTTTGTTCAGCACAAAACCCGTGCTTGCCTGCCGTTCCCTGACGACATAGCTTCCCAGCCTGATGGGTGAGGAAATACCTTTGCCGGACGAATCGACGGTAATGGATGTGACCATTTCGCCGTTCTGATATACGTCAAAGACGCTGCCCGCAAGGGAATAGTCTCCCATTTCCGGGTTGGCGTTGGTTTTCGTCACTCGAATCTGTCCCATGGCTTCCTTATTGGATGCCGTCACCGTAACGGTCTGCGACGCCTGTACCGTAACGGGATACACGGTATCCGAAAGGATATATGGTTCTACCGTGGAAATCTCTTTGAGATAGAAAGTAGACAGTTCCAGATCGCCCGATACCGCTTTTCCGTTGCTGCCCGTTGTAAGTTTTGCCACGAGATTTTTGCAGGCTGCGTCGCTGTATATGCCAAACACCACGCCGGAGAGCAGCTTGCCATCCTCGCTCTTTTTCAACAGCTCAATTTTCCCATAAGCGGGGGTGGTCATGCGGAGTACGCCGTCCGTTGCAGGCGCATAGTTGCCAGAAGCATAGGTGATGACTTTCTGGTAGTTGCCGTTGTCCGGCGCATACCAGAACAGGTTAGCAGTTGTGCGATTGTCGTAGCCTGTGGCGTCCAGCCGTATGCTCTGGTTGCCGTATTTTTTCGGGACTTTAATCGTCAGAGTATCGCCATTCTTTCCGGTAAAGCCGGTGACTACCGTACCCGAGGGAAGGGAGGATTTATCTAAGGTGTAGCCTCCCGAACAGTTCTGGAGCGTCACTTTCGTAGTTCCTACAAAATAATCGCCCGAAACCGTAAGCTCCATAGACGCAGGCGAAAACGAAACGCTGTGAGAGAGGAGCTGCTGATTTCGCGCCATTTGTAACAGCTCGTCTGCCCAGTTGAGCAGGCTTTGGTAGCCGGACTTTGCGCGGATAAGATTGGGGTTATCCCTTCGGTTGGTGAAATTCCATTGGGAGTCCGCACCTTCCTCGGACAACCAGAATCGCAGGGCATTTGCTGTAGCCTGGCGCGCCTGGTCTGCTGTAAATCCGTTTGTCGTGCAGGGATAGCCATTCTCAAGAATAATCTGGATTCCGCGTACAGTACGAGTGGAGTAGCTGTCCAGCGGGTCGATCTCGCTGTAGCCCACGCCGTGGGGGTTGCCCAGCTTGTGCTGGATACAATAGGCGATCTGTCCCGTCTCCAATATGGTATGTTTGGGAGTATTGAGATCGACCCACTGACCGCTCGCGTTATAATACTCAAAATAGTCAAAGCCTTCTGAGTTAAACTGCGAGTCGATAGTCACTCTTGTGGCTGCCGAGGCTGTCATGGGCAAAAGGGACAGCACCGCAAGCAGGCACAATAATAGCGCCACAGGGCGCTTCAGTCGTTGCTTCATTTGTGAAACCTCCTTTGTTTTTTGCATAAGAAAAGCGCCGGATTGCTCCGACGCTTTTTTGATGATGTATTTAATCTCGTAGCGAGAACACGCAGGTGTACTGCTTGTCTCCGATTTTTACGCTGCCCACGCCCAACCTTGATCTGTCTGCGTCAAGGGCAAGCCCGGTCGCATGAGCTGCGCTCCTTGTTCCGATGGTGCTGCCGCTTCCGGCTGCATTGCTGACGCTCTCCGCGCCGCCGCAGGAGTGGAAAATCTCTCCGCGCTCTGCCATCTCCTTTGCATGAGCGAGGGCTTTGGCACACAGGCCGCTGTCAAGCGCCATGGGGGCGTTGCCGTATTCCGCTCTTGCCGCATTGACTGCTGCCAGCACCGCGCTGTTAAAGCTGCCGCCCATGACCTCCATTTCCGGCTCCGGTTCAGGAGTAGGCGTTGGCTCTTGTGTTGGTTCCGGCGTGGGTTGAGGCGTAGGCTTCGGTGTCGCCGTTGCAGCGGGTTTCGGTGATTTCGTTGCTGCTGGCGTTTGGGGCGCTCTGGTTACTGTTGCCTCGGGTTTCTCGGTTTTCTGCGGTTTCTCAGCCGGTTCTTCTGTCGTGGCAGGCGTGTCGGACGCTTTCGGCGCTGACGAAGTTTTCTTCGGCTGCTGTTCCTGTTCTGTTTCCTGCGGTGTAGGTGTGAGGACTTCCGGAACTTCGCTCTGCTGCGGCATATCAATGTTTTGATTACTGCCCGAAAGAATCAATTCGCTGGTCGCCTGCGCTGCTTCTCCGGGGGTAGACGTTTCGGTGACGCGAATTCTCTCGCTATCGGGCGATGCGGATACATCTGGCGATTCTGCCGCACACCCTGCACACAACACTCCGATTAGAGCGATTATGGCAAATGCTGAAACAGCTTTTTTCATGATAAGTGCTCCTTTCTGCTTTTTACAGCACCAGCATATCTTTTCCCGGCAGATAGCGCAAAGGTGTAAAGTCTTTCTTTTCTCGGGTAGTAATTTTTCGGTGAGTAATCAAGGGTTGGGGGTTTGGGGGAAGGGCACAAAAGGACTAAACCCTTTGCCGAAAAAAGGACAGACTACCCCCTTGGTGTGGAATAGTTTTTACTCAAAGACCACGCATTTTTCAAGACTGCACTTGCCCTCTTTGTTAGAATAATACAGACAATGCGGACAATCCCGCTCCTTAAAAAGCATAGCTTCTCTTTTGCTTCGCCCGGGCGCCCTGGGCTTTTCACGCATCATGCGCTCATATTTTCTATGCTTTCCTTCGGTAAACAGCATACGAATCATCACCTCCTTTCGCATAAAGGGAAAAACAAAAAAACGCCCATGCTCCTCAGCACAGACGTTTTAGCGTTCGTATTCCCGCTCCTGCTTCATTCGCAGAAGCCGTTTATGGTAATATTCGCAGGCTTTTATAATGAAATCTTCTCGCTGTTTCGGCGTGTAATCTCGCGGGATATATTGATCCAGTTTGTTCCCTTTGATCGTAATGTTATTTTGCTGCGGCTTTTCCTCCTGCATCACGAGTTCCATGCCGTTTCTGTCAAGAATTCCTTTCTGCGCTGCCGCTTTCATGCGCTGTGCCTGCGACAAAGAGGGCGTGCATTCCTCGGCTTGTATCACGTCAAACAGGTCGGTTTGCAGTTCTTTTGAGAGGTACGAGAGTTCCACAGCAGGGTTAAAAGCCATTTTCTTATCGTCCACCATTTGCAATAGGGGCGGAATTAACTCGGTTAGGCGGATATAGCGGCGTATTTGCGCTCCACTTTCACCCGTCCTATCTCCAATTAAATCTCTTGATGTTTTATTGGAAAACTTCTGTTCAAGTTGAACAGAAGTTAAATCACTTCTTTCTCCTTGTCTTTTTATGGCTTCCAGCTTCATTTTATATGCTTTTGCCTTTTCACTTGGCAAAATGGTTTCCCTTTGAATGTTGCCGTCTACCACGAGAATTGTCGCCGTATCGTCGTCAATATCTCGCACAATGATAGGCAGCGTATCATTTCCCGCGATCATGCTGGCTGCTTTGCGCCGATGTCCCGATAACAGTTCATATCCGCCGTCTTTGCGCGGACGGGCAAGGCAGGGCGTGTGTACGCCGAGACGCGCAATGCTTTCCGCCATATCCATCAGTTCAGCGTCATGCCGTACTTGATAGGGATTGTTTTCAAAGTCATGGACTTCTGTAATAGGTACGGTCAAGATTTGTTCGCCCTGCTGCCGCGCTTCTGCCTGCCGTGTTTCTTCGGTAGAAAATAGGTCATCTACTGAAGCCAGTCTCATGTTCCGAACGCTGCTTGCC
>OLXK01000839.1_pt1 | contig 26204 bp, 18 predicted proteins | sample 1674321 | NCBI WGS metagenome assembly OLXK01 (sample SAMEA103958162, study PRJEB25191) | human gut metagenome | reverse complement strand
CAGGTTACGTAAACATCAAACAACTCCGGTCGGTGGGAAAGCAATAAAGTAAAGCCGTCATCCTTGTCAACAAGCGCTTTCAGCTGCGACTCCATTATCGCCTCTTCGTCATGGAATAAGTAGTCGGAGCTGAAGCTCGGGTCCTTTACGCCGATGAGAGTGATTTTTTCGCCATCTCTCTCCACTTCCATCTTTTCGTTTTCGAGCACGGTTACACCGAGCTTTATTAAGCCGGTCTTTAAAGCGTCATATTCCGATGCCCTCGCCTCGTGATTGCCGGTGACATAGTAGCAGGGCGCGATTTTGACCGCTTCGCCCGCAAAGTGCAGTGCCGCGGCAACGTCGGTTTTTCGGGAATCTATCAAATCTCCCGTTATAGCAATAATATCGGGCTTCGCCTCTCTCAGCATATTAAGAAGAGTTTCATTGTTTTTGCCGATTTCGGTGTTGTGCAGATCCGAAATATGCGCGATTTTGCAGCCGTCAAACGCTCGGGGCAGCCGCTCGCTCGAAACCGTGTATTTGTTGAGCTGCAGCGCCGTGTTGCCCCAAATTATCCAAAGAATCAACGCCGTAAGCAGAGCCGAGACGACCGCGAGGGCGATTATCGGCTTTTTCTTTTTTGCAGTCATCGGACATCCCTCCCGACGGTCAGTATAGCATGAATTTGTGAATTTTTTGCATTTTTTGAGAAATTATCGGCGTCTGCTGCCGAGAGCCCGTGGTTTTCAGCTCCCGATTTGCGGTGAATCGCTGCTTTTCGCCTGCGATTTTTTCCACAAATCCGCACGGGATGTTGCAATGCGAAAGAAAAAATTTATACTTGTTTGGCTTTAAAAGAAGAATTATTCCCGTATAAATATTAATTCCGCACAATCTACGCTATAATTACTAAATAATCACATGAAACGGAGGCTTGCCAATGTCTACCTGGGAGGAACTCAGGCAGGAGTGCCTGAACTGCCGCAAGTGCGGTCTGTGCCAGACGCGCACAAATGTTGTTTTCGGCGTCGGCAAAGAAGACGCGGAGGTCATGTTTATCGGCGAAGGACCCGGTCAGCAGGAGGATCTCAAAGGCGAGCCGTTCGTCGGGCGCAGCGGTCAGCTGCTTGACAAGTTAATGGCGACCGTTGACCTGTTCAGGAACAAGAATATCTATATCGCGAACACCGTCAAGTGCCGCCCGCCGCAGAACCGCGATCCCCTGCCCGAGGAGCAGGAGGCGTGCTCCGCATGGCTCGACAGACAGATAGCCCTGATGCGCCCGAAGATAATCGTCTGCGTGGGCAGGATATCCGCACAGAGATATATCTCGAAGGATTTTCGCGTCACAAAAGAGCACGGACTTTTCTATGACCGCGACGGTATACTCTATATGGGTACTTTCCATCCCGCGGCGCTGCTCCGCAATCCCAACCAGAAGCCCGCGGCGTTCGAGGACTTTATCGCTCTGCGCGACAAGATAAACGAAATCTGCGACCACACCTATTGAGCCAATCGCCGCTTGAGCGGTTGAAATATACTTAACGGCACGAGCCGAATTTTTGAAGAAAGGATCGATTTCAATGCAGCAGAAGTTTCTTGAAAAGACTCTGGGTCAACAAATCGCCGATATGGCGGCAAAGTACCCGGACGACAACATGATCGACTACACTGACAGGGACTACTCCAGAACATGGAAAGAGTTCAACGACGAGTGTGAGACGATAGCCAGAGGCTTCATGGCACTAGGCCTTAAAAAGGGTTCACACATTTCCATCTGGGGCACAAACGTGCCCGCATGGCTGCTAACCTTTTTCGGCAGTGCAAAAATGGGCGGTATTCTTGTTACCGTCAACACCAGCTATAAAGTTTTCGAGCTCGATTATCAGCTCAAGCAGTCCGACTCCGAGGCGATTGTCCTCATTGACGGCTACAAGGGCACGAGCTATATCGATATAATAAACGAGCTGTGCCCGGAGCTTGAAAGCTGCGAGCCCGGCAAGCTCAAGAGCCGCAGACTGCCCCTTTTAAAGAGCGTTATCTATGCGGGCGAGGGCGAGTGCCCCGCCGGTATGGTCGATTGGAAAGATCTCTATACTCTCGCTGAGCAGACTCCGGTCGAGGAGTTCGAGGCGGTGCGCGACTCGTGCGACTGCCACGAGGTCGTCAATATCCAGTACACCTCCGGCACGACGGGATTTCCCAAGGGCGTTATGCTCACCCACTACAACATTCTCAACAACGGCCAGACGATAGGCGACGGCATGAAGTTCACCCATGAGGACAGACTGTGCATCACCGTTCCGTTCTTCCACTGCTTCGGAATGGTGCTCGCGCTCATGTCCTGCATATCCCACGGAACGCCCTTTGTGCCAATTGATATGTTCAACGCCAAAAAGGTCATGGACGCGCTTGTGACAAAGCACTGCACCGCAGTCCACGGCGTGCCGACGATGTTCATCGCTATGCTCGAGCACCCGGACTTCGACAAATATGATTTTTCGCATATGCGCACGGGCATCATGGCGGGCTCGCCCTGCCCGATAAAGACTATGTACGATGTCAGCGAGAAGATGAATATGCACGATATCGTCATCGTTTTCGGTCAGACCGAGGCGGCGCCCGGCTGCACGATGACAACGACAGAGGATTCCCTCGAGACACGCTGCGCCACCGTCGGCAAGGCGTTCCCGGGAGTCGAGTGCAAGATAGTTGACCCCAATACGGGCGAGACTCTGCCTGCGGGCGAGATAGGCGAATTCTGCGCGCGCGGCTACAACATAATGAAGGGCTACTACAAGATGCCCGAGGCCACCGCTCAGGCGATAGACAAGGACGGCTGGCTCCACTTCGGCGACCTCGCGGTCTGTGACGAGAACGGCTACTACAAGGTCACCGGCAGGCTCAAGGATATGATAATCCGCGGCGGCGAGAACATCTATCCCAAGGAGCTCGAGGAGTGCCTCTATCATAATGACCGCGTCAAGGATGTTCAGGTCATAGGCGTGCCGAGCAAGAAGTACGGCGAGGAGGTCTGCGCCTGCGTCATCCTCAAAGAGGGCGAGGACATGACCGAGGAGGAGATAAAGGCCTACTACAAGGAGAATGTCGCGTTCTTCAAGATCCCGAAATATGTCTGGATAATGGACGAATTCCCGATGACCGCGAGCGGAAAAATCCAGAAATTCGTTCTGCGCGACATGGCGGTCGAAAAATATTCGCTTCAGAGCGACGACTCAATAGAAACTGCGTAAAAGAATATTACGAAAGGATCTGTTACGATGAAACTATCATTTTCAACCCTCGGCTGTCCGCGCTGGACGCTGAAAGAAATAGTTGCGACTGCCAAGGATTTAGGCTTCGGCGGCGTGGAGATAAGGGGTATAGGCGACAAGATAAACGCGCTTGAAATCCCCGAGTTTTCGGACGCCGAAATCGAGCAAACGAAAGAAAAAATCGCTCAGACTGGGCTTGTCATTCCCTCTCTGACCTCGGGCGCAACGCTCGCCGTGCGCGACAGGGCGCAGGACTCGTTCCTCGAGGCGTGCGGCTACATTGACCTTGCGAGAAAGCTCGGAGTAAAATATGTCCGCGTCATGGGCACTGGCGAGCCGCACATCACCGTCGGCGATTTCACGCTCGGCGCGGGGCTCTACCGCCAGCTGTGCGAATACGGCGCGAAGAGAGGCGTCACTCCTCTGATAGAGACCAACGGAGACCTTTCGAGCTCAAAAGCGATGCTCGCCTTTCTCGACAGAGCCGGAAGCGACAACTGCGGCGTGCTCTGGGATGTTCACCACACGGTGCGCTTCGGCAGCGAGAGCCCGGTCGAGACTTTTGCGGCGCTGGGCACCTATATAAAGCACGTCCATTTGAAGGACTCCGTCATGCGCGGCTCAAGGGTCGAATACCGCATGATGGGCTACGGCGATGTGCCCGTTGCGGATGCAGTGACCCTGCTCGACAGAGCCGGCTTCGACGGCTTCTTCTCCCTCGAGTGGGTCAAGCGCTGGAACCCCGACCTTCAGGAGCCGGGCATAGTCTTTGCCCACTACAAGAACTATATGGACTCGCTTCCGGAATAAAAACAGAAACGCCGAATTCAGAGTATCCGTAAAACAGATTCAGCCCCGACAGAATGATATCTGCCGGGGCTTTTCCTGTATGTATTAAGCCGTGTAGGGCGGATATTATCCGCCCGCGGGTTATGCGGTGATTGCAGCAGGCGAGCTAAGCTCGCCTTTACAAGGGAAATGCGGAAAACTTTGAGTTGTAGGGGTCGGCGACTCGACGACCCTTTGACGCGACATCGTCACCGAAAATCTATTTATTCATCCGTGTCGTGCAAAACGCTCTCTGCGTGCGGCTTGCCCCCTGTGCCGCCTACGGCGGCAGCGGTGCGTCGAGTCGCCGCACCCTACAAAGTGAATAGCCGCAAGTCACTGCAAAAATTACTTTGTTCGCCCGCAAACTTACGGTAAACTTTTAAACCGTTCCATTCACAGCCTTTGAGTTGTATACCATGTCCTTACACTACTGTTTACCATGTTTCTCTTGACAGGTCGCCGACCCCTACAAAGCGAACTGTTGCAAGCTGCTGCATAAATCGCTGGCGGATGATATCCGCCCTCTACGCTATTGTGTCAATTTGCAATATTAAAATTGTTTGTCTAACGGCAGTTTTACCCTCTGCACGACGCCCGATTTGTCAAACAGATATAAAGGAGCACTTTATGTCTTACGAATACTCCGCCAAAGGCAGCCGGAATATTATCCCGAGCCTTTCGGCGGTATATGAGTGCTATATCAGCTCAACTTCGATGTCCTCTCGCGGCTTGTCGTAAAACGTCATGCACCAATCCGGCTCATATTCCGGCTCAAAGTGCATGGACGAGCAAGCAGTTCGCCCGCTCGCCGATGATGTGACGATGACGGTCGGTCCGTCCGCGCCGCCGATAATGCCTATTGCCGACGCCGCTTTGCCGCATGGAGCGATAATCCCGCGCGGTTTTTCCGGCTTTGAACGGTCATTTACGGATATCTCATCCATCGGAATTTCCGGCGAGATGTCATAATTTATTATTGTACACAGCGGCGGTTCTTTTTCGCCGGTATGCCGCAGCTTTGAAAACTTCTGCTGTTCAACAGCCGTAACCGTCAGCGTATGCTTTTTTCCGGTCACGGGATTTATAAATTCTGTCTTGTCGCCGGGGCGATTCGCCTTGAAATGCGCTCCCGGGACGGGTATCTTTTCCGCGCGAAGTTGCAGGGTCAGGGAATCTGATTTTTTCGGTTTTCTGCCGCGCCACGGGATACTCATCCTCACTGCAAGCCAGCAAAAAGATTTATCGAGCCCGTATCTGTCGAGCAGAGCTTCCGCCGCATCACCGCTGTCGGGGAAAAGCGGATTCCAGCAGTCGGAGCTTGAAAACTCCATGTCGCTTTTTCTGCCGCCGAACTGAATCGAGGCGAAGATATCGCTGTTCAGCGGATTTTCAGCTTCTATTTCAGCCTGCTGTTCGTCTGAAAAGCCGTCACAATCGCTGTTTTCATCGAGTCCGAATTTTTCTATAAACTCACGAAAGCTTTCAATGCTCACTTTCTTGAACATATCTGCAACAAGCCCCTTGCCACAAAAATATACAGACGGCACGAGCCATTCTTCACCGCCCCAAGTGAAGCTTTTGTTGACTGCAATTTCTTTTCCAGCGCGGTCGCGACCGAAGTGGCCGTAGAGCGAGCCCTGATAAAAGACCTTGTATTTTTTCTCCATATCAAAACCTCATCATGTTCCCGAGCTCGAGCGACCCGTCGGCGCACTGCCGCTCGGACGAGTTGGAGAAGCGTATCGGCTTGCCGTTTTCGAGCGGCTTTTCAATGCGGACAAAGAGCGACTGCCCATCGTCTATGCTTATCTGCGCCGAGAATACTGCGCTCTTTCCGGGCATGAGGCGGCAGAGCTTTTGATTTTCCGCTTTAGTCCACTGCGCATTTTTCTCGTTTCCGACGCCGAGAGACACGCCGAGATCATAGTATATCGGGGCGACGCCCGTATTTTTTATCGTGACAAAAGCATAAATTTTGCCGAAAATTTTCATCACTCTCGCGTCTGTGGCAGTAAAATCATAGCCGAGAGCCGCCGAAGCTGTTTTGGCGCGCTCGATTTCGTCCGCGCCGAGATTTTCTTCAAACGCGCCCGCCATCATCAGCCACGAGCAGTGGGTCACATTGACGCACTCGGAGTAGTCCTGATATCCGTCGAGCGGCGCGCCGGACAAGAACGCCGACTGCCCCTCCGGGCGGAACTCGCCGCCGATTGGCTGATTTTTCCAGGACCCGGTCTGATGCGCCTTTTTCATCTTGGACATAAAATACCAGCTCTCGCCGTAGAGTGTCGAGTGGGTGAAAGAATCGTCGTGGAAGCCGACATTGCCGCCGCGCGTAGTGCCGGGAGTCCCGGGATAGCGGGTCAGAATGCGCGTAGTCTTGAAATTTTCCGCAAATGCGGAGATAATTTTTGCTTTCTGCTCTTTTGAAGCTTCGAGCTCCGGCAGGCAGACATGCCACTCGCCCCAGTGGCCGAGAAGCCCTGTTGTGATATAGGCTATGCGGCGGTCGCCGTCGTATTCGCGTGCCAGCTCGCGCACAAAATCGCAGAGGATATCAATGAGCCTGCCGTCCGAATAGTCGGGGCACCAGCCTCCGCCGTATTCGTCGTAGTACTCTTTTTTTATACCCATATCCCAGATGAACTGCGGCACGGCTTTTTCGCCGATACTCGATCCGGGATAGTCGAGATAGACTCTGAAAACCGCCTGATTCCCGCGCGCCGATATCTCTTCAAGATACGGCTCAAGCCCCTCGCGGATAGTGTATTCGCCGCTGTCGGACATGAGCGCTGAGAGCGGAACATAGAACCACTCCATACTGTAAGGCACGCTGTTGTCGGCGCCGCCCTGTTTATAAAACGGCATGAAGCCTTTGAGCGGATTACCGACCGCCTGCTCATATTCCAAATTATAAGTTGCAAAGCCCCCGAGCGGCGAGATACACAGCGAAAGCCCGAGTAAAAGCACAAATAGACGTGCAAAGAATTTCAAGAATCTTCTCATCGGCGTTTTCCTTTCAATATTGCTTTCTTCAATAAGTATAACATTCTTTCCGCCTTTCCTCAAGACAAAAAGAACCGGAGCCCAGGCGAGCTCCGGCGAGAGCAGCTCCTCCCCAGCGAGGGTGAGCCGCCGCATACGCACATAGTCGCCGAGCGTATAACCGCACAGCAGAGCGAATACGCGCTGAAAAATAAACGGCGACGAACAGGCCTCTTTCGCCGCCTGCGCGTAATCCGTAGGCTCCGTGATGTGTTCCTCAATATAGTCTATCGCTTTGCTTATCCCTGTTATCCAGTCCATGCTTTCCCTCCCTGTGCAAGAACATTATAGAGCGAAGGAATTTTTTATTCCTGACTTTTTGTGCTCTCTTGTGTCAGGATATTATTCTTTCTTTTAAGCTTTCTCTCCCGAAGCTTCTCTATGCCAGTGCCAATCGCAAGACCGGCGGCGGAGACGGCCGCACCTATGGGCAGGGTGATTAAATCGTCGAGGTTCACCGCTATATCGCCTGCGGAAACGCCCGTTGAAGCGGCGTTGGCGAGGGTGAAGGTCAGAAACGGAATGAGAGTGTACATAAGAGCGAGGATAGGCACCGCCCACCATTTTCTTCTGCCCCAATAGCCGTTTGCGCCTATAAGCAGCGAGATGACGAATGTGGTCAGCGGGATTGCGCCCCATATAACGAGCACGGCGTACGCGCCCGCGTCCGACCCGGAGACGGCGAGCCAGAAAAACGCGACCGACACCGCCCATATGACGAGATATGCGGCGACGAGCACGAGCTTTCCGAGTCTGCGGCGGCTCTTGACGACGTTTGTGCTCTCTTCGAGATAGTTGAGATAGTTTGACACGGTTTTTTCCTCCTTCAGCAGGCAGTCGAGGCTGACGGAATAGAGGCCGCTCATTCTTATGACGCTCACTATATCGGGATAGGTCTTGCCCGTCTCCCAATTCGATACGGTCTGGCGGCTCACGCCGAGCGACTCCGCCGCGCTCTCTTGAGTCAATTTAGCCGCGTTTCTCGCGTCCCTGAGCTTCTTTCCGATATCCATCTGCCGCGCCTCCTTTTTTCGCTTTCAGTTTACGCAAAAAACAGTCGTGTGTCTATCAAAAGCGTTTTACATCTGCGCATTTTCCGTGTCAAAATGCTTTTACACATCGATTATATCATGCCGCGCAGGTGTTTTCCATATTGAATTTTGGGTGCGGGGCTGTGTATCAATAAATCCGTGCGAATTTTGCAGGTTATGATATTCGTCACTATGTGGTAGGATAAATGTTTATAAAGATTTCGTGCCGCTTTCGCGGCATCGGTGCGTCGAGTCGCCGCACCCTACAAATTCCGCGCCAATAAAATTGTACAGATTTCGCGGGCGATTATATCCGCCCGCATTGCGCACTTTTTCACTATTCACTTTTACTTATTACTTTGAGCGAAGCGAAACAACCCCCTCAGTCTCGGCTCATTCCGCACCGGTTTTCTTACAGGGGAGCCAATATCGAAAAACAGCCGCCCAGGGATCAATCCTCGGGCGGCTGCGGTTATTATTTTTCTATGCTGTTAAAAATCTCTTTCGCCGTCTGCGCGTCGGCGGCTATCTGGTCGCCGAGCGAATCGAGCGAATCGAAGACCCTTTCGGGGCGGATATATCTGAGCAATTTTACTTCGACATTTTTTCCGTAGAGGTCGCCGGAGAAGTCGGTTATGCAGGTCTCGCTGCGCAGATCGTCGCAGGTGAACGACGGGCGGCGTCCGATGTTCGTGACCGCAGCGTGCAGTTCTCCGTCTATCGGCACTGCCGAAGCATATACGCCGAACTTCGGGACGATGAAGCCCTCGGGGAAATGCTGATTTATCGTCGGCGCGCCTATCAACCTGCCGCGCCTGTCGCCGCTGACGACGGTGAATTTATAGGAAAATTCGCGCCCGAACATGGCGTTTGCGTCTTCGATATTGCCTTCGGCGAGCGCGTTTCTTATCCTCGTCGAGCTTATCGCCGCACCGTTATAGTCGGTGCGCTCCGCCACGGCGCATAAAATTCCATGCTCCCTGCAGAGCTCTTCGAGGTCGCGGGAATCCGCGGCGGCGCTCTTTGCGAAGCGGTAATTATATCCGCAGCAGACAGCACCCGCGTTCAGCTCGCCGATTAAAATATCATTGACGAACTGCTCCGCCGACATATCGGCGATGCGCCCGAACGATATCTTTTTGACGGTTATACCGAGGCTTTCGAGCATTTCGTCGCGCGCCTGCGGGGTCATCAGCTCCGGGGGAGCTCCAGCACCGACAACTTTCAGCGGGTGCTCGTCAAAGACGAGGGCGCACGGCTCGAAGCCGTCTTTTTCAAACGAGAGAGCGAGGTCGAGCACAGCCATGTGACCCCGATGGAGTCCGTCAAAGCTGCCCAGAGCAACCGATCGGCGCTGTGTCATTCCTGTCTCCCCTTTCAGATTACTTGCCTCTGAACTGCTGCTTGAGTCTCTTTTCTTTCGAAAGAATACGCTTTCTGAGTCTGAGCGACTTGGGCGTAACTTCAAGCAGTTCGTCGTCCTTTATGAATTCCATGCACTGCTCGAGGCTCATCTCCGTATAGGGCACGAGGCGCAGCGCGTCGTCGGAGCCCGATGCACGGGTGTTGGTCAGATGCTTGCTCTTGCAGATATTGCAGACTATGTCTTCATTCTTGGCACATTCGCCGACTATCATACCTTCGTAGACTTCGACGCCCGCGGGGATGAACAGCCTGCCTCTGTCCTGAGTGTTGAACAGACCGTATGCGGTGCTCACGCCGGTCTCATGAACGACTATAGAGCCGCGCTCACGGGTGACTATCTCGCCTTTGTAGGGCTCGTAGCCGTCAAACAGCTGGTTCATGATACCGTTGCCGTTTGTGTCTGTGAGGAACTCGGCGCGGTAGCCGATGAGTCCTCTCGACGGGATGCGGAACTCAAGATGAGTTGCGCCGCCGTCGCGTGTGCCCATGTTGACAAGCTCTCCCTTGCGGGATCCAAGCTTCTCTATAACTGCGCCGACATACTGCTCGGGAACTTCGACTATGAGCAGCTCCATAGGCTCGCAGGTCTTGCCGTTTATCTCTTTGAGAATGACCTTCGGGCGCGAAACCTGGAACTCGTAGCCCTGACGGCGCATGGTCTCAATGAGAATTGACAGATGCAGCTCGCCGCGTCCGGAGACTTTGAAAGTATCGGTCGAATCTGTCTCTTCAACGCGCATGCTGACGTTCGTCTCGACCTCCTTGAACAGGCGGTCTCTGATATTTCTCGAAGTAACGAACTTGCCCTCGCGACCTGCGAACGGGCTGTCGTTGACCATGAAGTTCATGGATATTGTGGGCTCGTCTATTTTTATGAAAGGCATCGGCTCGATGCAGTCCGGAGAACAGGCGGTCTCGCCGATATTTATGTCGCCTATGCCGGAGATGCAGACGATATCGCCCGCAGCGGCGGAATCGACCTCGACACGCGAGAGTCCCTCAAACTGATAGAGGCGCGACACCCTGACATTCTCCTGAGTGCCGTCCGTTTTGCAGAGCACTATCGGCTCGTTCTTCTTGACTCTGCCGCGCTCAACTCTGCCGACGCCTATTCTGCCGATATAATCATCGTAGTCAAGGCTCGTGAAGAGTATCTGAAGCGGGGCATCGACATCGCCGTCGGGAGCTTCGATATGCTCGAGAATTGAGTCGAGCAGCGGGCGCATATCACCCGAGCGGACATTGGGATCGAGCGAGGAATAGCCGTCTCTTGCCGAAGCGTAGACAACGGGGAAGTCGAGCTGATCCTCCTCGGCGCCGAGGTCGATGAACAGATCAATGACTTCGTCAACGACTTCTGCGGGGCGCGCGTTGGGTCTGTCGACCTTATTGATAACAACGAGTACTTTCTTCTTGAGCGCAAGAGCCTTCTTAAGGACAAAGCGTGTCTGGGGCATACAGCCCTCGAACGCATCGACGAGCAGAAGCACGCCGTCGACCATCATGAGTATACGCTCGACCTCGCCGCCGAAATCGGCATGGCCGGGAGTGTCAACGATATTGATTTTCACGCCGTTATAGTGGACGGCGGTATTCTTTGAAAGTATTGTTATTCCGCGCTCACGCTCAAGGTCGTTTGAGTCCATGACCCTGTCCTGAACCTGCTCGTTGGCTCTGAATATGCCGCTCTGCTTGAGCATCTCGTCGACGAGGGTAGTCTTGCCGTGGTCGACGTGCGCTATTATGGCTATATTTCTTACGTCTTCTCTCTTTGCCAAAAGAATTCACCCATTCCTGAAAAATTTGTGATGATAAAAGTTGAAAGCGGTCTGCGGATGGTCGTTTTTCCGTCAGCGCGCACAAAAACAAGAGCGCATCTTTGTGCGTCCTGACGAAAAAACCCCCGTCAAACGACCGCGCTGCCGCCAAATACGGCAGGAATATAAAAGCTTCTAAAAAGCACTATTTCGGCGGAACATAAAAGTTCCGCCGAAAATGAGTGTATGTTTTGATTATTCGCCCTTCATCTCAAGGAGCTTAACCTTACCCTCATAGGAAGCAACGCTGACCTTGATGGAATCGGTGATAGCGGCCTTGATGTCGTCCTCAGTAACACCGAGCTCTTTGTAAGCATAATCGGTGGGCATGAAGAGATCGAGATCCATGATATCCGGAAGACCCATGGGATTGATACCGCTGTCGATGCCCTTCTCGGCATACTCCTTGACAACGCCCTTGAGTCCCATTCTCATCATCCACGGCGGGATGCCGATGATCTTTCTGTTATCGCCCATGCCTCTTGCGGCGTAGACTATCTTGAGGAACGGAGCCCACTTCATGTTATAGCAGCTGATGGGCCATGCCTTTGCACCGGTGCTGCGCTCAGCCGCGCCGACGATGGACTCACCGACCTGACGGACGGTAAGCATAGCTGTACCTCCTCTGGGATACATGGTGAAGGGAAGCTTGTCCATTCTCTTTATCTGCTCGATAAGGATAACCCAAACGGGCTTTCTGCCGGGCTGAGTGCCGAAGATGTAGGGCAGCTCGAGAACGGCAACATCGAAGTTGTCATCGGCATAGGAGAAAGCGACGTTCTCCTGGTCGATACGGCTTCTGATATAGGGGTGCTTCTCGCAGAGCTTCATATCCGGACGCTCTTTGGCAAGGTAGGAGAAGTAAGAGCCGAGGATAACGGCCTTCTTATAACCGAGCTCCTTGCAGATGGGAAGAAGTCTCTTGAGGGGAGCGATGTTGTACTTGTAGTAAGCATCGTAAACGGGTGCGGGGAATTCGACTCTCTCGTCGACGCCTGCGGCGAAAACGAAGCAGTCGCAGCCGGCCATAAGCTCTCTGATCTCATCGTCGGTCTTCTCGTAAATATTGCACATTACGATCTCCATCTCCTCGGGGATGGGAGCTCCTTCGGGAAGGGGCGGAAGAGCAACAGACTTGACGCTGTGGCCTCTGTCAATGAAAATACGCGCTGCGGCGCTGCCGAGAAGGCCGGTGCCGCCAATCATAAATACCTTCATTTTGTTTACCTCCAATTTATTTGCATTAGCTTCTTTATTATACTTTTTATATCGGTAATAGTCAAGCGATAAACGACAAAAAAGTGTACTAAAGTACAAAATTTTCCGCCGCTTTCTTTGTATAAAAAATCATCGCTCCTGAATTTCCTTGCCGCTCATGTGCTCTATATCTATTTCATACATCCGCACAGCCTTTCCCGAAGCGGCGATTTCCTCATCCGCAAGGCGCTCGTCGGGATAATATTTCATCGCGAGGCGTTTGACCAAAATCAGCGTCTGAGCGCGGTCTTCAATGATGCGGCACCTGCCGAACACGACGGCGCTGCGCATAAACGGCGCCCATACCTCTTCACGGATAATCTCATCCCCGTAAGCCGTGAAGCACACTTTATCGCATTTATTTATCGAGTCCGCCTTGTGACCCGCTTTTGCACCGTGGAAATATATCTTTCCCGCCTCTTCGTCATAGAGATAGTTTATCGGTATCGCGTAAGGATATCCGCCGTCGCCGTTGACTGCGAGCACTCCGCGGCGGGCGGAGCGCAAAATTTCTTTTGTCGCTTCTTCGCCGAGAGCGTTTTTAATTCTGCGAACAGGTCTGAACATAATATCGTCTCCGGTGATTTTTGAATTTATTGTAGCAGAAACGCGCGTGAAAATCTATAGAGAAACGCCCGAAGAGCGTCTGAACTCTCCGGGCGTCTTTATAGTTTTATATCAGAGAGCTGTTATCAGTCCTCTTTTTTCCTCTTTGCAGAGCAGCCGATAACGAATGCCGCGCCTGCGAATGCAATGAGCATTACGGGAGCCGCCGCACCGGTGTTCGGCACTTTGCTGTCGCCCTCGGGCTTATTTGTCTCGGGCTTTGTCGAGGGGACTATCGGGCTCGCGGGATCGGAGGGATCGAGCGGCTCGCTCGGATTCGACGGGTCTGATGGCTCTTCCGGCTTCTCGGGCTTTCCGGGCCAATGGGGCAGACCGGGGATTTCGGGAAGCTCGGGCAGGTCGGGAAGACCGGGCTTCTCGGGCTTTTCGGGCTTCTCGGGCTCTTCCTTCTCTGCCTTTGAGAGCGCGAAGGAGTCGATTCTCGTTGCGCCGTCCTTTGCCTCATCGTCGAGCATATAAGCGTCGAAATAGAGATTGCTGCCATCAATAGTAATCGCGGAGAACACTGCGCTGTGGGCATCGTAGATAGCCTCGGCTCTCGGGAAGAGCTTGTCGGTATCCTTGACATCCTTGGTCTGGTAGTCCTTGACACCTGCGCATGCGCTGATGACATAGACGGTGCCCTCGGGATTGAGCTTTGCGGTGTACTCTCTGCCGCCGAAGGTTATCTTCTGCTCCTCAGCCTTGACAACCTCGTTGTTGTCCATGACATCGGTGCGCAGGTAGACATGGTCGTGCCCCTGGAGGACGATGTCGATGCCGAGGTCGGGCATGAGTCCGCAGAGCTGCTTGCGCATAGCCTTGACATCCTTGTCGTCATAGTGCGAGCCGTTGGAATAGAGCGCCTTATGGAGAACGACTATCTTCCACTGAGCGTCGCTTGCCTGGGCGTCCGCCTTGAGCCATGCGAGCTGATCGTCGCTGAGTGCCTTGGAGTCGCTGAGATTGTTGGTGTTGAGGACGATGAAGTGAGCGTTGTTGTAATCATAGGAATAGAACACGCCGCTCTCTCTGTCCTGATCGACTGTCTTGGGCAGGACAAAGTTCTGGTCGAGCATATATCCGCTCTTCTCGTGGTTGCCCGCTGCGGGCATGATAGCGGTGTTCTTGATGTTCTCAGAGGCATTGAAGAACCACTGCCACTGCTTGAAGTGCTTGGTGTAATCGACCTGGTCGCCCGCGCTGGCAAAGAACTTGCCCTCGGGGAACATCCTGAGCGCGGTATCGACTACCTTGCCCCATGTGCCGTACTGAACAGCGTTCTGCGACTGCTCGTCGCTGACATGGAAGAAGGTGAAGGAATCGGAATTGTCCGCGGTCTCGATTATACCCGTACCGCTCCACCAGCCGTACTTTGCATCGCCGACTCTGTAGCAATACTTCGTGCCGGGCTTGAGACCGGTTATGGTCGCGGTGTGGCGGTTGACATTGATGCCGTAGGAGATGAAGCCGATAATGCCGAGATCGACGCCGGGATACTCCCTCTTGACGAGCTCGGAGGCCGTGCTGACCTTGACTCCCTTGGGAAGCTTATCGGTGAAGGTCGGGTTCTCCGAATACTCGGCTATCTGAATGTCGGAATTTTTGAGGCTGTACTTTGTATACCAGTTGATGCTTCTCTCGGTCGATGCGTCGCCGGTGAAAGTTGTGCCTATATTCGAGGGCAGGCGCATGTTGTCAACCGTGACCTCGGGCTCGACGGGGCCGTCATAGACGAGGGTCACATCGAGGTCGGACTTCTCGGCAGGATTCGTATCCTCAACGAGGCTGCGAAGCATTCTGCCGACAGTGTAGCCGATGCTGTCATACTGGCTCTGAGTCATATACTCATCCATGACGACGGTGTTGAGTATATTGCGCAGGCTGCTGTACTTCTCGGGCAGGAGGTTGAGCACGCTGTAGATAACATTCTCATAGCTCGGGTTGCCGCGGAAGATGATCTGCATGATGATATCGGTCACAACGCCTATGGGGCTGGTGACAGAACCGGCGGGGAAGAGCTTTCCGGGGTTGAACTGGAGGGTCGAGAGGATCTCTCCCTCGACGACATCGTTGAGCAGGGTGTCGATAAGGAAGTTGATGAGCTCCTTTGCGCCGTCTCTGTTCTCGAAGTAATCAAGGACATCGTTCATAAACTTGTCGTCGCTGATATCCTCGTTGGCGTTGTAGAGAGTGTAAAGAACGGTGTAAGCGGCATCCTCAAAGGTGCCCTTCTCGTTCTTGCTCTCCATGCCCATAGCCTCATAAAACTTTGTGCATTTATAGTCAGAGACCTGATAGTTGAGAGCCTTTGTGACTACGCCGTCAATGACCTCCATAACATGGTCGGGGTTATTGATATAAGCCTCGTCGACCTGCGCGCACAGATCCTTGATGAAGCTCATAATGTTGCTGCTGACCGTAAATATCTCAACGCTGCCGACCTCGAAGCCGTTCGTGCCGAGCGCGTCGATGATTATCTTCTCAAGGTCGATTCCCGAAGCCTCGAGATATGCATAGAGTCCGCCGGCCTCCTGAATGTCCTCGAAGATGCCGGAAAGGGCATTGTCGATCATGGTCATGGCGAAGTTGTGGAGATCGCCGGGGCCATAGGTCTTGAAGAACGAGAAGCTGTCCTTATAGGGCTGGGCATAGGTCTTCGATGTGCCGTTGGGGAAGTTTACAACAATGGGGCCGTCCTCGTCAATGTCGTGGGACTTCGCATCGCAGATTATCTTGCCGTCCTGAGTGTTGTCAAAGGTGACGGTTCTGAACTTGTTCGGGAAGCCCGAAAGGGATGTTGTCTCGATATCATAGAGAGTCTCGCCGTTGTCGCTGACATGGGAGGCGATATCGGGGGTATGGAGATGTCCGCTGAAGGTGAAATGCATGCCTGCGTCCGCAAGGGTCTCGGCGCACTCCATCCAATCGTCGAGCACGAAAGCAAAGAACAGCTCAGGCTCGATGGTCATGTGCGGCGCGAAGTTGTGGTGACCCATGCCGATGATAGTCTCGCCGTTCTTCTTCGCCTTTTCGCACTGCTTGAGCACCCACTGCATGAGCTCGGGGGTGATGCTGCCCGCAGTCTCCTGAACATCGTCGCCCTTGGCGGTGACATCGGACGAATACTTGTTGGTATCCATGACGATGAGTCTGTAGCCGCCCTTGAGGCTTATAGCGTAGGAGAGCTGACCCGCCTGACCTGTGGTGGGGGTGAAGACATCTTCTTTTTCGTCCGTCACAAGGTCGCGTCCGAGATTCTTATAGATCTCGCGGAACGCCTCGGGAGAGGTGACTTCGCCGGACTCTTTGACGCCGTTTTTGAATGTAACGCCGTTATAGTTGTTGACATCGTGGTTGCCGTTTACAACGATGACCTGTATTCCGCTCTCCTTTTCAAAGGCTTCGAGCTTTGCGGCAAGAGCCTTGTGACCCGCCAGCTCGCCGTTGAGGGTCAGATCGCCGGGAAGGAACACATAGTCGCTCTTCTCCTCAGCGGCCTTGTCGAGAGCCGCTGTCAGGAGCGCGTCAACCTCGTTGTGCTGACGGGAGCCTTTATCGTTCCATTCGTTGTAGGCTTCGCTGAATCCGTTCTTTGTGTCCCCGGTTCCTTTTTCGGAATCAGCAAAATAGTGAATGTCGGAGATGGATGTGACTTTGAGCTTGCCCTTCTCGGTCTGCGCAAAGGCACTGAAAACTCCGGTCGGGAGGGCGGCAAGAACGAGGGTCATGCAGACTATAACTGCAATGATGCGTCTTGCCAGTCTTCCTTTGTTTTTCATTTCGTTTCCTCCTTTTTTCTGGTTTTATATTAAACAAAAACGAAAATGCTTAATCCTCCGAGCCGTCCGTCTGCTCGGCTATGCCGAGATATGCGTCCGCCTCCGCGGCGTCCATGCTCTCGATTCCCTTGAGCTTGCCCGCCATGATACGGTTTCTGTCCTGCGCGGCGACAAGGGTGCGCCCCGCCTCGTCTATCTTTTTCTTCGCCTTGTCGAGCACATCGCCGAACTTCTCATACTGCGCCTTGGCGACGGAGAGCAGGCGGCGGACTTCGTTCGCCTTCTCGTTTATCGCCACGGCTCTAAAGCCCATAGAGAGGGAGTTGAGAAGCGCCGTTATCGTGGTCGGTCCCGCTATCATGATGTTATATTCGCGCTGGATTCGCTCGGCTATCCCCGTACGCGAGGACGCGATTTCGGCGTAGAGCCCCTCGGTCGCGAGATACATTATCGCAAACGGGGTCGTAGCCGGAACGTTTATGTATTTTGTGACGAGCTTTGCTTCGCTCAGAACTCTGTCTTCAAGAGCCTTGCGCGCCTTGGCGACTTCTTCGGCGTCCGCGCTGTCCGCGGCGGAGCAGAGGCGCACATAGTCCTCCATCGGGAACTTCGAGTCAACGGGGAGATAAGCGTCCGCGCCGCCGTCGCCGGCAGGGATGCGGATAGCAAACTCGACGCGCTCGGAGCTGCCCGGGCGGGTGGCGAAGTTTTTTTCGTACATATTGGGTATCGTCTGGTCGAGTATACCCTCGAGCTGGACTTCCGCCCATGTGCCGCGCGCCTTGACATTCGTCAGCACGCGGTTAAGATTCGTGACATTTGTTGTGACACCGGTCGAAAGCTCTTTCATCTCGCCGAGCGATTTGTAGACATTTTCAAGCTGCTCGGAGACTGTCTTGAACGAGCTGTCGAGTCTGGTAGTGAGGGTCGAGGAGAGCTTCTCGTCGACGGTCGCGCGCATCTCATCGAGTTTTTTCTCGTTGCTCTGCTGCATTTTCTCTATCGACTCTGCAATAATTCTCGACTGTCTGTCGTTTTGTTCTATGTTATTGCGGCGGATAGTGTCGAGTGATTTCGAGAACATGTCCGTCAGCTGCTGCTGATGCTTGAAATTCGCATCGGTCATGAGCGCGAGACGCTCATTCATCTTGTCGAGCGATTCGTTAAGCTCGGAGCGCATGTCCTTCTGATTGCCCGCGCTCTCTCTGCGGCTGCGCTCGAACTCGTCGCGCAGCTGACCCTCGAGCGAGCTGACTTTATGCTCAAGCTCCTTTATCTGCCCGTCCTGCGCGGAGGGGCGGTTGAGCTTCATTATAATGATCACAAGCAGCACGGCGCAGACAGCCGAAAGAGCCGCCGCGATATATAAAACAGCGTCCATAATTCCAATCTCCAAAATCTGTAAGATATGATAAAGAATTGTAACAGATTTTTAAAAAAATTGCAACATTTATACAGATATATTTTTAACAATAAAAATTTTTTGAACAATATTATATTTGCCGGATAATCTTTGCAATTAACGGTTGATAACGGGAGTGGTTTTATGCTACTATATAATGTATCTGAAAGGGGCTGCGCGCCCCAAAAAAATTATGCCTCAGACCGCCCGCAGAATTTGTATAAATACGCCGCGGTTTTTAATATACGGAGGAAAAGCATGAAAAAAATCACGAGAATAGCTTCAATATTTCTTTCGCTCGCGCTGATATTCACAGCCGCCGCCTGCGGCAAGGACGGCTCGGGCGCGGCGCTGAGCTATCCGATAGCATCCCAGCCGGATTGTCTCGACCCGCAGATAGCGCAGGGCGCGGAGGCAAAGACCGTTGTGCTCAACTGCTTCGAGGGGCTTGTCCGCAAGGACGCGGAGGGCAAGTATTCCCCCGCTGCGGCAAAGAGCTGGAGCTATGATGCGTCCACTCTCACCTATACATTTAAGCTCCGCGAGGACGCGCGCTGGGTCATAATGAAAAAGGCATTCAAGCCCATACTCGGCGACAACATAGACAAGACTTTCGACTCCCGCGTCACGGCGGCGGATTTTGTCTTTGCGCTCAGGCGCGCGGTAGCCCCCGCAACGGGTGCGCCCGAAGCGCTGAGCCTCGGCGTCATAAAGAACGCAAAGAGCATAATAAACGGCAAGATGTCCTCCGACAAGCTCGGCGTGCAGGTGGTCGGCGACTTTGAGCTGCGCATAACGCTCGAAAGCGCAACTGACGAATCGGCTTTTCTCGATCTGCTGACAAAGGCAATATGCATGCCCTGCAACGAGACTTTCTTCAACGCAACCAAAGGGCGCTACGGGCTCGACTATTCGACGCTCCTGTGCAACGGTCCGTTCTATCTCTCATATTGGCTGCACGACTCCGCACTGACTATAAAAAACAACGACGACTACACCGGACCTTTCCCGGCGAAGCCCGCGAGCGTGTCGCTCGTAATCGACAGCGACAACGAGCAGAAACTCACTTCACTGCTCGACGGCACTTACTGCGCCGCCCAGCTCGGCACGACTGCGCCCGATTCGTCCGACCTCTCCGTAACAAAGAACTACGACACCGTCTGGGCGCTGTGCTTCAACTGCGCCGACGCGCCGCTCTCCAATGTGTCGCTGCGCCGCGCGCTCTGCACGGCGGTAGACTATAACTCGCTGACGCTCGAAAGCGAGGATATGCAAAAAACTTATTCTGTAATCCCGCCCGCCTGCTCTGTCGGCGAGGGAGCGGATCTTGGCAGCGAGCCCGTCAGCATTCTCGGCTACGACATGAACAGATCCGCCGGATACTGGGCTCAGGCGCAGAAAGATCTCACGGGCAAACTGAGCCTTGAGATAATCTGCCTGCCCGAGCACGAAAACGCCATGCGACGCATGATACAGGGCTGGCAGAAAGTGTTCGGTCTGAGCGTCAATTTTACAGTCACTGCGCTCGACAGCGCGACTCTTTCCTCGCGCGTGCAGGACGGCGACTATCAGATAGCCCTGACCTCCATGTCCGCGGGCATAACGGACGCTGCAGGTTTCCTTTCGACGCTCACCTCGCAGGGGACGAATAATATAGTCAGACTCAGCGACGCGCAGTTTGACGCATCCGTCAAAAACCTCAAGGCGCTGAGCGGCTCTGAGCTCGTCAAGGCTTGCCGCAGCGCGGAGGGCAGACTGCTCTCGCTCGGCGCGGTGCTCCCGATGTTCATAACCCCGAGCTATTTTGCAACGGCGAAGGGCGTCAACGGCCTGAGCGTTGACCCGGAGAGCTCGGCAGTTGATTTTGTTTTCGTAACGGCGAAGGACTGACAAGATGAAAAAGGAAAACAGACTCAGATATATACTCCCCGAAAATCGGACGGTGCGCATCGTGCTCGCCGTCTTTTTCTGGTTATTGGCGGCGGCGTGCGCCGGATGCATATTCTGGCTTTCGAGCCGTGACGGCAACCAGTCAAAGGACATGAGCGACAATGTACGCGGAATTTTAGCCAAAATTCTCGGCTCGCCGCTCGGCAGCTTCATTGTGCGAAAATTCGCGCATTTCTTTGAATATGCGGCGCTCGGATTTCTTATCGGCTGCGCGCTTTTCCTCAGCCGCAGGCGTTTTTTGCCCGTTATCTCCGTCATTTGCAGTGCCCTTTATTCAGTCAGCGACGAGATACACCAGTATTTCGTCCCCGGACGAGCATGCCGCATTTTCGATGTCGGAGTCGACACCCTCGGCGCGCTGACGGGTACACTTATCCTCACGCTCATAATTCTTATAGTAAACTCAATCGCAATGCGCAGAAAGGAAAAATATTCCGCGTAAATTTTTAGCATTTCTATTGTCGTTTTATAACAGTATATGATATAATAAAGCTTATATAGAGACTTTTTGGCTGAGAGGTATATTCAATGGATCATAAAGAGGGGCTCATAGTCGGGCGCAACGCAGTGCTTCAGGCTCTCGAAAGCGGCAGAACGATAGACAGCGTGACCGTTGCACAGGGTCAGCGCGGCGGACAGGCAGGCAGAATAATCGACATCTGCCACGAGCGCAAGATCCCCGTCAAATTTGCCGATCAGCGCAGGCTCGACCGCCTCTGCGACGGCGCGGCGCATCAAGGCGTTGCGGCATTTGCCGCGGCTCACGAATACGCCGAGATGGACGATATTTTTGCCCTCGCCGAGAGCAGGAACGAAAGCCCGTTCATAGTCGTGTGTGACTCACTTGAAGACCCGCACAACCTCGGCGCCATACTCAGAAGCGCGGAGGCAGCCGGAGTTCACGGGGTAATTATCCCGAAGCGCAACTCCGTGACCCTCAACTACACAGTCGCAAAGACCTCGGCGGGCGCTATTGAATATGTCCCCGTAGTAAAAGTCGCGAACCTCCCCGCCGCCATCGACGAACTCAAATCGCGCGGCGTCTGGATATTCGGCGCGGACATGGACGGCACGGATTACACCGCCCTCGACTACAGCGGCAGCATCGCTCTCGTCATCGGCTCCGAGGGCAAGGGCATAGGCCGCCTTGTGCGCGAAAAATGCGACTTCATCGCCTCCCTGCCGATGCGCGGCAAGATAAATTCTCTCAACGCCTCCGTCGCGGCGGGAATCCTCATGTTCGAAGCGGCGAAACACAGAAACTGACTTTTATCCGATTTTTTCAGCATATAAGCATATATAAATTGGGGTGAGATGAGTGGAAAACAAACCTTCCGATAAGCGGAGCAACATGCCGCTTGACAAAGTTCTCTACCAAGTGGCGAAGATTGAACACGACAGCGGCGAACCGGACAAGATCTGGAAAATAACCGACATAGACGATCTGATAGCGAGCACGGACGCCGATTCCACAGCACTTGACTACGATGACGACGATGAGCTTCTGATGAGCATCGCCTACTATAAAAACAGATACTCTGACGATGACATATCGTCGGAGTATGAGACTATATATACAGACCCGAAAGAGCCGGAATCCGAGCCCGACGAAGAGCCCGAGTCGGAAGAAGCCGAACCCGAAAATCCGGCGGACGAACCGGAGGCTTCGGCAGAAGCAGAAGCCGAAGAGCCTGCTGAGCCCGCAGAATCAGACGTGGCGGAGCAGACCGTCGAAAACAAAGAACCTGTAAGCGAAGTGCCTTTTGCGAAGCCCGAAGAGACGGAATCAGCCGGCGAATCATATTTTGAAAGCGAAGCGGCAACAGAGTCCCCCGCAGAGCCGGAAGAAACCGAAGCGGTGCAGGAGTCTGCCGACGAAATTGAGCCGGAAGCCGAGGAAGTTAAGGCTGAAGAAGTTCCCGCCGATGAGAGCGAGGATATATACTCCGATTCAAAAATCGAGCTATCTGTTGTGAAAGCCGACGGCGAAGATGATGATATACAGGAATCGGAACCTAAAGATGAAGTTGACACGGACGAATCAAATAAAACCGACGAGTCCGACAACAGCGATAACATTCTGACGCTCCACGGCGAGGAAGAAGAATCCGAGGACGAGGATGAAGCCGAGAAAAAGCCGACGGTAGAGGAGCTTTTCGGTGCGCCTGCTTCGAGATATTTCGGCGAGCCGACAGAAGAGCCGGAGGAGGACTCCGAGCGTGAGAGCCGCGCCATACCCGGCCTGTTCGGCGACACAGTCGTGTTCGGTCCGATGAAATCCCTTTCCGAGCCGACGCAGAATAAACCCGACGACGAATATAAAACAAAGCTCATGACCGCGATAGGCTCGGCAAAAGCGCCGCAGAGCACTGAGACGATAGAGAAGCCCGGCGTTATCTTAAAGCGCGGTCCTCTCTCCGAGACATCGGGGCTCGAGCCCCTGCCGCAGGTCATTCCCGCCGAAGAATTTGTCGGCTCGGGGGACAATAAGCCCGCGTCGATAGAGGATCAGCCTTTCACTAATCCCGCCGCCGGCAATCAGCCGGAGGAGGAGCAGATGATGCTCAGCGGCTTCGGCGAAGAGCCGGAGACTGAAAAAATAGACGAAGACGAGCTTCGCAGCGAGCTCGACAAAAAGAGGGCGGAGAAGAAGAAAAAGTTCGTTCTGCTCGGCGGACTCGGCGACGATGAGCCGCAGGAGGACGAAAATCTGCCCGAAGAGAAAGAGGACGAGCCGGAGGAGCAGCCCGAGAAAAAGAGAAAGCACTCCGAGAAAGCTCCCCTCGAATACGAGAAGCCCGAACAGCGCGGCAGAGTCTATAACAGCCTCAAGAACGCCGCATCGCAGTTCAAGACCTCGGTTATCGGTCTGTGCGTGCTTGAAGGCGTGTCGCTGCTTCTGCTGCTCATACCGAAAATTCTCGAGTGGGCGGCGATAGACGCGCCCGCGTTCGACCGCGGAGGCGCAGGACTCGCGGCGGCTAATATAGTGCTTCTGCTCGCGTCGTTCTATCTCGCGTTCCCGAATATTTTATCCGGCGTAAAAGCGCTTGCAAACGGTCGCGTGACCGGCGGCGCAGTCGGCGGGCTGACATTTATACTCGCCCTCGTCCAGACGATACTCTCGTTCTTCAACAAATCGCCCGAGGGCGCTTCGGGCATGTTCTACTGCGCGGCGGCGATATTCGCCTTGCTCATGACCGCCGAAAACAGCAGCCGCGGCACGGCGCGCGTGATGCAGAATTTCCTCTTCTGCACCGCAAAACGCAAATCAGGGCTCTACGGCATAAGGGCTATAGAGAGCGAGAAAGACGCATTTGAAGTCGGACGCGCGCTCAAGATGGGCAACCCGGACATTTTATATTCCGGCAGGGTCGAGTTCCCCGCCGACTTCATCAAAAATTCCGAAGCCAACTCCCCTGCGGACAGCTGCATAAAGCGCAGTCTGATAATTTCGTCGGCTGTCTCCGTGCTGCTCGCAGTTATATCGGGCATAATAACAAAAGATATCTTCCAGGCGTTCGGCGTGCTCACCGGCGCGTTCTGCCTGACTTCGCCCTGCGCCATTGAACTCGCGCTGATGATCCCGCTCTATCTTGAGAACAGGAAGCTCAACTCAGAGGGCGGCATGATAGCGAGCTACGACGCGGCTCTCGAATGTTCCGAGGCGGTCGCCGCCTCCGTTGACAGCGCCGATCTCTTCGACCGCGCGGCGTGCGAGATGCACGGAATGAAGGACTTCCACACCGTGCGCATAGACGATGTTCTGCTCTACGCAGTCGCTATAGTGCTCAAATCCGGCGGTCCGCTCACAGATGTCTTCAACCGCATTATCGGCGGCTCGACCGAGCTTCTGCCGCCCGTGCGCGACATGATATACGAAGACAGGCTCGGTCTCTCCGCGACAATATATAATCAGCGCGTGCTGCTCGGCAACCGTAATTTGCTCACGCACCACAATATTGAAGTGCCGCTCAAGTCCGAGGAGGACAAGGTAAAGCGCAACGGGCGCAAGATTCTCTACATAGCCATCGACTCGCAGGTCGCGGCGATGTTCGTTTTCAACTACGCCGAGGACGCATCGCTCAAGGATTCGATAAACGAGATGGCGGACAACGGCTTTAGCCTTGTCGTTCGCACAGACGACCCGAATGTGACCGACGAGCTCATCGCCGCCCGCTTCGGCATAGCGCAGAAAGATATCAAAATGACGCTCTCCCACGGCGCGCGCATATTCAGCGCATACCGCGACAGCGTTGTTGATTCAGCCCCCGCAAAGGTCATGCACGACGGCTCCGCCCGATCTTACTTCAAGAGCATCGCGGCGTGCGGCAGGCTCGCAAACTTCGCTTCGCGCTGGGCAGTGTTCGCCCTTATCGTGCAGGCGGTCGTGGCGGCGGGTGCGATACTCTGCGTCGCGCTGAAGGCGTTCGCGTTTGTGTCGCCCCTGACGGCGGTTATAGTTCAGACCGCGATAGTGGCTTTCAGCGTAATACTGGAAAAATTCAAAAGATAAATATACTACCCTGTAACATCTAAAAGTCTACATCCGGTTGAAGGATGAGAACGCAGGCAGGCTGCCGCCTGTCAAGTTTGAAGACGCAGTTAAACGCAATCAGATGACGCAATGCTTGTAAAGTTTTAGGTGTTGCAGGGTAGCAGGGGCTGCGCTGAGAATGCGACAGCCCCTTTCTGAAAGGATAAGCGGATATGCAGGAAAAATCAGTCAAGGCAAAAATTGATTTAAAAGGCAAGACCGTGCTCGTGACGGGCGCGGCGGGATTCATCGGCTCTTTTCTCTCGGAGCGTCTGCTCTCGGACTTTGAAGATATTCGCGTCATCGGCTTCGACAGCGTCAACGACTACTATGATATCCGCCTGAAAGAATCGCGGCTCGAAAAGCTTCAAAAGCATAGAAATTTTATTTTTATCAAAGCGAACCTCGCGGACAAGGACAAAGTGAGCGAAGTGTTCCGCGAATACTCGCCGCAGATAGTTGTCAACCTCGCGGCGCAGGCGGGGGTACGCTATTCGATAACGAATCCCGACGCCTATATCGAATCGAATATAATCGGCTTTTATAATATCCTCGAGGCCTGCCGCCACTCATACGACAACGGCGCAACACCCGTCGAGCATCTTGTATACGCCTCGAGCTCGTCGGTCTACGGCAGCAACAAAAAAGTGCCCTACAGCACCGACGACAAAGTTGACAACCCCGTCAGCCTCTACGCCGCAACGAAAAAATCCGACGAGCTGATGGCTCACGCCTATTCGAAGCTCTATAATATCCCCTCGACGGGACTTCGCTTCTTCACGGTCTACGGACCCGCAGGCCGCCCGGACATGGCGTATTTCGGCTTCACCAACAAACTTCTGCGCGGCGAGACAATCCGCATTTTCAACTACGGCAACTGCAAGCGCGACTTCACATACATCGACGATATAGTCGAGGGCGTCGTGCGCGTCATGCAGGGCGCGCCTGAGCGCAAAGACGGTGAAGACGGTCTGCCCGTTCCGCCGTATGCGGTCTACAATATAGGCAACCAGAACCCCGAAAACCTGCTCGACTTCGTCGACATTCTCCAGCAGGAGCTTATCGCCGCGGGAGTTCTGCCGAACGATTACGACTTTGCGGCGCACAAACAGCTCGTCCCGATGCAGCCCGGCGATGTCCCCGTGACCTATGCGGACACGACCCCGCTCGAGCGCGACTACGGCTATAAGCCCTCGACAGATCTCAGAACCGGGCTTCGCAATTTTGCCCGCTGGTACAAAGATTTTTACAAGATTTGAATAGC
>OLXK01000825.1_pt1 | contig 26535 bp, 28 predicted proteins | sample 1674321 | NCBI WGS metagenome assembly OLXK01 (sample SAMEA103958162, study PRJEB25191) | human gut metagenome | reverse complement strand
GTTGAAATAAAGCTTGAGTCGTATATTGAAAAAGTAGGCTTTTTAAAGAAGACAATTGAGGCTGGAATTGATTTAGACGATGCTTACTTTGAATCTGTGGCATCTAGACTATATGGAGATGATCCGGCTGTTAAGACAATTGAACTTGCGCCAAACGGAATTATTCAAAATGTATATCCATTTAAAGAAAATCAAAAAGCTATTGGCATGAATATGTTGGCAGAATATGAACGTAAAGAGGCTGCTACTTTGGCAAAAGATACAAGGAAATATACATTGGAAGGTCCTTATGATTTAAAACAAGGTGGAAAAGGAGCTTTATTATACGATCCCATCTATGTGAATGAAAAGTTCTGGGGATTTTCCATTTTAGTCATTGATTGGGATGCATTTTTAGATGAAATTCACTTAAATGATTTGAAAAAAGCATCTTATGATTTTGTCATTTGGAAAACGGATCGTGTCACAAAGAAAAAGATTATTATTTCTCAAAGCTCAAAAAATATAGATTCAAATACATTGTTGATCAAGTGTAAGCTTCCCAACAATAAATGGAATTTTGAAATTGTGCCAAAACAAGGTTGGATCAATACATATGTAATGATAAGTTTAGCTGTCGCTAGTATTTTAATTGATTTTCTAGTAACGGCAGCCATTGCTCAATTTGAAATTCGCCATCGAAAAGATTTAGAGTATGCCAGTCAAATTGAATGGCAGGCAAAAAAAGCACAAGAAGCAAGTGCTGCCAAATCTCGTTTCTTATTTAGTATGTCACACGATATTCGTACACCTATGAACGCAATTATGGGATATACGGAATTAATGGAAAAGAATGTTGGAAATATTGAAAAAGAAAAAGATTATCTATCCAAGATTCACTCTTCTAGTAAATTTCTTTTAGATTTAATTAACTCCATTTTAGAAATGGCACGCATCGAAAGTGGAAAAGAAACATTGAATATAAAGGTATGTAATATATTTGATGTGTTAGATTCTTTGAATTCAGTCTTTGAAAAACAAGCTGAACAAAAAGGCTTAACCTATCAGTGCACCACAAAGATTGAACATCCATATGTGTATTGTGATCAAATTAAGTTTGAAGAAATATTGTTGAATGTGGTTGGAAATTCCGTGAAATATACTAAAAATGGGAATATTTCGATTCACGTTGAAGAAGTAGAATCTGGCCAGTTTCAATGCATGATTCAAGATACAGGTATTGGAATGAGTGAAGCGTATTTGCCACATGCCTTTGAAGACTTTTCTAGAGAAAAATCAGGTACGCAAACGAGCGTAAAAGGTACAGGACTTGGCTTATCGATTGTAAAATCTTTGGTTGAATTGATGCATGGTACAATTGAGATTTCAAGTCAAGTCAATCAAGGAACAACAACTCGAATGAAATTTTATTTTGAAATTGCCAAAGAAAGTGAGTTAGAAAAAAATCAAGAAACGAATATTATAGACCTTAAAGGAAAACACATTTTACTAGCTGAAGACAATGATTTAAATGCAGAAATTGCGATGACACTTTTATTTGACTATGGATTGATTGTAGATCACGTAAGTGATGGAATTGCTTGTGTAAAACAAGTCAAAGAAAAAGAATACGATGTAGTTTTAATGGATATTCAAATGCCAAATATGGATGGCTATCAAGCAACACAAAAGATTCGTGAATTTAGTGATATTCCAATTGTGGCGATGACGGCCAATGCCTTTGAAGAGGATAAACAAAAAGCATTATCCATTGGAATGAACGGACATATCGCAAAGCCAATCGATATGGATAAAGTTATTAAAACACTATCAAATGTTTTTGTGTTTAAATGTCCCGTTTGTGGAAAATATACATTTCAATCTGGACCAGGAAGCTATGAAATCTGTCCAGTATGTGGATGGGAAGATGATAAAGCACAATATAAAGATCCAAATTTAAAAGGTGGAGCCAATAAACTAAGTTTGAAGGAGTATAAAGAGCGATATGAAAAGAATCATTAATAAATATTTGCTCTTATTTCTTTGTATATTCTCACTTGTACTTCCAACAGGATGTGAAATTAAGGAACAAAAACAAGTAGTCGTAGACTATCAAGAATACCATTTTCGTAATGAAGATTTGTTAGAGTCTCACTATGAAAAACATGGTAAAGAAATGGGATTTTCATCATCAAAAGAATATGAAATGAGTGCCAGTGATGTAGTCAATAATCCAGAGTCCTTACATAAAACAGAAAAAGAAGATGGAGATGATGTATACTACAAAGAAAATACCAATGAATTTGTGGTTGTATCCACGGATGGGTATATTCGAACCTATTTTAATCCAGATTCTGGTAAGAAATATTTTGATAGGCAATGATGAAAAAAAGACCGAATGTCAGATTAAAACCTGAATATTCGGTCTTTCTTGTCATTAAGCTAAAACTTTTTCTGGTTGTTTATAAATATTTCTATTTAAAATACGAACCAAAACAGGAATGACAATCAATTGAAGGATGATACCTGGAAGACAAGTAATAAAGCTAGCCATCATAAATACAGATAATGTATATCCTTGTGTACTAAGAATACATGTATTGACAAAACCATTCATAATTCTTCCTGCAAGCATCGCAATAATTAAGCTTGCATATAGTTTAGTCATTTCATTCTTCATTGAAATATATTGTGTACATAAACCAGCTACTAAACCATATACCGCAAGTTCAAGCATCATTTGTGGCAACATCATTGCAGGTGGCATACCTGTTGTCACACTTGAAAGAAATGGTGTAATAATTCCACATGCTAAACCATATGGCCATCCACAAAATAATCCACAAATCAATACAGGAATGTGCATTGGTAAAAATATGCTTCCAGCATTTGGAATCACATGAAATGCCATTGGAAGTAATACACCTAAAGCGATGCATAAAGCGCAAGATACTAGCTTTTTGGTGATACTATTCATCATTAAATACCTCTTCTTCTAAAAAATACTTGGTAAGGATGTATGGACAGATTAAGATTTAACATTGCACATATTGTTTTAAATAATCGATATCTAGAATTAATATTTTTTGATTTACAATCTTAATGACGCCTTCCTTTTTTAGCTCACAAAGAATTCGACTCACACTGTTTCGAGTGGAAATTCCACAAAATCCTGCAATATCATCATTTGTGATTTGAAAATCAATAAGAATACCCGCCTCTACTTTTCGACCAAATAAATGGATTAATTGATATAAGAAGGAGCATATTGCACCTGTTTTTCCATTCATCATCATAAGTTGTTGGCGAAAAATAGCTTCCGTTAATTTTTCGCGATAATATGCGTTTACATAATCTTGTAATTTTTGATCTTGATTTACATAACTCCAAAATAACACTCGAGGAATTCTATAGAATGTGGCCACATCACTTTCAACACGAACATTAAATGGAGCCGATGTATATTGACTTACTTCATCTTTTAATAAAGAAATAATATCCGGTGTATTGATATAAGAAATGTTGAATTCACGACCATCATGCAGGATGATACTTGTCTTAATTACCCCTTCTTTTAACACATAGGTATCTTGTTGTTCAAGCCCATAATATGCTAAATAGGTGTGCCTTTTTTTCTGTATAATAGGCACATTTTTCTCTTTTAAAAAATTTAATAAGTATTCATTGTCCATATCCGTTCTCCTTTACCAGTTTTGGATTATAACAATACTCCAAACTTTGCGAAACAACAAAAGTTAACATGAAATGAGGTTTCACAATTTTTTAATTCGGATTATATTAATTCGGGAAAAAAGGAGAGATAAAAATGTTTGAAATGAATGTGCCTTATGATAAAGGTCAAATGAAAATCAAATTAGAAGATAAAAACTTAGCTGGTGTTTTAGAGGGTAGACAAAGCGATTATAAAACTACACTTTCAGAAAATGAAATTGTAGAACAATCATTGGACAATCCAATTGGTTCAAAAAGTTTAGAAGAACTAGCTAAGGATAAGAAAAATATTGTCATTATTAGCTCAGACCATACGCGTCCTGTGCCTTCAAAAATTATTACACCTATTCTTTTAAGAAGAATTCGTAGTGTTTCACCCGATGCACGTATTCGTATTTTAGTAGCGACAGGATTTCATAGACCAAGTACACACGAGGAACTTGTAGCGAAATATGGAGAAGAAATTGTAAAAAATGAAGAAATTGTTATGCACGTATCGACAGATGATTCTTCTATGGTAAAAATCGGACAATTACCAAGTGGAGGCGACTGCATCATCAATAAAGTAGCGGCTGAAGCCGATCTATTGATTTCTAAAGGCTTTATTGAAGCCCACTTCTTTGCAGGATTCTCTGGAGGAAGAAAATCAGTGTTGCCTGGTATTGCTTCTTATAAAACAATTATGGCAAATCACAGTGGTGAATTTATCAATGATAAAAAATCACGTCCAGGAAATTTACAGCACAATTTAATCCATGAAGATATGGTTTATGCGGCAAGAACGGCTAAACTTGCATTTATTGTCAATGTCGTATTGAATGGAAATCATGAGATTATTGGCTCTTTTGCCGGAGACATGGAAAAAGCTCATGAAAAAGGTTGTGATTTTGTACGTTCTTTGGCAAGTGTAAATAAAGTAACTTGTGATATCGCAATCAGTACGAATGGTGGTTATCCTTTGGATCAAAATATTTATCAAGCCATTAAAGGTATGACAGCTGCTGAAGCTACATTAAATCCTGATGGTATTATCATCATGATTGCAGGCTGTCGTGATGGACATGGAGGAATTGGATTTTACCACAATATTGCCGATGTAAAAGATCCAGAAGAATTTGAACAAAAAGCCATTCATACTCCTCGTTTAGAAACCGTTCCAGATCAATGGACATCACAAATCTGTGCACGTATTCTAGCTCATCATAAAGTTATTTTGGTTTCGGATTTAGTAGATCCTCAACTTGTGAAAGATATGCATATGGATTTAGCTACAACTGTAGATGAAGCTTTAGAAAAAGCATTTGAAATAAAAGGAAAAGATGCCAAAGTTGCCGTCATTCCTGATGGTTTGGGTGTCGTTGTAAATATGTAAGGAAGGAAATTTGAATTTATGTTACACAATTTAATTGCGGAATTTTTATCAACAGGACTTATGATCTTATTTGGTGTGGGAGTGCATTGTGATGAAGTTTTGACGAACACAAAATACCACGGAAGCGGACACATTTTTGCGATCACAACATGGGCCTTTGGCATCAGTGTTTGTCTATATATTTTTGGTGGAGTCTGTATGAATCCTGCCATGGTACTTGCACAATGTGTTTTAGGCATGCTTCCATGGACAAGCTTTATTCCATACGTTATTGCCGAATTTTTAGGCGCACTTGTAGGAGCTTTGATTTGTTATGTGATGTATAAAGATCATTTTACAGAAAGCGAAGGAAATATAAATCCAATCGCCATTCGTAATATTTTCTCTACAAATCCAAACTGCAGAAATTTGCCAAGAAACTTCTTTGTCGAAACACTCGCAACAACAGTTTTCTTGAGTGCAATTTTAGCTGTTGCTACAAAGTATGAAACACAACTACCAATTGGAGTAGGCCTTATTGTATGGGCTGTAGGTATGGGTCTTGGAGGAACAACTGGATTTGCGATGAATCAAGCTCGTGATTTAGGACCTCGTTTGGCCTTCCAATTATTACCTATTAAAAATAAAGCCAATAATGATTGGCAATATGGACTATTAGTTCCAGGAATTGCTCCTTTTGTAGGTGCATTACTTGCTGCTTTGTTCTGCCATTTGTTTTTAGGTATTTAATATTAGAAAAGACAGATATTCAAAATCAGACTGAATATCTGTCTTTTTTTATATTTTCTTTTGTGTTTTTAAATCATAAAGCGCAATAGCTAAACAGAAGATTTCAGAGATGGTACAACTAATCCATATGCCATTTTCTTTAAATAATGTTGTACAAACAAATAGAGATAATAAGACAAAGAGAATACCACGAGAAATCGAAAGCACAAAGGCTTTTCTAGGCTCTTCTAAAGCGACCATGTAGCCGCTAGTGATCACGACATGTCCCATAATCAAAAAGACAAAGCTAAATTGGCGTAGGGCTGTAATGGTATTAAAGTAGTTTTCTGTATTTACTAGAATAAAGGCAGCCGTGATATTTGGTGCAAATATCTCTACAATTAAGAATAATAAAACTCCAGCACAAGAGACTAAAACACGTGCATATTTATGGAAAGTTGAAACGGCTTTTTTATCGCTTCGACCATAGTAGTAGCTAACTAAAGGCTGCGTTCCTTGACTGGTTCCCACCATCACCATCAATACTAAGTTATAGATATACATTAAGACGGTAAAAGTAATAAGTCCATTAGTACCAAGGAGTTGATTGATACGATAGTTAAATACTGTAATCATTATGCCTGGAGAAATTTCAGAAATACAATCGGGAAGTCCTAAAAATAGAATTCTAGAATATTCATGCCAAGGATAGTTTGCCTTCACAAAATGGAAATGCGATTTGTGGCTAAACGCAAAATGATAAAAGAAGAAGCAGAAAGTTACAAGTTGAGATAAACCTGTAGCTAAGGCAGCACCACTAATTCCCATATTGAAAACTCCCATAAATAATGGGTCAAGAACAAGGTTGGTTCCAGCGCCTAGACAAATACCCATGATAGATTTTTGTGGAAAGCCATCGGCCTTTAAGAGAACTTCAAAACAATAAGAGACAATATAAAAGAAGGAGAAGCAGGATAATACTTTTATGTAGGTATCTGTATAATTAAATACATCTTCATTGGCTCCCAAAAATTCTGTAATATGATGTGAATTTATAAAAGATAAAATCGCAATGCATAGGGCCACACAAGAAATTGTGATGGTATTCATTGAGAATACTTCATGCATTTTTCTTTCCTCATTTGCACCTCGATAGATCGACATGACAGTGCTTGATCCAATCGCAAATAAGACTCCAATGGAGAAAATGGTTGTAACATATGGACTTGCCACATTGATAGAAGCTAATGCCGTATCGCCTTCAAAGTGGGCAACAAATATACCGTCTACTAAAGTATATAGATTAAAGATAACCATCGAACATATGGATGGTATGACAAACTTAAGATATTGTTTCAACATAAAAATCACCAATTACAGTGTAAACTTTGGTATAATACTAAGGTCAAGGGTGGTATTATGAAAAAATATTATAAAATTAATGAAATCGCTAAATTATACAATATTAAAACAGACTCTTTAAGATACTATGAAGAAGTAGGATTAATTTGTCCTATGCGTTCAAAATCCAATTATCGATTATATACACTGAATGATATTTATATCTTAAATATTATTCGAGATTGTTTAAAACTAGGGTATGATACATCACAAATCAAGGAATATTTAGACAATCGAAGCGTAAATAATACGATTGCGTTTTTAAAAGAAGAAGAGAAGTTGATTCAAAGACAGATTCGAGATTTACAATCTACATTGTCTTCCATTCAAACACGTATTGAAGATTTGGATCGTACCAAACAAATTGATTTTAATACATGCAAAATTGAAGCATATCCCAAAAGATATTGTCGGTACTTAAAAGAAAAAATTGATCAAGATGAAAAGATTGACTTTTTATTGACGAAACTGAGTGAATCGATGGAAGAAGATATTTCGGTACTTGGAAATATGGATTCAGGCAGTGTAGTCGAATATAAAAATGATGAATTCGTCTATACAAGTGTATTTATTTTAACTCAAGAAGAAAAACATGACTTTATTCTAGATGAAGGCATATATTGTACATATACTTATTCAGGAGAGTATGATCGTACAAACCAGCTCTTTTATAAAATGAAAGATTGGATTCAAGAACACAATTATAAAATCGAAGGGCCATTCTTAGAATTTTTATTGATTGATATACATGAAACAAAAAAAGTGGAGGAGTATATTACTTCCATCCACGTTAAGGTTAAACCAAGATGATAAATCCAGATGCAATTGGTTTATATTCTTCAACATCCATTGAATCATAGTATAAATCTCCATTTGCATCTAATACTAGAATTCGATGATTTTCACAAATCATTGGTAAGACTTCTAAAGTGTTGTTGATTTTGTAGACTTGATTTTCTAATATAAACAATTGAAAATTATATGGTTCTATATCATCTTCACAAATATAGGTGTAGCTAGCACAATATAATTTATCATCTTCAAAGTAAGGTTCAATACGATCTCTAGAACCGTTACAAGGCGTGTTTAAATAGCTTTTGGCATGTGTATCATCGATTACTTCAATTGGAAATTCAGATACGGCTGGCTCGGATTTATTACCATGTACAATCAATGATAGTGTATCTTCTGTCCTATTAAATTCTACACTACACAACATTTGGTTTGTGACAATATCATAATAAGTTGTATCACATACAATATATTTCTTGTTTAATCTGGATTTCCAGACTGAGTTGAGTTCTTGTTTTTTGGCTTTTTGTGCAAACGCAACCGTACGATTTCTTGTTGTCTTTAAAAGATAATCCCCTTCAAAGAAGATTTGATTTCCTTTTTCATTGGTCCATTTGCCATCTGCATAATTTAATAAATCACTCATGATCCAGCCTTTTTCTGTTTTGTCTTGCACAACCATACTTGATTTTATGGTTGTGATTTTTTGTAAACCAAAGGCATGGGCATAAATTCCTGAATAATCTGGATATGTATTTGGTTCTAAATAGGTGTTGAATAGGCGCATTAAAGTTGTCGGAACTTCTAATCCACAATCATGTGTTTCACTCAATGCCAATACGGCATTGTATTTAGGAACAATGATCAGTCTTGAACTAAAGAACATACTGTTTCCACCTTTTGCCAAAACTCCATCACCAAAATCATAGTCTGGATCATGGTGTCTGACTAAGTCCCAGCCTAAGCCAAAATCAATGGCGCCTAGATCCGATTCAAGAAATGTAGTGCCCCAGGATTTAGCCATTAAAGCTTTTGACTTTTCACTAATAATAGAATTAGGTTCTAGAAAGAGTTGACCAAATTTGCATAAATCAATCATAGAAGTAGTGATGCCACCAGCTCCTTGAATTGGAAAGTATTCTTTTGGTTTCTTACCTTCAGAAACTAAAGGATAATCTGAATGGATTGTATATGTTGTGTTGGTACTTTTTGCGCCAATCTTTTCTGTAATATATTTTCTTAAGATATCTTCATAATTCATATTACGAACTTTTGAAACGACCATTTCAGCGAGTGTAAAACCATCATTACAATATGTACTGTAAGTTCCTGGATCTGCCTTTAGAGTGCTGTTTGATAAATAGTTTAATACTTCGCTATAATAGTCAAACTTAGAAGTTGTACTCACACTAAAATGTTTCCATTGCGTACCTGGAAGTCCACTTGAATGGTCTAGGCACATACGTACTGTAATATCTTTATATCTTTCATCTTTCATTGTAAATTCAGGAAGAATATCAAAAACTTTATCTTCGAGTTGAATCAATCCTTCATCCACTAACTGCATAACACATACGGTACAATAGATTTTAGAAATGGAACATACATTAAATGTACAATCCGTCGTGATGGGTTGATTGTTGATTTTGTCGATGACACCTATCGCATCGGCACATACAATTTTTCCATCCTGCATAAAGGCATAGCTACAAGCCGTATAGTCTGGCTTTACCATAGCTTTTAATAATTGAGTAACTTGATTTTCCATATAATTTCTCCTTTTTTAAATGAAAATGAGAAGATAATAAACCTTCTCGCTACTCTGCAACGGTATCAATTAAAATGTTGTGATAGGCATTCACAATATCATCAACCGTTTCTTCAACATTCGCATTGTTGACAGCTACATAAGCAGCGTATTTTTGGTACAATGGGTATCTTTCTTTATGCATTTGTTGAAGGGCTTGTTTAGAACTTGATAAAGGCCTATTTGGATCGGAACTAATTAATTTATCGATATCACGATCAATGAAGATCGTAATTCCATTTAAACGTAAAAAGTCCATATTGACTTTATGTTTAATAACACCACCACCTGTCGCAATGATTTTATTGTTCATCTTACTCGCTTCAATCGCAACTTCTGTTTCAATTGCTCTAAATCCTGCTTCTCCAGATTCTTGGAAGATTTCTGGAATGCTTTTGCCGGCTTTGGCAATGATCATATCGTCTAAGTCGAAAAATTCTTTTCCAAGCTTTTCTTCAAGCATTTTACCAATTGTTGTTTTACCAGCACTTGGCATACCAATTAATACGATGTTACAACGATCTTTCAACATTTCTTTTTTGATTTCATCAATGATGGAATCATCAAAAGACATATTTTCAAAAATTTCAAATGTATATTTGGCTTGCGCAATCAACATCTCCAAACCAACTACACGCTTGATATCGGCTTCTTGAGCTTCAAAACATAAACGTGTAAGAATTGGGTTGTATACAACATCCAATACACATTCTAATTTGTGGAACCAACTTACATCAACGGGTGCATTCATAATATTTGGATACATGCCTACTGGACTTGTATTGACGATAATATCTGCATCTAGGTGAGATGTATACATTTCATCATAGCTAATGGCACCACGATTTGCACTTCTTGAAACAATCACAATGTCTTTTGCGTTTTCGTGTTCACAAACGGCTTTAACAGCAGCGCATGCACCACCGTTACCAATAATCAAGACTTTTTTGCCTTCCATATGTACGTTGTGTGCTTTAACCATATATAAGAATCCACCAAAGTCTGTATTGAATCCTTTTAATTTGCCATCTACATTGATGATTGTATTGACAGCACCAATGGCTTTGGCACTTTCATCCATTTCATCTAAATAAGGAATGACATCTTTTTTATATGGAATAGTCACATTGATTCCTTTGAAATCTTTCTTTTCCATAAATTCTTTGAATTCGTCTTTATCTAATTCCACCAATTGGTAGTCATAATCTTTTACGTTCTCAATCTCTGCAATTCTTGTCTGAATTTGTTTGGAGAAACTATGCCCCAAGTGCTCACCTATCAATCCGTATTTCATATCATTTCCTCTTTTCTAGAATAGCACTTTAAATGTGAAAAAAAGCATTTCGAATCAGAAATGCTTTTTGAATGCCCTGAAACTTAAAAATAACCATCGTATACATATGGCTTTTTTCAGGACTATTTAAAGTAGTAGTAATATTGTCTTGAATTGTTCATATGCATAGGATACACCATTTCATTGAAACTGGCAACCCTTAAATGAAAATAAATGTAAAAAACAGAAAATTGTTTCAAAAGCGTATAATAAAAGTGGTGATTATTATGAATATTGGATTTGTGGCATGTTTAGTGCTTGCAATTTTGTTTCTGATTATAGGAATTGTATTTGCGTTACTAAAAGAAAAAGGTGCATATTTTGTTTCTGGCTTTCGTACACTAAATCATCCTGAAAAGTATGATAAGGCATATATTTCTTTAGATATGCGAAATCAATGCTTTACATATGCATTGATTCTATTCCTAGGAGCTATTCTTTCCTATTTCATATCTGCCATTATCGCTATACCAACCTATGTTCTATGGGGTATTCTTTTCTTTAAGTCTGTACATTTGGATGCAGAAAAGGCATTCGAAAAGTATTTGATTAAGTAAATTAACGCAAAAACATTACTTTTAACGATACTAAAGTTAAAATGAAAATAATAGAGTTAAAAAGGAATGGTGATAACATGAAAACGGATATATTTGGAATGATGTTTTTCAAAATGAGCAAAAAACACACAAAACGAATTATGGGATATGAAGCTACACGCCCATTCTGGCACTTCTTTGATTTAAAAGCCTATATAATCATGGCTTGCATGATGGGTGGAGGAATTGGATTTAGAGCAGCTGGAATCTTTCCGGATATCTTTATTGCCTTCTTTTATTCAGGACTTGGTTGTGCATTAGCTTAAGCTGGCATTACTTTCTTAAGAAACTATATTCAATATGAAAACTAAAAGAAGAGACTTGTGATCTCTTCTTTTAATCAATATTGGAGTTTTGGACAATGAAATTACAGAATGAATGCGCAGCAGGAAGCATATATCTGTTTTTGATGTTTGCTATATAAATGATACGTTTCTTTTGTGGGTTGTTTATCTTTAATTTCTTTAAATGAAAATGGACAGAAGTCGTAGAGCAATGAATCCAGGCAACTATAATGAGGCTAGAACTATCAAAAAAGGAAAGAAGCAGTGGATCTTATCCAATCTATGTGCTAAATGTAGTGCTTGATTGTAGAGTTCACTACTTCAACAGAAAGATAGGAATCCAAAGTTTGAAAATCATGTAGGATTGCTGCATAATGTTGTCAGTAAAGAACCCTCACTGCTTGTGGTGAGGAGTAGTCAGTTGATGCGTATATAAAAAATATGAATAAAGGAGAATAAAAATGAATACAGTAACAATGAAAAATGTTGAATTTGGTGCAGGTGTACCAAAGATTTGTGTTCCTATTTGTGGAAAGAGTAAAGAAGATGTTTTAGAACAAGCTAAAATCATTCTTGATACACCAGCTGATATTATTGAATGGCGTATGGATTGGTTTGAACAAGTTGAAAATACTGCATCTGTAGTAGAAATGGCTAAAGAATTACGTGAAGTATTTAAAGAAACCCCAGTCTTAGCTACTTTTCGTTCTAAAAAAGAAGGTGGAGAATTAGAAGTATCTACTGAATATTATGTGGAATTAAACTGTGCAGTTGCCAAAAGCGGTTATGTAGATGCAGTAGATGTTGAATTATATACAGGAAATAAGGAAGTTGAAACGATTGTAACGACAGCGCATGAAAATGGAGTAAAAGTCATTATGTCAAACCATGACTTCTTTAAAACACCATCAAAAGAAGAAATCATTTCTCGCTTATGCACTATGCAAGAAAAGGGTGCAGACATTCCTAAGATTGCAGTTATGCCTCAATCTAAAAGGGATGTATTGACATTATTGTCTGCCACAAATGAAATGGCAGAAGAACATGCTGATTGTCCAATCATCACAATGTCTATGGCAGCAACTGGCGTTATTTCTCGTTTAGCTGGTGAAGTATTTGGTTCTTGTTTGACTTTTGGTGCTGCTAAAAAGGCAAGTGCTCCAGGTCAAATGGGTGTCAATGATCTTAAGACAGTTCTTGAAACTTTACACAAAAGTTTATAATCAATAAGGCAGTTTATATAACCTGTCTTTTTTTTGTTGACATGTGATATCAATATGATATCATTTAGATAGCGGAGGTGCTTATCATGACAGAAAAAGTTTTAAGCAACAAAAAGAATGGCATGGCCATGATGATATTATGGATTGTTTTATACCTTGTTGCCTTGTTGATGACAATATTTGGGGCAGCATTCGTTTGGCCTTTATTTATTATTGGTGTTGTATGGCTATGTGTGGGTTGGATTCCGTTTCTTGGGTTAAAGGTGTTAAGACCACAAGAAGCTTTAGTTTTAACATTATTTGGTAAATATGTAGGTACTTTAAAAGATGCTGGATTCTATTATGTCAATCCCTTTTGTCAGGCTGTCAATCCTGCCGCAAAGACAAAACTAAATCAAAGCGGAGATGTGGATGATGGTTCTAAGAAGAGTATTTTTCAAGCACAAAATAATGGAACAGTAGAAATGGCTTCAAAGAAAGTATCTTTGAAAATCATGACTTTAAACAACAATCGCCAAAAAATCAATGATTGTTTAGGAAATCCTGTTGAGATTGGAATTGCCGTGATGTGGCGTGTTACAGATACCGCAAAAGCTGTATTTAATGTAGATAACTATAAGGAATATCTTTCTTTACAATGCGATAGTGCATTAAGAAATATTGTTCGTATTTATCCTTATGATGTCGCTGAAAATGTAGATACAACAGGAGATGGTATTGCCGATGAGGGAAGTCTTAGAGGTTCTAGTGAAGTGGTTGCTTCTAGAATTCGTGATGAAATTCAAAGTAAAGTAAAGGATGCAGGTCTTGAAATTATTGAGGCAAGAATTACATATTTGGCATATGCACCTGAAATTGCAGCCGTTATGCTTCAAAGACAACAGGCAAGTGCGATTATTGATGCACGTAAGATGATTGTGGATGGAGCTGTTGGTATGGTTGAAATGGCATTGGATCGTTTAAATGAAAATGGGGTTGTAGAATTGGATGAAGAAAGGAAAGCGGCTATGGTTTCTAACTTGTTAGTCGTACTTTGTGGAAACCATGATGCGCAGCCAGTTGTAAATTCTGGCAGTCTTTACTAATGGAAAAGAAACAGATTCCTTTGCGTCTTTCAAAAAAATTGTATGATCAAATCGCTTCATGGGCAGAAGATGATTTTCGCAGTGTCAACGGACAAATTGAATACTTGTTGACAGAGTGTGTGAAACAAAGAAAAAAGAATGGCAAATACGTCAGTGATACGATGGATGAGCCTATTGAATTGGATATTAAGTAAGAGAGTGTAGAAATACATTCTTTTATTTTTGGAAAAAATAAAATCTTTTAATGGTTAAAACTGAAAAACTTAGTAACTTAAGGTACTTTTAAAGGTTAAATTTTGAAGACTTGGTTAATTGAATAGTCATTTTGTCTAAGTTGTACATTGTAATGTATATGCAAAAAACATAAAATACTCTAAAAATAGGAGGTAAATTTATTTATGTATACAAACAATTATTCAAACTCAGTTAGCACAAATTCATTATATAAAGTATACAGTTGGATGATGGTAGGCCTTGGAATTACGGCAATCACTTCGGCCTTGTTGTATGCTTCAGGCATATTCATGCTTATTATTCAGATTCCCATGATTTCACTATTATTATTCATAGTACAAATTTCGTTAACGATTTCAATGGGACGTCAATTATCACGTAATACACCCGCTTCCACAATGAAGACGATGTTTATTGTGTATTCACTTACAATGGGAATCAATATGACATCATTGGCTTATGTATATAGTGCTGGACAGATTGCAGCTGCCTTTGGCATTAGCGCAATTTACTTTGCATGTTTAGCTATTATTGGAAAGACGACTAAAATGGATCTTAGTAAAGTGGGAAACATTTGTTTGATTGGTTTGATTGCGATGATTTTTAGTCAATTTTTCTTCATGCTATTTAGAGTTGGCATGGATGTACGCTTATGGAGCGTGATTGGACTCTTATTATTTACCGGACTTACAGCTTGGGACATACAAAAAATGAATTATATGTTGAATGGCTATGAAGATGAAAAGATATCGATTTATATGGCGTTACAGCTATATTTAGATTTCTTGAATATCTTCTTATACATTTTGCGATTATTAGGACGTAGAGATGATTAGTTTCATCTCTATTTTTTTATGGTTGACAATGTAAACTAATATTGTATACTTTAATAGTTCACATAATGAACTAAAGGAGTATATATGAAAATATTAAAGAAAATAGGAATTACTATATTATGTTTATTATTGATTTGTGGAATAGGAATTGTTTGTCTGTTTCACAAGGAATATAGCTCATTAAAATCATTAAAAAAATCGATGCTTATCCAATGTATACAATGGATTATAGTGCGGATTATGGATTGGATGAGTTTTTAGAAAAAGGTGCAAGCAATGATAAAGAGCTTGTCGAATTTGTGGTGAATCACGTAATGAAGGGGTTACCATTAAGCATAAATATTCCAGATTTAGGTTGTTCTACATTTATTGCACAAAATAAAGATTCAGGATATCTGTTTGGGCGCAACTTTGATATGGATTATTCGCCAAGTGTATTAGTGAAGACGAAACCTAAAAATGGGTATGCCTCTGTATCCATGGTGAATTTAGGTTTTGTTGGGTATAATGAAAAACATTTACCAGATACATTAAAGGATTCATTAGTAACTTTGGCAGCCCCTTATGCACCACTAGATGGAATGAATGAAAAAGGATTAGCGGTTGGTGTATTGTTGATTGATACAAAACCAACAAATCAGAATACAAAAAAGGTGGATATCACAACAACAACAGCGATTCGTTTAATGCTTGATAAGGCCAAAAATGTGGATGAAGCATTAGAATTATTATCATCTTATGACATGCATTCAAGTGCGAATAGTTGTTATCACTTCCAAATTTGTGATGCTTCTGGAAAGAGTGTTGTTGTAGAATATGTGGATGATGAAATGAAGGTTGTATATCCAGACAAGAATTATCAATGTGCTACAAATTTCTTATTGACTCAACCCGATGCAAAATTTAATTTTGGCCAAGACCGCTACCAAATTATTGATGAAAAATTAAGTTCTACAAATGGAAAACTATCCAAACATGAGGCTATGCAACTTTTATCTGATTGTTCGCAAGAAGCGCATAAAAACAAACAGGGAAAAATATCAAAGACACAATGGTCTTGTGTATATGATTTAAAGAATAAAAAGGTAACGATTTGTGTGAATGAAAATTATGATGCGAAATACACAATTTCTGTGCTAGAATAAAATTATGAAAAAGAATGAACAAGTATTAGAAGCATGGCTTCAAATGACAACTGTTATCAATAATGAAAGAATCACTCCAGATCTTCCTTACAATGAGTCGATGATTTGTCGTTATTTATATCAAAATCAAGATTTAAATGTAACCGCAACGGATTTATGCAACTATATGCGCATGCAAAAATCGCAGATGAATCGTACGCTTACAAGTATGGAAAAAAAACAATTGATCACACGTATTCGTAGTGAGGATGACAATCGAAAAATCTATGTTACATTAAATGATTCGATGATTAAAATCTATAAGAAACAACATGAAAAGATTTTAAAAATTGTAGATGAATTGTTTGAAAAGATTGGTTATGAAAAACAACCTGAAGTGATTGAACTGTTTGATTTAATTACGCAAACCGCAAAAGAAATGTTGTAAAGATAAGCTGGATTTCCAGCTTTTTTCTTTTGTTTCATAAAGCCTTCTTTTTTGGTAGAATATAGGTGGCGTTTGGGGAGGTTTATATGAAAAAAATAAATTATGTAAAAGATGTATTGGTTGTATTATTAGGAAATTTTATGGTGGCAGTATCCGTTGCTTTTTTTGTTTTACCAAATAATACATTAACTGGAGGCGTAGCCGGTGTGGCAGTGGCATTAAAACCGTTGTTGCCATTTATTCCATCGGTATGGTTGATCAACATATTGATGATTGGACTTTATATTGTGGGAGCCGTTTTTTTAGGAAAGGCATTCGCATTGAAATCATTGATTTCAACATTTAGTTATTCGCTTTTCGTTTCTTTGTTGACTTATGTGACAACTTTATTTCCAAAAGATACATTTGTGATGCAACCCATGTTGGCAAGTATTTATTGTGGGTTGATTTCAGGTATTGGCTTAGGACTTTGTTTTAGAGTAAACGCAAGTACAGGAGGAATGGATATTCCTGCATTATTGATTCATAAATTTACGCATATTTCTTCTGGAAATTCTGTAATGATCATTGATGCTTTAACTGTATTATTGGGAATGTCTACATATGGTGTAGAACCAGCTTTGATTGGAGTTTTATCTGTATTCACATCTGGTTTTGCGATTGATAAAACAATTTTGATTGGTTCAAGTACAGCTATTAACTGTATGGTAATTTCGGACCAATGGGTTGAAATTAAAAATCATGTACTAGACAACATGAAACGTGGAGTTACAGTTTTAGAAGGTAAGGGTGGATATACAAACGAATCCAAACCTGTATTGATGATTGTTATTCCACAAAAAATGTATTCGAATTTAGAACATGAAATCATGAAGGTGGATCCAAGAGCGTTTATTATCGTGAATAGTGTTCATGAAGTCGATGGCGAAGGATTTACTTATGAATTGGAGGATTTAAAGTGACGACAAAATTAGTGATTTGTGACATTGATGCGACATTAGTGAATGAAAAGAAAGAATTGACACCTAGAACGAAGAAAGATTTAATTCAACTTCATGAAAAAGGGATTTATTTTGGCATTGCATCTGGTCGTCCGGCAGATGAATTAAAACGCAATAAAGAGTATTGGGATTTACCTTTTGACTTTGATTTTGTGGTAGGGATGAATGGCGCAGAACTTTGGGATGGAGTGCATCAAAAATTCTACAGCTATTTCATGATGAAAAAGGAATGGCTAAAAGAAACCATGGAAATCATGAAAGTTGTCAAATGTAATCCAATGATATATTGGGATGGAAAGATTCGTTGTGTTCATATTGATGATTGGATGATTCATTCGGCTTCGACATCGCATAAAGAATTGGAAATTGTAAAATTAGAAGATTTCTATGCACATGAAAACGCAAAAATCATGTTCCGTATGAAAGAAGAGGATATGCCTAAGGCGGAAGCTTGGGTAAAAGAACATCCAAATCCTTATTATCATGGTTTTAAAACACAATCCACACTACTTGAATTTTGTGATAAAAGAATCAATAAGGGGTATGGACTTAAAAAAATATGTGAACTCAATGATTTAGATATAAAGGATGTCATGGCCTTTGGAGATACATCTAATGATAATGACATGTTAAAAGTAGCGGGTTGTGGTGTTTGTATGATCAATGGTACGGATGATACAAAAGCTTGTGCCAATGCCATCACAAAACAGGATAATGATCATGATGGCTTAGCTATTTATCTAGAAGAAAGTGGGATTCTATGCTAAAAGTATGCGTAATTGGAGGGGGTCCATCCGGATTGATGGCTGCCTATACGGCAAGTTTAGAAGGACATCAAGTAGAATTGTTTGAGAAGAATAAACAATTGGGTAAGAAATTACAGCTCACAGGTCATGGGCGTTGTAATGTGACAAACAATTGTTCAAAAGATGAATTTTTTAAGCATGTTGTACACAATGAAAAATTCTTGTATAGTTCTTTTTCACAATTTTCGAATTTGGATATGATCAAATTTTTAAAATCCAATGGTTTACCTACTATTGAAGAAGATCATGGACGTATGTTTCCTGGTTCAAATTCAAGTCAAGACGTTGTTTTACTGTTTGTAGACCTATTACGCAAAAATAATGTCATCCTACATATGGATGAGGCTTGTACAAATGTAGTTGTTGAAGAGGATCGAGTTGTTGGAATCAAAACGGATAAAGGAACATATTCATTTGATGTAGTCATTGTCGCAACGGGAGGAAAATCATTTGTATCCACAGGAAGTAGTGGAGATGGATATCAATGGGCTCAAAATTTGGATATAAAAGTAAGTGATTTGTATCCTGGATTAGTTGCTTTACGCACTAAAGAAGACTTTGATTTGGCTGGACTTTCATTGTCTAATGTTGGAATTCAAATAAAGAAAGGTAAAAAAGTTCTTTATAAAGAATGTGGTGATATTTTATTTACCCATGAAGGTTTAAGTGGACCTGGCATTTTGATAATGTCAAGCTATGTCATTAATTCAAAACCCGAACGAATTATTTTAGATTTAATTTGTGATAAATCAATTGATGAAGTAGACATGCTTTTGTTAGAACGAATGAATCATTCTTCGAATAAAAAATTGAGCCATATTTTAGAAACAATGATTCCTAAGCGATTGGTTCAATATGTTATGAATCGATTACATATTGATGATTCTTTAAAAGCCAATGAAACCACAAAAGCACAAAGAAGAAGTATTAGTGAATTATTAAAGTGCTTAAGTTTTGAAATCGCAAATTTTGCAGGTTTTGATCAAGCTATGATTACTGTGGGTGGAATCAAGACCAATCAAATTCAACCTCAGACAATGGAAGCTAAGAAAATTAAAGGTTTAAAATTTGTTGGAGAAGTTTTAGATTTGGATGCACAAACAGGTGGATACAATCTACAAATCGCATGGACAACAGGATATGTTGCGGGAAGCACAATAAAAGAAGGGGCCAATTAAAGTCCCTTCTTAAATTTTGATGCAGGAATATGACAATAAGCACCTGGATTTTTGTCTAGATATTTTTGATGATATTCTTCGGCATTAAAAAAGTTTTTCATAGGCTCTACTTCAACAGCTAGAGGTGAATCATATTTCTTTTGGATTTCGTTGTATTTAGATTGAATGGTTTCTAAATCTGCTTTTTCCACATAATAAATACCTGTACGATAGGAAATACCGATATCTTCACCTTGTTGATTGACGGATACCGGATCAATGATATCAAAGTATAAGTCTAATATTTTAGATAATGAAATCATTTTGTCATCATATTGAATTTCTAATGTTTCTGCATGACCTGTAAGCCCTGCTTTAACATCTTTATATTCGGGATTTTGCGTTTTACCATTCGCATATCCAACAATTGTTTTTAAGATGCCATCAAATTGATCAAAATAGTGTTGTACACCCCAGAAGCAGCCACCTGCTAAATATATTGTTTTTATCATTTTAATTTATAATATTTTCCTTTCGAATCCTTTTTATATCGACCTACTTTTTTTGCGTAATCACTTTCGATCCATTTTGAAAGTTTACACTTCTTTTGTCTATTCGCTAAGATAGGCATTAGATATTTGCTTAAATCATCAATCGATGCATAGCGTGTATTGATTTTAGGATATTTTTTTAAAGCTTCTAAAACCTCTTCATCACTTGCCTCATTTGGCTTTTGATTTGTTTGTGGCGGTTGTTTTTTTGCTTTTTGAACTTGTTTTGGCTGTTCTTCTTTTAATGGCAATAAGAATGTATCTCTTGTTTGTAAAATTTCGATGTCGATGTCTTTACCTTGAAACATTAATGCTTGTTTAATGCCATGAAATCCTTGATCATTTGTGACAAGAAGAATTTTTTTAGGTATAACATTGGCGACAACTTGACCAAGAAGTGTAGCACAATAGATGTCCGCAAAATTCTTTTGACTTTGGTGTGTATTGAAACAATAGGAATTAGGAAAATCTTTGGCAATCGCAAAGATTTGTTGCCATGCTTTTTGTCCTATTTTTTCAAAGTTTCCAAAGAAAAAGAAAACGCTAGGACTTGTGGCGTTCAGTGTATTAATATCGAATTGTTGGACATTTTCGCAATCAATACAATAGAGTGTACAGTCTTCAAAATTATCGATTTGTATATTTTGAGGTGAAAAACTCATGCATTGAGAAAATGTTCCAATTGAAAAATTAAGTTGTGACATTTCATTCATCCTTTCATAAATAATTATAGCACAACATGGTATTCTTTCCTTTTATTTGTTATAATAAACTTCAAAGGGGGAGTTTTAGTGGCTTATTATCACATCTTAAAAGAACGTCGTACAAATCTAAAACTTTCCATTCAGGATGTTTCAAATCAGACGCGTTTAGCGCCTCAATATATACAAGCTATCGAAGAACATAACTTAGATGTTTTTTCGGATGATTTTTCTTTTGTTCGTTATTTTGTACATGCATATTGTGATGCCATTGGTGTAAATTGGCAAGCAATCGCTGATGAAGTGGACATGGATATTAATGAAGTGGCTCATCAAAAAGATATGGCTTTGACAATGGCACAAAGACGAATGGTAGAGCAGATGGCGAGTGTTCAAAAGAAAAAGAAGTCATCGACAAAAAAGAAAAAATCTTGGTTTCAAAAACATGTAAGTCGAACAAGTTCTTCTTTGAGTACAAATCAATCGCAATTGATTAAAGTGCTTGTCCTGATTGGAATTGCAGGTTTATGCGTTTTATCTGTCATTAATTTTGGGCTTCGTGCCATTTCAAATCAGAAACTTCAAACGCAAGAGGCTTTGCGTCAAGAACAGCTTTCAAAAAAGGAACAGGAAACCAATAAATTGGCAAATCAACGTCAAAAGGCAAAGGAAGCAGCCGCTTTAGTTGTCGAAAAAATAAGTGATGAAACCAATGCATATCAGCTTTCAAATATACAATCTGATGTAAAAAAATTAGATTTAAGTATTACTTTACCGACTAAGTCAAAGATCACTGTGACAAAAGATGGTGAAACGATCAATGATGATACAAAAGTATATACGGGTACATTTACGCAGTCTCTAGAATCATCCGAGAATTGTACTTTTGAAATTAGTATTGAAACATATTCGGATAACTCGATTACTATTGATGGAAAAGAGATTTCTTTTGATAAAACAGATTGGCAAGAAGGCCAACCAGCTGTTATAACTTTACAGGTTGGAAAAGGAAATCAAAAAGAGACTGAAGAATATTCACAATATGATAGTGACTATGATTATGGTTACTCAGATGAATATTATGGACAAGAGGGGGATTATACATATGACCAAAATGAATATACCGAACAGACTAACGATTATTAGAATTTTATTAGTACCGGTAGTCGTAGCTGTATATTTATGTATGGATCCTACTCTTTGCGTAATTGATGAAACAAGTGGCTTAGCCCTTCGAGATGTAATTGCGTTTGTGATCTTTGCGGTTGCGAGTATTACCGATTTCTTTGATGGAATGTTGGCAAGAAAGAACAATTGGATTACTTCATTTGGAAAATTTGCCGATCCAATCGCAGATAAGATGTTAGTCAATACAGTATTGATCTTGATGGTTTATTTTCATCAGGCCAATGTGATTGCCGTATTATTGATGATCGCAAGAGACTTGATTGTAGATGGGTTAAGAATGAGTGCTGCAAATTCTGGTGAAGTTGTGAGTGCGGGAATTTTTGGAAAATTAAAAACTGTACTACAAATGTTTGCGCTTGTGTTCTTATTGTTGAAAGATTGGCCATTTGTCTATATGGGTATTTGTATGGATCAAATTTTGTTGTGGGCAGCAACAGTGGCTTCTTTATATAGTGGATTGATTTATTTCAATCAATTAAAAAAATATGTTTTGGAGACTATGTAATGAATGATGCAAGACAACTAGTTTCTTTATGTACAGAAAATCATTTAACCATTTCTAGCTGTGAAAGTTTAACGGCTGGATTATTTACGAGTACGATCGCCTCCATACCTGGGGCAAGTGCCATATTAAAAGGTGGCTTAGTGACTTATTTTACACCAATGAAAAGTGTATTGGCTCATGTGGATGTGGACTTAATTCAAAAATATGGTGTAATCAGTGAAGAGTGTGCGTATGCGATGGCTAAAAATACAAGACAAATTATGGATGTGGATTATTGTATTTCTTTTACAGGAAATGCTGGACCGGATGCTTGGGAAGAAAAACCAGCGGGAAGAGTATATTGTGCAATCGCATCAAAAAAAACTATTCAAGTGTATGGTTTTCAATGTACAGGTTTGTCTAGAAATGATGTTAGAGAACATGTTGTTATGCAGATGATTGATATATTGATTCAAACAATTCAAAAGGAGAATATATGCCAAAAGAAAAAGTAGAAACAAATAAAGATAAGCTTTTAAGTGATGTTTTAAATGAAATAGAAAGGGAATATGGTAAAGGTTCTGTCATGAAACTTGGGGATCGAGCGGCTGTTGATATTGAACCTATTCCTTCAGGAAGTTTACTTTTAGATGATGCCTTGGGTATTGGCGGATATCCAAAGGGAAGAATTATTGAAATCTTCGGCCCGGAATCAAGTGGTAAAACAACGCTTGCTTTACATGCCGTTGCTGAAGTTCAAAAAAAGGGTGGTCGAGCAGCCTTTATTGATGCGGAAAATGCGATCGATCCTGTATACGCAAAAAATCTAGGTGTTAATATTGATGAATTAATTTTGTCTCAACCAGATTCAGGTGAACAAGGATTAGATATTATGTTGATGCTTGTAGAAAGTGGAGCTGTTGATTTGGTTGTTGTAGATAGTGTTGCAGCTTTAGTTCCACAAGCCGAATTAGATGGGGAAATGGGTGATAATCAAGTTGGATTACAAGCTCGTATGATGTCTAAGGCTATGCGTAAGCTTGCCGGAGCAATGAACCAAAATGATTGTACAGCTATTTTTATCAACCAGCTTCGTGAAAAAGTCGGCGTTATTTATGGAAATCCAGAAACAACACCGGGTGGGCGAGCTTTGAAATTCTACTCATCTGTTCGTGTAGATATTCGTAAGGCAGATGCCATTAAAAATGGTACAGATATTGTAGGGAATAAAGTCAAAGTAAAAATTGTTAAAAATAAGGTAGCTCCTCCATTTAAATCGGCTGTACTTGAAATTATGTACGGAGAAGGAATCTCTTATATTAGTGAACTATTAGATTTATGTGTTGATGCCAATATCGTAAAAAAGGCAGGGGCATGGTTCAGCTATGAAGGAGAAAAAATTGGACAGGGAAAAGAGGCTGCCAAAGCTTACATCAAGGCAAATCCAGAATTCAAATCAATGCTTGAAGAGAAATTAAAGGAGTTTAGAACAAACAAAGATGTTGAAGAATAAGAGTTCTGCGTAGAACTCTTATTTTCGTTTAGAGGTATATATTATATGGCACGTTTGGAAAATAAGAATTATAAATCCATTCAAAAAATTGAATTAAATAATCCGGTTGTATTTGTGGTGGACATGATAAAGGGGTTTGTGAATATAGGCCCACTTCATGATGAAGCCATTGGCAATGTGGAAAAGAATATTGAAAATCTATTAACATGTTTAGAGTGCAACAATGTTTTTGTGTGTGATTCACATCCACCAAAGACGCGTGAATTCAATTCGTTTCCAGCACATTGTGTAATTGGAAGTGAAGAATCTGAAATAGTTGATTCTTTAAAGCCGTTTGTGAAACATGTCATCAAGAAGAACAGTACGAATACGTTTATGGCACCTGAATTTGAAGAGTTTTTAAATTCAGATTTGAAATATTATCGTGATATAATTGTGACAGGTTGTTGTACAGATCTTTGTGTGTTTCATTTTGTGTTAAGTTTAAATACTTGGTTCAATGAACACAATATGAATGAATATCGTATTATCGTGGTTGAAAACTGTACAGAAACCTATCATATACCAGAGATACATGAAGCTACATTCTTTAATGATGTCGCATTTAGAATGATGGAAATGAATGGCATTCAAGTTGTTTCTGAAGTAAGGGAGTAAGATTAAAAAAATGAAAGATAAGAGAAATTTAAGTTTAGTCATGGACTTTTATGAACTAACAATGAGTCAATGTTATTTTAATGATAATAAAGACAAAGAAGTCGTATTTGACTTATTTTATCGTAAAAATCCGGATGACGGGGGATATTGTGTATTTGCAGGTTTAGAACAGGTTGTGGATTATGTTTCAAATTTGCATTTTGAAAAAGAAGATATTGATTATTTACGCTCATTAAATCAATTTAGTGAAGAATTTTTAGAATATTTATCAACCGTACGTTTTACAGGTGATATTTATGCGATTCCAGAAGGAACACCGGTATTCCCTCATGAACCATTGGTTCGTGTAAAAGCACCAATTATTGAAGCACAACTTGTAGAAACGGCGTTACTATTGGCTATTAATCACCAAACTTTGATTGCGACAAAATCACGTCGTATTGTACAAGCTAGTGAAGGAAGAGCGGTTATGGAATTTGGTGCACGACGTGCTCATAACTTTGATGCAGCTATTCTAGGAGCTAGAGCAGCTTATATTGCAGGATGTGCAGGAAGTGCTACAACATATTCTGGTAAAGAATTTGGTGTACCAGTACTAGGAACAATGGCGCACTCATTTGTTCAAAGTTTCGATACCGAATATGATGCGTTTATGTATTATGCCAAAACATATCCAAACGCATGTACTTTATTGATTGATACATATTCTACTTTAAAATCAGGTATTGTGAATGCCATTAAAGTAGCTAAGGATTATTTAGAGCCAAATGGATACCGTTTAAAAGGTGTTCGTATTGATAGTGGAGATATGGCATATCTTTCTAAAAAAGTTCGTAAGATGTTAGATGAAGCGGGTATGGAAGATTGTAAGATCGTTGTATCCAATTCATTAGATGAATATGTCATTGAATCTTTGATTCATCAACAAGGCGCTAAAATTGATTCGTTTGGTGTTGGTGAAAACTTGATTTGTTCAAAAAATTCACCAGTATTTGGTGGTGTTTATAAAATGGTGGCGATTGAAAAAGATGGTCAAGTAATCCCAAAAATCAAAATCAGTGATAATGTTGAAAAAGTGACAAATCCAGGTATGAAGAATTTAAATCGTATTATGGATAAAGAAACAGGTATGGCTATTGCCGATTTATTGACATTAGAAGATGAAGTCATTGATACAACGCAAGATTTAACAATCTATCATCCAATGTCACGTTGGAAATACAAAGTGATTCCAGCTAATACATATACAGTACGTGATATGTTAGTGCCAATCTTTAAAGATGGAAAGCTTGTTTATGATTTACCAACTCTAGAAGAAATTCGTGCATATAGTGAAAAGGAACTTGCTACAATTTGGGATGAAATCAAACGTTTTGTGTATCCACAAGAATATTATGTTGACTTAAGTGAAAAGTTATTGAATCTTAAGCTAGAAATGTTGAAGAAATATAAATAAAAAAAAGAAGGAGCTGTAACGGATAAAGAAGTTTCAGCTTAATAAAAAAGGACCGAATATTCAAGAT
>OLXK01000804.1_pt1 | contig 27260 bp, 25 predicted proteins | sample 1674321 | NCBI WGS metagenome assembly OLXK01 (sample SAMEA103958162, study PRJEB25191) | human gut metagenome | reverse complement strand
AAATCGTCAAGGGAGAGGCAAGCTCCCGCCCTGTATGCCGCAGTCAGAGTGCGGCGCCGGTCATACGGGGTATCGCGCACCCCTTGATTCGTCGCCGGACGGATCACAGGACATCGGCGGAGCCTTCCGCAGCCGAGTTCAGCGGCCTGGTGTCCGCCACCGCTCTATCGGAGCAGGGCATATTTGCCCCATGTGGCAGCGTACTGACCTGGTACAAGTAAAGAGAGACAGACATACGGGCAGACCTCGAAAAACACACAGCGCCAAGGCTTTCCGCCTGCGGCAGTCTATCCTTTCTGCGGAGATACGCCGGAAATGGCTCTCCTTGCCAGCGGGTGAAGTGCGTCCATCTGAACACAACTACGATTACAAGGAGTTTTTTGATATGACCACAAAAGGCATTTACCACACCCTCGTTACCCAGTTGGACAAGCTGGCGCGGCACAACCGACAGGGAAGCTTCCGCACGAAAGACCGTTACTACGAGGCCACCAAACGGTTCTGCGCCTACCTCGCCGCCCACTACCACCTGCAAAAGCTGGAGAACATCAGCGGCAAGCATCTGGTGAGCTATGTCCTCTATTTGCAGGAGCAGGGCAAGTCAGCCAGCACCGTCAAGACTGACCTCTCCGCCATCCGATTTTTCCACGATAAGATGTCCCAGCCTCGTTATGCGCTGCCGGGCAATGAAGATCTGGGCGTTGCCTTGGAACGCCGCCGCTTCGGGCAGCAGAATCGTACATGGACGAACCCGGAGTTCGGCAAGCTGATTGGCCGCGCCATGGCGGAGGAGCGGGAGGACTACATCCTCGCCCTGTATCTGGCCCGCTACGCCGGTCTGCGTATCCATGAGTGCTTTCGCATGGACACCGCTGCGGCGGAGCGTGCGCTGCGTGAAAACGCCCTCACCGTGAAAGGCAAGGGCGGCAAGGTGCGTATTGTTCCAATCGAGGACGACCGTATTACGATGATGCTGCAACGGCTGCTGGAGAAAACGGAACGCGGCCACAAGCTGCTGGTACCGGATAGCGTACCCACCGACCGGGCCATCAATGCTATGCAGCAATTCATCATCCGCCACCGCGACGCCATCTGCGACCCCACTGCACCGGACAGACGCATTACCTTCCATGGACTGCGGCACACCTACGCCGCCGAAAAGTACACTTCTCTCGTCAATGGTGGCATGATGCCTCTGGATGCCCATTTCACCGTGTCACGCCTGTTGGGACACGAGCGACCCGACGTGACGAACATCTATCTGGCGTCCGTGAAGGGAGGGACTGCCCATGGAGAATAAGTACCGTGATCTGCACGACCTCCCAATGACGCTACGGGTGGAGGACTTGATGCCCATCCTTGGCATTGGCCGCAACACCGCCTACGAACTGATCCGCAGCGGACAGATACGGAGCGTCCGCATTGGTAGGCAGATTCGTATTCCAAGAGACGCTCTGCTGGAGTTCCTGCGGAAGTAAACCTTTTCGTCGCGGAAATAAAACTTGCACAACAGCCGCGCGGGATATATCATGGAGGTGGTACATTCCGCGCGGCGGAAAGGAGCGTATATGCCGCGTGCAAAGACAGGAAAAGGAGCCGGCGGTGCCGGTTCCATCAGAAAGATCACAACAACAAAGAACGGAAAGACCTATACCTACTGGCAGGGCCGCTATACAGAGGGTTTCGACCCTGGCACGGGCAAGCAGATCCAGCGCAGCATCACCGGAAAGACGCAGAAGGAAGTGGCGCAGAAGCTGCGCCAGATCACGGCGTCGCTGGACGATGGCACCTACAAAACACCCTGTAAGCTGACGGTTGGAGAATGGCTGGACATCTGGACACAGGACTATCTCGGCGGTGTGAAAGCGTCTACGGCGTATCTTTATAAGAAGAATGTGGAGTTATATATTGTGCCGCATCTTGGGAACATCAAGCTGGAAGCCCTAAACACCCACACAGTACAACACTTTTACAATCAGCTTGTTTCTCCGACCGACCCGGCAGTCAATCCCCTTTCGGGAAAGACGGTAAAGAATATTCACGGGGTTTTTCACAAGGCCATGCAGCAAGCGGTGCTGATCGGTTATCTGCGCGTCAATCCGACGGATGCCTGTACACTTCCCCGTGTTATCAAAAAAGAAATGCACCCGCTGGAGGAGGATCAGGTTTCTGCATTTCTGAAAGAAGTACAGGGAAATCCCCATGAATACCTTTATAAAATCGCGCTGTTTACGGGGCTACGCGAGGGCGAGGTTCTTGGTTTGGGCTGGGAGCATATCGACCTCGAAAACGGTATTCTCACGGTAAAGCGTCAGCTCCGCAAGGAGCAGAAAAAGGGCGGTCAATATTACTTCTCTCCACCGAAGAACAACCGCGCCCGTAGTATCTCATTAGCTCCATCTGTGGTGCTGCTGTTCCGGCTTCAAAAGCTGGCACAAAACAGTATGCGAATGGAGGCGGGCGACGCATGGCAGGAAAACGGGCTTGTCTTTTCCAATCAGACGGGCGGCTATCTATCCTATCGCACGGTGTATGACTGCTTCAAGCGCATTGTGAAAAAAATAGGCTCTCAAGCTACCCGCTTTCACGACCTGCGCCACACATACGCAGTTGCCTGTATCAAAAGTGGTGACGACATTAAAACCGTGCAGGAAAATCTCGGCCATGCCACCGCTGCTTTCACATTGGACGTGTATGGCCATGTGACGAAGCAAATGAAGCAGGACAGTGCCCTACGGATGGAGCAATTTATCCAGTCCGTTTCTATCGGGTGACTTCATAAGGCTAAAAATAAGGCTAAATCCACTTTTGAGGCAGCAAAAAACCCTTGAAACCGAGTGGTTTCAAGGGTTCCCGATGGTGCGCGGTACAGGACTCGAACCTGTGACCCCATGCACGTCAAGCATGTGCTCTACCAGCTGAGCTAACCGCGCGGAACAGTATGTATTTTACACGGTTTGCCCGTATTTGTCAACAGTTTTCTTGCCAAGTTTCTTTTTTTTTGCTATACTTTTCTCAAAACCACCCAGGAGGACAAACATCATGGAAAAAATCGCGCTGGTAACGGGCTCATCCCGGGGCATCGGCCGGGCTGTGGCGGCGGAGCTGGCCCGGCAGAGCTGGGCCGTGTGCATCAACTATCGGCTCCGGGAGGACTGCGCCCGGTCGCTGCTGGAGCAGCTGACGGCAGAGGGCTGCCGGGCCATGATGGTCCAGGCCGACGTGTCTCAACAGGACCAGGTGACGGCCATGGTGCGGCAGGTGGAGGAAACCTTCGGCCCGGTATCGCTGCTGGTGAACAACGCCGGTGTGGCGGGTCAGGCCCTGTTCCAGGACATCACCCCGGAGCTGTGGCGCCGGTACTTCTCCGTCAATGTGGACGGCGCGTTCCACACCATCCAGGCGGTGCTGCCCCACATGCTCCACCAGCACGCAGGCTGCATCGTGAACATTTCCTCCATCTGGGGTCAGCGGGGCGCCAGCTGTGAGGTGACATACTCCTGCACCAAGGCGGCGCTGATCGGCCTGACCCGTTCCCTGGCCATGGAGCTGGCCCCCACTCACATCCGGGTCAACTGCGTGGCACCCGGCGTTATCCGCACGGATATGCTGGATGCCCTGCCGCCGGAGGTACTGCCGCAGCTGGCTCAGGAAACGCCCCTGGGCCGCCTGGGCACACCGGAGGACATTGCCCACGCCGTGGCCTTCCTGGCCGGGGAGCAGGCATCCTTTATCACCGGCCAGGTCCTCACCTGCGACGGCGGCTTCATCCTGTAAAGAAAATTCCTGGTAATGGTATATTTTCCTTTACAGAATGGCCATATCCGGCTATAATGGATAGGCTAAGGAATTTTTTCGATAAGGAGACGACCACCTATGGCAGTCATTGAATACGACGAGTACAAACAGAAGCTCCAGGCCCTGGAGCCCACTCTGCGGGAGCTGGAGAAGGCCCTGGGCATCCCCAAGGATCGCCAGGAGCTGAAGAATCTCCAGGCCGAAACGGAGCAGGAGGGCTTCTGGAACAACATCGAGCACAGCCAGAAGGTGTCCCAGCAGATCAAGCGGCTGGAGCACCGCATCAAGAAGTATGACCGGCTGGTGTCCGAGTGGGAGGACACCGTGACCCTGTGCGAAATGGCCCAGGAGGAGGACGACGCCTCCCTGCTGCCGGAAGTCACCGGCGGGTACGAGAACCTGGAAAAGGAAATCAGCGAGCGACGTCTGGCAGCGCTGCTGTCCGGTGAATACGACGCCAATAACGCCATTCTCACCTTCCACGCCGGTGCAGGCGGCACCGAGGCCCAGGACTGGACCGAGATGCTCTACCGCATGTACACCCGCTGGGCCGAGCGCCACGGCTACACCTATCAGCTGATGGACTACGAGGCAGGCGACGAGGCAGGCATCAAGTCCGCCACCATCCTCATCGAGGGCGACAACGCCTACGGTTATCTCAAGAGCGAGAATGGCGTGCATCGACTGGTCCGTGTATCTCCCTTCGACGCCAACGCCCGGCGGCAGACCAGCTTCGCCGCCGTGGAGGTCATGCCCGAGCTGGACGACGACAGCGAGATCGATATCCGGCCTGAGGACATCGAGATGCAGGCCTGCCGCTCCAGCGGCGCCGGCGGCCAGCACATCAACAAGACCTCCTCCGCCGTCCGCCTGACCCACCTGCCCACGGGCATCGTGGTGTTCTGCCAGACGGAGCGCAGCCAGTTCCAGAACCGTGACAACGCCATGAAGATGCTGCGGGCCAAGCTGGCGGAGCTGAAGATGCAGCAGCACGCCGAAAAGGTCAGCGACCTGAAGGGTGTGCAGATGAAGATCGAGTGGGGCAGTCAGATCCGCTCTTATGTGTTCATGCCCTACACCCTGGCCAAGGACACCCGCACCGGCTATGAAATGGGCAACATCCAGGCCGTCATGGACGGCGATATTGACGGGTTTATCAACGCCTATCTGACTGCCGCCGCTAACGGCGAAATCAAGAAGTAAGCGGGACGCACAAGCCGTCCATGACTCGCCGCTCTGCGGCGCACAAGCGTTTTGCCCGAGGCAAAACCTTGGTCGGGCGGAATTCATTTCTGCCCGACAGGATTTGATCCAGGGGCCCCACAAAGCGCTGCTTTGTGGGGGAACGGCGATATTGACGGATTCATCAACGCCTATCTGACTGCCGCTGCTAACGGCGAAATCAAGAAGTAATCACTATCATCCCAGAAACCATCAAAGGTGCGGACCGTTGGTCCGCACCTTTGATGGTTTCTACCCCAGCAGGGCAGTCACGTCTGCCGCCGTCAGCGACGGCTGGAGAGCCAAAGTGATGCCATAGCCCAGCAGGCGGCCCAGCTCCCGGATGCGCTGGTCAATGTCCCGGGGCGTCAGAAACAACCCTGCCTCCGGGTCCACATCCACCACTGTGGGGATACCCACGGCAAGGACCGGCACCCCCAGGGTACCCTGATCCAGGGCGCTGCGGCGGTTGCCCACGCCGGAGCCGGGCACCAGCCCCGTGTCCGACAGCTGCACCGTGGCACACAGGCGAGCGCTGTCCCGGGCAGCCAGAGCGTCCACGGCGATCACCGCCGCCGGATGCACCCGCTCCACGGCTCCCCGCACCAGCTCCAGGGCTTCCATGCCCGTGCGGGCCAGAACGCCGGGGCACACTGCCGCCACCGGGCGGAAATCCGCGAACTGCCGGGGCATGGCCCGGATCATGTGGCGGGTCACCAACAGATTGTCCACCACCGCCGGGCCCACGGCGTCGCAGGTCATGGCCCGGTTCCCCAGGCCCGCCGCCAGCACCGGTCCCTCCGGCAGCATCCCCCGCAGCTCCTGCGCCAGACACCGGACGCCCCGGTCAAAATAGTCCTCCTCCCGGCGGAAATACGGCCCCAGGTCCACGGTGACATATCGGCCCACAGGCTTCCCCAGCGCCTGGGCCCCGACGTCGCTGTCGATCCGGATGTGTGTTATGGCATAGCCTTCCCGCCGGTTCTCTTGGCTGCGGACCCCGGGAACCGCGTCCTCCCGGGCCACTTTTGCAGCGGCCTGGACGGATTCCAGCGCCAGGTCCGTTCGTGTCATGCTCATATCTATGGTCATCGCCCCCCAGAAAACACCAAATATTGTGGCTATAGCCCAGTTTCCCCGGGAGAGAAGAAATTATACGAAAAACTACAGATAAATTTCAAAAAGTGCTTGCAATTTTCTGGCAAAGGTGATAAAATACTATCCTGCCTGGGTATTTAAGTGCCCGTGCAAGAAAATTTATCGCCGGGGAGGTGTTTGGTTTGCCGAATATCAAGTCTGCTAAGAAGCGCGTGCTGATCGCCGAGGTTCGTAACGCTCGCAACAAGGCCAACAAGTCTGCGCTGAAGACTGCTATCAAGAAGTTCGAGGCTGCTGCCGTGGAAGGCAATCGCACCGAGGCCGAGGGCGCTTACAAGGTCGCAGTGAAGTCCATCGACAAGGCCGCTGCCAAGGGTCTGATGCACAAGAACAATGCAGCCCACAAGAAGAGCGCTCTGACTCTGAAGCTGAATCAGATCGGTTGATGAAGCCAAACCAAAGGACGTCCCGAGAGGACGTCCTTTTTTCCGGCTCTAAGGACGTCCCGCCTTTTTAATTCCTGCTCCAGGTTGCATTCTGCACCCATGCGTGGTAGAATGTTGGAAGCTTTAAGATTGGGTCCAAGGAGGTCGTCATGGGATTTACCTTTATTTTACTGCTTGCCTATCTGGCCCTGACCGGCCTTGCGGTCATCGCCTTCCGGTCCGGGCGCAAGGCTCTGGGCGGCGGAGTGCTGGCCGTTATGGCCGTCAGCATAGCCGTGCTGGGATACCTGTGGGTCACGTCTCCCATGTGACGGAGGGGAATTATGGAGATCAGACAGCTTACCGATGCGGCGGAAAAACAGGCCGTAACGCGCCTGATTCTGGAGGCGCTGCCGGAGTGGTTCGGCATTCCGGAGGCCCGGGAGGAGTATATCCGGGAAAGCGCAGGCAGGATATTCTTCTGCGCCTATGACCGGACCAGGCCGGTGGGTTTCCTGTGTCTGAAGGAAACGGGAAACGCCACCGTGGAGCTGTACGTCATGGGCATTCGGAAGGAGTATCACCGCCAGGGCATAGGCCGCCTGCTGTTCCGGCAGGCCAGGAAGGCCGCCTTCGGGGCCGGGTACGCCTTTATGCAGGTGAAAACCGTGCAGATGGGGAAATATGAGGAGTATGACCGGACCAACCAGTTCTATCTGGCCCTGGGCTTCCGGGATTTTGAGGTATTCCCCACCCTGTGGGGTGAGGAAAATCCCTGCCAGGTGTATATCATGTCCCTGGAATAGGCCGCAAATTTCCCTTGACGCGGCGGGAAAAACATGGTATCCTCATGCTGTTACAGGCGATGATGGGTGCGGCAGCCCGGAGCCGCGGGAGGAAATGCCCGCCGGACGCCCCGTTACCGGCGCAAGAGTGTGGATATATCCAAATTCAGGTGGAACCACGGACGTTATTTCGTTCGCCCTGAGCTGTTATGGCTCGGGGCGGCTTTTATTTTGCATCCAAAAACATCACATAAAGGAGATTTGACACATGAAAAACACGGAAAAGACCATGGACAAGATCGTGGCCCTGTGCAAAAATCGGGGCTTCATCTTCGCCGGCTCCGAGATCTACGGTGGCCTGGCCAACACCTGGGACTACGGCCCCCTGGGCGTGGAGCTGAAAAATAACGTGAAACGGGCCTGGTGGAAGAAGTTCGTCCAAGAGAACCCCTATAACGTGGGCCAGGACGCCGCCATTCTCATGAACCCCCAGACCTGGGTGGCCAGCGGCCATCTGTCCGGCTTCTCCGATCCTCTGATGGACTGCCGGGAGTGTAAGGAGCGCTTCCGGGCCGACAAGCTCATCGAGGACTGGTGCCAGCAGGAAAAAGTGGAGCTGCCCAAGCCCATCGACGCGTTCTCCCAGCAGGAGATGAAGGATTTCATTGAGGAGCACAACATCCCCTGCCCCTCCTGCGGCAAGCATAATTTCACCGATATCCGCCAGTTCAACCTGATGTTCAAGACGTTCCAGGGCGTCACCGAGGATGCCAAGAACACCGTGTATCTGCGGCCCGAGACGGCCCAAGGCATTTTCACCAACTTCGTCAACACCCAGCGCACCACCCGCCGCAAGCTGCCCTTCGGCGTGTGCCAGATCGGCAAGTCCTTCCGCAACGAAATCACCCCCGGCAACTTCATTTTCCGTGTCCGGGAGTTTGAACAGATGGAGCTGGAGTTCTTCTGCAAGCCCGGAACCGACCTGGAGTGGTTCCAGTATTGGCGGACCTTCTGCCACAACTGGCTGCTGGGCATCGGCCTGAAGGACGAGAATCTGCGCCTGCGGGACCACGATCCCGAGGAGCTGTGCTTCTATTCCAAGGCCACCACGGACTTCGAGTTCCTGTTCCCCTTCGGCTGGGGCGAGCTGTGGGGCGTGGCGGACCGCACCGACTATGACCTGACCCAACATCAGAACACCTCCGGCAAGGACCTGACCTATTTTGACCCCGAGACCAACCAGCGGTACATCCCCTATGTGGTGGAGCCGTCTTTGGGCGTGGAGCGCAGCGTTCTGGCGGTGCTGTGCGACGCCTATGACGAGGAGGTGGTGGGCCAGGATAAAAACGGCAAGGACGACGTTCGCGTGGTGCTGCACCTGCACCCGGCTCTGGCCCCCTATAAGGCGGCCATCCTGCCCCTGAGCAAGAAGCTGTCCGAGCCCGCCATGGAGATCTACAACGATCTGTGCAAGGACTTTATGCTGGACTTCGACGAAACCGGCTCCATCGGCAAGCGCTATCGCCGGGAGGACGAGATCGGCACCCCCTTCTGCATTACCGTGGACTTTGATACCGTAGGCGACGGCGAAAACCCAGGCGACCGGTGCGTCACCGTCCGTGAGCGGGACACCATGGAGCAGGTGCGCATCCCCATCAGTGAGCTGAAGGCATATCTCACCGAGAAACTGACGTATTGATTATGCGGTGGATTCCGGCGCACCTGCTCCATGATCCGCCGCGCAGCGGCGTGTAAGCATTTTGGCGCAGCCAAAATCTTACGTTGGGGCGGATTCATTCCGCGCCAACAAGAATCAGATCGGGGTCCCTGCGCAGCCCCGCTGCGTGGGGTGCAGGTGCGCATCCCCATCAGTGAGCTGAAGGCGTACCTGACCGAGAAACTGGCGTATTGATTATGAACTTGAAAAAGCAACTGGCCGCAGGCGGCGCCCTGTTGGCTGTCACCGCTGCCGCCTGCCTGAAGCTGGCCCAATGGGCCGGCAGGCAGATCGAAAAGCGGCAGCGGAAAAAGTGATCTGCCGCGCTCTCCGGCCGGCAGAGAAAAATAAGAACGGCTATCCCGCCGTTCTTATTTTTCATTTCCCGGGAGCGAAAAATTTTGCCCCGGGAGCAACAGGGGAATTGACATTTTCTCCCGTAGAGGTTATCATTATAGTACACGGCACAAGCACAAAAAATAGTTTTTTGTATATACAACAAAACCAAGGAGGCAATCATATGATCTCTATGGAAATGCTCCAGGACGCCCGCCGGGTGCTCTCTCCCGTTATCAATCAGACTCCCGTGCTGCACGCTCCGGGCCTGGTGCCGGACTGCAGCTTCTATCTGAAGGCCGACTGCCTGCAAAAGACCGGCGCCTTCAAGCTGCGGGGCGCATACTATAAGATCGCCACCCTGTCCGACCAGGAGAAGCGCCGGGGCGTCATCGCCTGCTCCGCAGGCAACCATGCCCAGGGCGTGGGCTTTGCCTCCCGGGATATGCACATCCCCGCCACCATCTGCATCCCTGCCGCCGCCCCCATTTCCAAGATCCAGGCCACCCGCAGCTACGGGGCCAATGTGGTGCTGGTGGACGGCGTGTATGACGATGCCTATGCCGAGGCTGTGCGCCTGCGGGATGAGCAGGGGCTGACGTTTATTCATCCCTTTGACGACTATCGGGTCATGGCCGGACAGGGCACCATCGGCCTGGAGATTCTGGAGCAGCTGCCGGATGTGGACGTGATCCTGGTACCCATCGGCGGCGGCGGGCTTATTTCGGGCCTGGCCTATGCCGTGAAGCATCTGAAGCCCTCCTGCCAGGTCATCGGCGTGCAGGCCGCCGGAGCCGCCAGCATGGTGGACTCCCTGGAGGCCGGACACATTCTGACCCTGCCCAGTGTCCACACCATCGCCGACGGCATCCAGGTCAAGACCCCCGGCGACCTGACCTTCGAGATGTGCCGCCAGTATGTGGACAAGGTGGTCACCGTCAGCGAGACGGAAATCGCCGGGGCCATTCTCTCTGTGCTGGAAAAGCAGAAGCTGGTGTCTGAGGGCGCCGGAGCCGTGGGTATCGCCGCAGCCATGTACGGCAAGGTAGACCTGCGGGGCAAGACCGTGTGCGCCCTGCTGTCCGGCGGCAACGTAGACGTGACCATGCTGGAGCGCATCATCACCCGGGGGCTGGCCAAGGCCGGGCGCACCGCCAACTTCGCCACCGTTCTGCCCGACCAGCCCAAAACCCTGGCCACCTTGTTGAACATCGTGTCCGATATGGGCGTCAATGTGCTGGAGGTAAACCACGAGCGGGGCAATCTGAAGGCTCCCGTGGGCTCCTGTGTGGTCCACCTGCTGGTGGAGACCCGGGACGCCGCCCATGTGCAGGAGATGTACGAGGCGCTGCGGGCCCAGGGTTACCCCATTATGGAGCGGTAAAGCAAACGTATAAAAACCGGGACGCGGCGTCCCTGCTGATAAGACAGTAAAATTCAAATTTCCTGGAACAGGCATGATCTCGGTCATGCCTGTTCCGCTTTTAGCAGCTCATCCGTGGGAATGCAGCCCACAAGGTCGTACTCGATAGCCTGTGCACAATGGCAGGCAGACGAAAAACGGGAAACAAACGGCAGACAGAGAAAAAACAGCCACAAGTACGATAGCACGGCGGCTATATCGCTCATGGCTGCTTTTCACATTGCGGAGAATTTTTACGCTTCGGAAATCTCACACGGGGGTAGATAGCTCTGTTCCTCATCGCCGGCGATCTGCCAGAAGGGCATATCCTGTACAGCCGTCGCGGCAGCGTTTCCGGCCTTGACTATGCTCTGATGCTTGCCGATGGCCTTAATGCCCTGATACAGCTGCTCCGATACTTCCGGGTCAGCGGAGCTCTTGAACACAAAGTCAATGTCCGCATCGTCCACCAGAATGAACCGGGTCAACTGGCGGAAATCCATCCTATCCGTCTACCACCAACAAAGGCAACTGCAAAATCAAAGGGGCATGTGCCTTAATGGCACATACCCCTTTTGTCAGCAGCCCTTGTCCGGCAACTGCCATAGTATTTGTTTCGTGAAACCTGTTTTATGGACAGCTGCCCCTTGGCGTCCCGTTTTTTTACATATTGCGGATTTCCTCCAGGAGGGCGTCCAGGCTCTCCCGGTCCAGGGGCTGGGGCTTTTCCTCGGATTCCGGGGTTTCCGGCTCCTCCGGTGCGGCAGACTCCGCCTCCGGGGCAGGGGTCTCCGGCTCCGGGGCAGACTCCGCCTCCGGGGCAGGGGTCTCCGGCTCCACAGGGGCAGGCTCCGACTCGGCGGGTGCCGGGTCCGGGGCTTCCGGCTGAGCAGGCTCCGGGACCTCCGGGAGTTCCGAGGGCTCCGGCGGAATCTCCGGCTCCGGGGCTTCCGGTTGGGCGGACGCCGCAGGCGCAGGCTCCTGTGCGGATTCCTCCGGTTGGGCAGTCGGTTCGTGTTCAGGCTCCGGCTGGGTCTCCTGGAGCTCCGGCTGCTCCATCCGGGCCAGACGATCCAGGATACGGCGGCGGCTGCGGGAAATGCCAACGGACCGCCCGATAAAGAACAGCGCCACCAGCAAAACCACCAGCTGCAAAGCCAGGATGGCGTACAGCGGCACCCAGCGCCCCGTCAGCAGGGGCAGATCCACCGGTGCGCACAGCGCCGTCCACAGGGATCGGAAGGGACCGGGCTGCTGATCGTCAGGCTCCGGCACGGGGGCCTCCGGCTCCGGTTCTCCGATCTGGGGCAGGGTCCCGGCAAAGCCAGGCATCCGCACCACATGGACCGTATAGTCCCGGGTGGTGCCGTCTTCAGCGGTGCAGGTAACGGTCAGCACATTGTCGCCCTGCTTCAGGGCGGCGTCCGGCTGGGTAACACCCAGGGCCTTGCTGTCCTTGGCGGTGGCGGAAAGGGAGAGCTTGGTAGTCTCATAGGGGACATACACGGCATATTCCGTGATATTGGGTGCAAAGGCCGGGGACAGCTTCCCCTCGGAGGGAGTCAGATCCGCCAGATCCGCATCGCTGCTGAGGGTCGCCGTGGGGTCTGGCTGGCGGGTAACGGAAATGGTATAGCGGCGGGTGGCGCCGTTGGCGGCGGTGACGGTGAGGACCACCGTGTTGACGCCCACGGACAGCTGGTTGCCGCTGACGGATACATTGGCGCCGCCGTCCGCCGCACTGTAATCCAGAGGCAGGCGGGACACATCATAGGGCACGGTGACGCTGTATTCCGTTGTGCCGGCGGAAAAGGACGGCGACAGGGCGTAGCTCCCGCAGGAAAGGCCGGACAGATTGGCGTTGCCGGAAGGGGGCGGGGCCACGCTGGCCGACCAGGAGGCATCGTTGAGACTCTGGTCACTATTGCCGTCGCTGGTCACGATATCGGTGATGGTGGCGCTGACCTTGGTCCCGGCAGCCACGCCGGACTTCACCCGGAACGTGACGGCCAGAACGGCGGAGCTGCCGCTGATGGGGTTGTTAAGAGACTGGTCATAGGCCAGCAGGTTGCCGCCGCTCATGTCCACGGACCAGCTGTCACCGATGAGCTGGCGAGTGCCGGTGAGGGTCAGGGTACTGCTGTCGTAGTGCAGCACAGCGGTGATGCCCTGGATATTGGAGCCGCTGACGGAAAAGGTGACGGTGACGCTGTCGCCGGCCCGGACGCTGCCGGAGCCGGAGAAGCTGGCCCCGGCGGCCTCCGCTGTCACCGGCAGCAGACACCACAGCAGCAGTGCTGCCAGAAAGCCCGCCAGGGCAGATGAGATATTCTTTCGCATGGCATGGTCCCTCATACTCAGTTGGGTTGTATGGTACCCCGGCCCAGCAGGTACGCCTGAAGCCGGACCATATCGGTGATGGTGACCTGACCGTCGCCGTTGAGGTCCGCCGCCTGAAGGGCCGCGCCGGTCAGGGACGTCTTGCCCAGCAGGTGAGCCTGGAGCCGGACCATATCGGTAATGGTGACCCGGCCGTCGCCGCTGAGGTCGCCGGTGACCACGGTGGTCAGGGTCTGGATGGTCTGGCCGTCCCTGGCATAGGTGACGGTCATGCCGGTGCCCACCAGGCTGTCGCCCTGAACCGGCAGAGTAATGTAATCGCTGGGGGACAGGTTTGCCAGCAGCTGGCGGGCAGTAGTGCCCATGGGGATGGCCCGCAGATAGCTGTCGGCGATGCGGTAGGCCCCGGTGGTGATCTCCTTGGGGACGGACTCCACGGCCTTGGCCGCATACTGAGCGGTAAAGGTCACGTTGCCGGAGATGGTCATGCCGTTGGTGTAGCCCTGCCAGCCGGTGAAGGTATAGGTATACTGGCTGTCGGCGGGACGGGTAGGCGTTCCGGCGGGACGGGGAATGGTCTGTCCCGCGGCGAGCTTCCCCTGGGCATACACGGAACCGTCGTAGTTCACAAACTGATAGGTATACTGCCCCTGATAGTGGGCGTAAAGGGTAATGTTGCTGGCGCCGGTGGTGCTGTTGGCGGTGATCTGCTGGCCGCCGTCGGGCTGGGTGAACCAGCCCACAAAGGCGCAGCCGTCCTTCACCGCCGTGGGCAGATTGCCGTACTTCTGACCGGCGGATACCAGGCGGGTGCTCTCGGAGCAGGTGCCGCCGCAGGGGTCGAAGGACACCACATAGGAGCCGTCGGTAACGTAGAACTTGGACTCCAGGCGGTAGTTGTCCCCGGCGGTATTCTCCGCCGCGATGACCAGGGTATAGCCGCCCACACCCAGCCGGGAGAAGGCCACGGCGTCGTCCAGCCGGGACAGGTCATAGCTCTTGGCGTTGGGAGTGGCTGTGGCGGGGGAAATGGCATTGGAGCCGTTGGATCTCTGGATGGACACCGTCACCCGGCGGATGTCATAGGCGTTGCGCAGGGTGCCCCGGAAGGGAAAGCCCGTCTGCCCCACCGTCAGGGTGGAGTTTACCGTGGGATAGGACGCGCCGTCCAGGGTCCAGCCCGCCCCGGCCAGGGCCAGCTGCCACTGCATGGCCGTATCCGCCAGGATCAGGCGGCCGCCTGCGGCGTTGGAGGAAACGGACAGATAGCTGCCCGTGCCCCGGTTTTGCAGGGAGAAGCCGCTGTTGTATACGGCGGCCTTCCACAGCTGACCGTTATCCGTGGAGGCTTTGGCCAGAGTAACGCCGTTTTTCCCGGCGGTCAGCCGCAGGCCGTTTTCCTGGCAGGTGATGGTATAGTACCCGCTGGCATGATAATCCAGGCGGAACTGCTGGTTTTTGCCGCTGCCCACGGCGTTCAGGGTCAGGCCCGAGGAGCCAGGGGTGGCGGTCAGGTTACTGTTGGCAGAGGAGCGCAGCTGATACACGCCCTCCCCCACCGTGGCATCCTTGAAGCCGTAATCCGCCAGCATGACCTGGGCCTTGGCGGGCTCGTTGATCCGCAGGCGGGCGTATACGCCCAGCTGCACGTCGCCGGAGTTGCCATCGTAATACTTCAGCACCTTGCCGGTGACGCCGTACTTGTCGGCGGTGGGGCCGGTCATAACGCCGTAGGAGTCTGACTGCGGCTCCCGCACGGCGCCGCTTTCGTTGTAAATGGCCTCGATGAGCTGGGCCTCAGGCTGATTGGCAAAGCCGCCCAGAGCGTCGAAGGCCCGCATAATGACGCCGGTGGCGCCGCCCCGTCCATCGCTGCTGGAAAAGCCCGAGGAGCCGCCCACTCCGTGCTGCACGGCACGGGACCAGAATACGTTGCGCAGTGCGATGCTGTAGTTATCCATGTCAAAGCCGGGAACAGCGGACTCAATGGACCGGACGATGGGGTCATAGTAGCTGCGGCGGACATAGTTCCGCTGCACCCGCAGGAAGCCGTCGCTGTCCTCGTTGGCCAGGGCCCGCCAGGTGGCGTCGAAATTGGAGCCGTAGCCCCCGTCGGCGTCATAGGCGGCAGAGAGCCGGTTGCCGATGGAGCGGTAGTATGTATCCGAGGAGGACTGGCACCACCGGAAAAAGGCCCGGGGAATGTCGCTGCGGCTGGAGAACTGATACGCACCGTAGGACTTGCCGCCGGCGTCGCCGGAGCCGGAGGAAATGACCCCCGGACCGCTGGCTTCAAAGCGCTGGCTCAGTGTGCCCAGCAGCTGCTCCTCCTGGTCATCGGCGGCGGTGGCCGATGTGAACACCGGCAGGATCACCGGAATGGCCGCCACCAGCAGCGCCAGGCAAAGCAAAATACTTGTCCCTCTACGCATGGTTTTCATCGTATCACCCCGTTGCAAAGCATGTAATCGAAAAACACAATACTGTGTCGTATTCAGGAATAGTATAGCACCTTTTTTCAGGGGTGTCCACCGAAAACGGTCGATTTTCCCAACTAATTAGCATATGAAGCGCGTGAAGTTCTTGGAGTATAAAAAAGCGGAAAATCCGTCTCATAAACGTTATCCCGATCGCCCCTTTCTCCGACTTTCTCCTGCCCGGCCGTTATTTTTTGTTTATAATCCATTGCATTGTCCGCTAATATGCCGTATAATGCCCCTATCTAACGAAACAGGAGGGCTTTGCCATGCGCCCTGATGGAACCCGCGTAAAGGACCTGCCGCCGCTGGTGGCGGCCATTCCCTATATCATGCCCAAGCGCTACGACGCCTGGAACTCCGTCACCGAGAACATCGATGAGGAGATCATCAAGGACTTCATCCGCACCCACCGCCGGGCTGGGGTGCGGCTGAACCATATGAGCGTCATCATCTCCGCCTATTACAAGGCGGTGCTGCGCAATCCCAAGCTGAACTACTTCGTCATGAACGGCCGCATTTACCGCCGCAACCACTTCTGCGTGTCCTTCGTGATCCTGAAAAAACAGGCCAACGGGGTAGTCAACGAGACCACGCTGAAGGTGTATCTGGACGAGAACGACACAGTGTTTACCGTGAATCAGAAAATTGCCGACGCAATTGCCGCCAATCGGGCGGAGCACCAGTCCAACAGCACCGACAAGTTCGCCAAGTTCATGTTCTCCGTGCCGGGTCTGCCGAAATTCGTCGTGTGGCTGGCCTATCATCTGGACCGCCACGGTCTGCTGCCCCGGAAGATCATCGAGCTGTCCCCCTTCCACACCAGCATGTTCATCACGAATCTGGCCTCCATCAAGACCAGCTATATCCACCACCATTGTTATGAATTCGGCACCACCAGCGTGTTTGTGTGCATGGGCAAGCCCGTGCCAAACTATATATCCGGCGACCTGACCCGAAAGATGATGCCCATCGGCGTGGTCATGGACGAGCGTATCTGCACCGGGTACGAATATGCCGCCTTCTGCAACGATTTCCGCCGTTATATGCGTCTGCCGCAGATGCTGGAATACCCCTTCTGCCAGGAGGAGCCGGAAAAGAAGCCCGCCGCCGAGACCGCCGCTGTATAACTGAAAATGCTCTGCCCATGGGCAGAGCATTTTTAGTTATACTCCTATGGGATCGTCGTCGGAGTCGTCGCGGACCGGCGCACCGCCGCTGGCAGGCAGGGGCGCGATCAGGGTCCGGTACAGCCGCCGGAAGAAGGCCAGGGTCACAAACAGGGACGCGATCTCCGCCAAGGGATAGCTCCACCACACCAGGTCGTCGTTGCCGATGCTCTGGCCGTACCGGGCCAGGACATAGGCAATGGGCACCAGGAACACCAGCTGCCGGATGATGGATGTGGTCATGGAGTACACCGCTTTGCCCAGGGCCTGGAAGGAGCTGCCCAGGGCGATGCAGGCGCCGGCCATGCAAAAGCTCAGGGAGATGATCCGCAGGGCGGGGACGCCTACCTGCAGCATGGTGTCCGTGGCGTCGAAAATTTTCAGCAGGCTCCCGGGGACGGACCAGAACACCGCCATGCCCACCAGCATGATGCAGGAGGCATAGATGGCGCTGCGCTTGATGGTCTCCACCATCCGCAGCCGGTTCTGGGCCCCGTAGTTATACGCCACGATGGGCACCACGCCGTTGTTCAGGCCGAACACCGGCATAAAGATGAAGCTGTTGAGCTTGAAGTAAATGCCGAAGGCCGTGGCTGCCGTCTCCTTGGCGGAGTGATAGGCAATAAGGATCTTGTTCATGCAGAAGGTCATCACCGAGCCGATAGCCACCATGATGACGCTGGGCAGGCCGATGGCATAGATATTCCCCACCAGCCGCCAATTGGGCCGGAAGCCCCGGAACTGCAAATGGATTTCCTTGTTCTTCTTCAGGTTGAAGATCAGTGCCAGAATACAGCCGCAGAACTGTCCGATGACCGTGGCCACCGCCGCGCCGGTAACGCCCATGTCGAACACAAAGATGAAGATGGGGTCCAGCACAATGTTCACGATAGCGCCCAGTCCCTGGGTATACATGGACAGGATGGACCGGCCGGTGCCCTGTAAAAGCCGCTCAAACATGATCTCGCCGAACAGCCCCAGGGAGCCGCAGCAGCAGATCAGCAGATAGTCAATGCCGTTGTCGATGATGTAGTCGATTTGGGTCTGGGACCGGAAGAAGGGCCCCGCAAACAGCAGCGCCAGCACGGCGCTGATGACAAAGCCCACCACCGCCAGGAATACGCCGTTGATGGCCACGGCGTTGGCCCGCTGCTGGTCCTTGGCCCCCAGAGCCCGGCCCATCAGGGCGTTGACACCCACGGCGGTGCCGGTGGCCAGGCCGATCATCAGGTTCTGCGCCGGAAACGCCAGGGACACGGCGGTCAGCGCCTGCTCACACACCCGGGACACGAACACGCTGTCCACAATGTTGTATAGGGCCTGCACCAGCATAGACGCGATGATGGGCAGGGACATGTTGATGATGAGCTTGGAAATGGGCATGGTGCCCAATTTGTTCTCTTTTTCCATGGGACTGCTTTCCCCTCCTTACGAATCTGTTCACAAGAGAGTATTGTATCATAGCGCCGCGCAAAAGAAAACCCTCCGAAAGCTACATTTTCCGCAGCTTATCGGAGGATTTTTTATTGATTTCGGAAACTTATTTCGTGCTTCGAGACAATCAGCTCACTGCGTCACCAGATAGCTGCCGCTCTCGGGCGCATAGCCGGCCATGGTCACCACACGCGTGGCCCGGTCATAGCCTGTGGGCAGCGCCGATGCGTCCGCATCGGGCATGACATACACCCGGTCGAAGCAGGACGCCAGCAGCTCCGCCGTGACGCCGTTGTCCGCCGACGGAGTCTCCCGCAGCACCACGGACAGCACCGTGCCCTCCGGCAGCTGCTTTTCCAGAGCCTGGGCAAAGTCCTTCAGCACCACCGTCTTGTCGGCAGGCAGCTCCAGAGCCGACTGATCGCCGCTGATGGGATACAGGAACCAATCCAGCAGAATCTCGTCAAAGCCCATCTGGGCGCACTCCTTGGCCAGGTCCGTGATATACCGCAGGGTCCCCGGCTTGGAGGGGTCCAGCCACCGGCGGCCGGAGCCGTCCCGGTACAGGGTCCCGTCGGCAGCACACAGGGCCGCCTGCTCCTGCTGAGCGTCGGCAAAGGCGTTGTCGCAGAAGCACGCCAGCCGCGCCACGGCATAGCAGTTGCTGTCCAGTATGGTCTGGAGGTTCCGGCTGGTGGACAGTCCGCCGGTGAGAATGCCTTCCGGCAAGGCCACCGCCGTGTGATACGCCACGGACCCGTCATACATCTTCACGTTGACGGCCACAGCCTCCCGGTCCGTCAGCAGATAGCCGGGGTCGCTGCCCAGGCAGCCGTATGGCAGCTCCCAGGCGTGGATGGCCTCCACCTTCTGCCGCTGGGGCTCCTCCCGGGTGATGTCCACATCATCCGGCACAGGCGTGGAGTCCGGCTGGGGCTTCTCCGGCTCCTTCCGGGACCAGGGCAGCTCCAGATGGGCCTTGCCCTCGTCATCATACACCACATACTCCTGGGTCAGCAGATAGGCCACCGCCGCCAGCAGGATCAGCACCAGCACAACGACCAGCGCCACCTTGCCCCGGGTATTCCGCCCCCGGTAGCGATGATATCCTTTTGTGGTCATGGCGCGCACCTCCGTTCATGCAAATGCTTCAGGGCTGGATGCTGTCCAGCTGACCCACCCGGCGGGCATGGCGGCCGCCCTCAAACTCGGTGTTCAGAAACACCTCCACAATACGCTTGGCCAGGTTGGGGCCGGTGATGCCCGCACCCAGGGCCAGCACGTTGGCATCGTTGTGACGGCGGGTCATCTCGGCAGACAGGGAATCTGTGCAGTGGGCGCAGCGGATACCCTTGACCTTGTTGGCGGCAATGGAGATGCCAATGCCGGTAGTACAGATGACGATACCCTTCTCGCATGCGCCGGAGGCCACCAGCCGGGCCACCTTTTCGCCATAAATGGGATAGTCCACGCTTTCGGTGGAGAAGCAGCCCACATCCTCAAAGTCGATGTCGTGCTCCTCCAGCCAGATGAGAATGTCCTGCTTCAGCAGATAGCCGCCGTGATCGCAGCCAATGGCAATTTTCATGATGCTATGCTCCTCTCGGGTGGTTCACAGGGCCTGAAACCACGGCTTGCCCTGTTCAAATGTGGTAAAATAGCGGAAGCCGCATTCCCGCAGCAGCTCCTGGCGCTGCCGGATGAAGCAGCCCACGTCCCCGGGCCGGTGGGCGTCACTGCCCAGGGTGACGATCTCGCCCCCCAGGCGGCGGTACAGCCGCAGGATCTCCGGCCCCGGCAGGGGCTCGTTTCCCCGGTTGGTATTGCACTCGATGCCCACCCCCTTGGGGATCACAGTGCGGAGGACCTCCTCCACCCGATCCATATGGCGGCGGAACGTCATATGCTCCCCGTGGTGCTCGTTGATATACCGCAGCGGCAGGGTCAGATGACCCAGCACCTGAAACTGTCCCCACCGGGCCAGCTCCAGAACGCTGTCCAGATAGCTGTCGATGACACTATCATAATACGCTTCGTCACCTTTTTCAATATAGTACAGGTCCATGTTGCCAAACTTTTTTCCGCCCAGATGTACGGACCCGATGACAAAATCCACCGGTGCACCGTCCATCATATGGACGGCCCGGTCAAAGCCGTACTGAGCGTCGCCCAACTCCGCCCCCAGCCGCAGGGTGATCCGGTCCCCCCACAGGGCCTGGGCCTCCCGGAACTGGCACCGGGCCTCGTCCCAGTCAAAATCCCACCGGGGACGGAAATCATCCCAGTACAGGGTGTCCACATGGTCGGTGATACACAGCTCATTAAGGCCCTGCCGGACGGCGGCCTCCGCCGCCTGGGCCATGGTCTGGTTTCCGTCCGGGGAACAGGTGGAATGTACGTGATAATCGGCAAGGTACATGGCTTACTTCTTCTTTCCGAAAAAGCTGCGGTGCTTTTCGTAGTTGCCCTCGCCCAGAGTCTCGCTGAACCTCTTCAGGGCTTCCTTCTGCTCCCGGTTCAGGTCCCGGGGCGTCTCAATGGTAACGGTGACATACTGGTCGCCCCGGCCCCGGCCGTTAAGCACCGGGATGCCCTTGCCCCGCAGCCGGAACACAGTGCCGGTCTGGGTGCCCTCGGGGATGGTATACTTCACCCGCCCGTCGATGGTGGGGATCTCCAGCTCCGCGCCCAGCACCGCCTGGGTGAAGGTGATGGGTGCCTCGCAGAACACGGACGTTCCCTCCCGCCGGAAGATCTCGTGGGGCCGCACCATCACGGTGATCAGCAGGTCGCCGCTGGGGCCGCCGTTGGACCCGGCATGGCCCTGGCCCCGCAGGGAGATGGTCTGCCCGTTGTCGATACCGGCGGGGATGGTCACCTGGATGGTCCGGCGCTTGCGGATGCGTCCGCTGCCCCGGCAATCAGGACAGGGCTGGTGGATGATCTTGCCGGTGCCCCGGCACTTCTGGCAGGGTCCCTGGCTCTGCATGACGCCGAAGGGCGTCCGCTGGGCCTGGGTCACGGTGCCGGTGCCGTGGCAATCGGGGCACACCTCCGGCGTGGTGCCGTGGGCGCAGCCGTTGCCCTTACAGGTGGGGCAGGGCTCGCTGCGGTCCACCGTCACGGATTTTTCGCAGCCGAAGGCCGCCTCCGTGAAGTCTACGGAGACGCTGGCCCGGATGCTCTCGCCCCGGCGGGGGCCGTTGCGCCGCTGCTGGCCGCCGCCGAAGCCGCCAAAGAAGCTGCCGAAAATATCGCCCAGGTCGCCGAAGTCGAAGCCCCCTGCGCCGTATGCGCCGCCCTGGCCCGCGCCATAGTTGGGGTCCACCCCGGCAAAGCCGAACTGGTCGTATTTCTGGCGCTTTTCGGGGTTGGACAGCACCTCGTTGGCCTCGTTGATCTCCTTGAACTTCTCCTCGGCCGCCTTGTCGCCGGGGTTCATGTCCGGGTGATACTTCCGGGCCAGCTTTTTGTATGCTTTTCTGATCTCGTCCTCGCTGGCGCCCTTTTCCACGCCCAGGACCTCATAATAATCGCGTTTGTCTGCCATAAAGGCCCGCTCCCTTCTCTGGGTCTTTTATCCCGGAACACCACAGGAAGGGACAGGAAGCCCTGCCCCTTTCCGGTGGTATATTTTCACTTACTTATTCTTGTCGTCGTCATCCACGACCTTGTAGTCGGCGTCGTAATACTGGCCGCCCTGGTCGCCGGTGGGACCGCCCTGGGCGCCGGCCTGACCGGCATCACCCTGGGGCGCCTGCTGCTGATACAGCTTCTCGCTCATCTTGTAGAACAGCTGGGTCAGTTCCTCGGTGGCAGCCTTGATGGCGTCGGTGTCCTCGCCCTTCAGGGTCTCCTTCAGCTTGTCGATACCGGCCTGGATGGGGGCCTTCTCGCTCTCAGGCAGCTTGTCGCCCACCTCGCTGAGGGTCTTTTCGGACTGATAGACCATCTGGTCGGCCTGGTTGCGGACCTCTACCTTCTCCTTGACCTTGGCGTCCTCGGCGGCATACTGCTCGGCCTCCTTCACGGCCTTCTCAATGTCGTCCTTGCTCATGTTGGAGGAGGAGGTGATGGTGATGTGCTGCTCGGTGCCGGTGCCCAGGTCCTTGGCGGACACGTTGACGATGCCGTTGGCGTCGATGTCGAAGGTCACCTCGATCTGGGGCACGCCGCGGCGGGCCGGAGCGATGCCGTCCAGGTGGAAGCGTCCCAGGCTCTTATTGGCGGCAGCCATCTCGCGCTCACCCTGGAGCACGTTGACCTCCACGGAGGTCTGGTTATCGGCGGCAGTGGAGAAGATCTGGCTCTTCTTCACAGGGATGGTGGTGTTGCGCTCGATCAGGCGGGTGCACACGCCGCCCATGGTCTCGATGCCCAGAGACAGCGGGGTCACGTCCAGCAGCAGCAGATCCTTTACATCGCCGGTCAGCACGCCGGCCTGCAGGGCCGCGCCCATGGCCACGCACTCATCGGGGTTGATGCCCTTGAAGGGCTCGCTGCCGGTGAAGTTCTTCACGGCCTCCACCACGGCGGGGATACGGCTGGAGCCGCCCACCATCAGGACCTTGGACAGGTCGGAGGGCTTCAGGCCGGCGTCGGACATGGCCTGACGCACGGGGCCCATGGTGGCGTCCACCAGATGGCCGGTGAGCTCGTTGAACTTGGCACGGGTCAGGGTCACGTCCAGGTGCTTGGGGCCGGTGGCGTCGGCGGTGATATAGGGGAGGTTAATGTTGCTGGTGGTAACGCCGGACAGCTCGATCTTGGCCTTCTCGGCGGCCTCCTTCAGGCGCTGCATGGCCACCTTGTCGCCGGACAGGTCGATGCCCTCGGTGCGCTTGAACTCGCTGACCAGATACTTCATGATGCACTGGTCAAAATCATCGCCGCCCAGGCGGTTGTTGCCGGCGGTGGCCAGAACCTCGATCACGCCGTCGTCGATCTCCAGAATGGACACATCGAAGGTGCCGCCGCCCAGGTCGTACACCATGATCTTCTGGGCCTGCTCCTTGTCCACGCCATAGGCCAGGGCCGCGGCAGTGGGCTCGTTGATGATACGCTTCACATCCAGACCCGCAATCTTGCCGGCGTCCTTGGTGGCCTGACGCTGAGCGTCGGTAAAGTAGGCGGGCACGGTGATAACGGCCTCGGTGACGGGGCTGCCCAGATAGGCCTCGGCGTCGCTCTTGAGCTTCTGCAGGATCATGGCGCTGATCTCCTGGGGCGTGTAGGACTTCCCATCGATGCTCACCCGGTGATCGGAGCCCATCTCGCGCTTGATGGAGGAGATGGTGCGGTCGGGGTTGGTGATGGCCTGGCGCTTGGCCACCTGGCCAACCATGCGCTCGCCGGTCTTGGAAAATGCCACCACGGACGGGGTGGTGCGGTTGCCCTCTGCGTTGGGGATAACAACTGCCTCGCCGCCCTCCATGACGGCTACGCAGGAATTGGTGGTGCCAAGGTCGATACCGATAACTTTAGACATAATGATTGCCTCCTGAATATATGAAATAAAATTTTAGTCTGTCAAAAAAGCAGGATGATCTCCGTCATCAGTCCGCCGGATTCTCCGGCACGATGATGGCGGCGATGATATACGCCAGCAGTCCGCTGCCGCCCAGCAGGCTGAACACCACCCAGGCCAGACGGACCAGCGTGGGGTCAATGCCGAAATATTCCGCGATTCCCGCGCACACGCCGGAGATCATCCGGTTGTCGCGGCTCTTATACAGTCTCTTTCCGTTCATAGCACAAGCTCCTTTCAGTTGGCTACCTTCACCATGGCGAACCGCAGGACCTTGTCGTCCATGGCATATCCCTGCTGGAATACCTCCACCACGGTGTTTTCTCCGGCGCTCTCATCCTCCACATGCATCACGGCGTTGTGGCGGGCAGGGTCAAAGGGCTGGCCCAGCGCTTCAATTTGCTGCACCCCCAGCTTTTCCAGCACGGTCATGAACTGCCTGCAGATCATTTCCATACCCTGGCGGTGGGGGTCGCCCTCTTCAAACTGGGAAAGGCCCCGCTCCAGATTATCCAGCACCTCCAGGAAGGGCTTCACGGTGTCGGCCTTGGCGTCGCCGTACAGGCTCTCCTTTTCCTTGGCGGTGCGTTTGCGGTAGTTGTCGTACTCCGCCGCCAAACGCAGATATTTGTCGCTGGCGTCGGACACCATCTTGGCCAGCTGCTCCATTTTTTCCATCTGATCCCGGGTAACGGTGAAGGTCTCCTCCGCCGTTTCCGGAGACGGCTCCTGCTGGGGCTGGGTCTCCGGGGTGTCCGTGTTTTCCTGTTCCTGCTTGTTTTCCTGATTCACATTCTCGCTCATGTTTCCTGGTCCTCCTTGGGGGGCAGCTGGTTCTTCCCGAACATGCGGCCCAGGCTCTCTGCAAAGTAGCTCAGGCGCGCCGCCACGGTGGCGTAGTCCATCCGGGTGGGTCCGACCACGCCCACCAGGCCCCGCATATTGTCTCCGATGTCATAGCTGGCCACCACCACGCTGCTGTCCCGCAGGGCCTCGCTGAGATTTTCCGGGCCGATGAGGATCTGCACCGGGCCGCCCTCCGTGGGCGCCGGCAGCTGCTCTTTATTGTCCACCATAAAGGTCATCAGGTCGTGGGCCTTGTCCGCGTCCCGGTATTCCGGGAACCGCAGGAATTCCTTGGCCCCGCTGGGAAAGACCTCCTGGCTGTTTGCTTCCTTCAATAGCCGCCCGGCGTATTCCACCACCTGGTTCAGCGGCAGGAACCACTGACCGGGCACCTGCTCGGACAGGCTCATGAGCCGTCCGTTCATATCCTCCGGGCCGATCCCCGTGAAATGGGTGTTCAGCAGATGGCTCATGTCCGGCAGGCCGCCGTCGGCCACCGGCAATTGCAGCGGCAGCAGCTGGCTTTTCACCTGGCTGTCCGACAGCATCACCACGGCAATGAAGCTGTTGGCGTCCACCGGAATCAGCTCGAACCGCCGCACGGTGGCGGCTGTCTTGTGATCCGCCACGGTATAGGCCGGATAACCCACAAAGGAGGACACCATCTGGCCTGCCCGGGCCATGAGCTGATCCGTCCCCGCCAGCTTCTCCGCCAGAGAGGCGTTGAGCTTATCCTCCTCCTCCCGGCTCAGGGCGCGATGCTCCATCAGCTCGTTGACGTACAGCCGATAGCCCTTGGCGGAGGGGACCCGCCCGGCGGAGGTGTGCGGCTGCTCCAGATAGCCCATTTCCGTCAGATCCGCCAGCTCATTGCGAATGGTGGCAGAGCTGATCTTTCCGGGCATCCGCTGGGCAATGGCCTTGGAGCCCACCGGCTCCGCCGCCGCCACATATTCTTCCACGACGATCTTCAGTATTTGCTTTTTTCGATCGGTCATTTCCATATCGTTTCTCCGTTAGCACTCCAACTTCCTGAGTGCTAAACGCAGTTTACCACCCCCCGCCGCCCTTGTCAAGTGGAAGGCTTTGAATTATTTGTAAACAAACGCATCGAGAAGCCGGTTCGCCGCATGGATAATAGGCTCTTTTGAGGGCGTAACGCCTGAAAGTCCATATGCCGCAATGGATTCCGGACACAACAAAGCGAGGACTTCAAGCTTTCTCTTAAAGTCCTCGCTTTGTGATTGCCCACAGGTTTTGTTGTGTCTGCAATCAGCGGTATGTGATCGATACCCAAGGATATTTCTCCTGAAGGTCGCTGAAAATCTCCTGCATCGGTGCGGCATACTCCTGCAGCTCTTGGGGCATAGAAGCAAAGCCTTCCACAACGATGTGTCTCTGCACCGGCCGCAAGAATACGTCCGTCAGGCAATCCCACATGGCATCCCAGTTTTCTCCGTAGTAATCCGGAAACCCAAATGCCTTACGGATGCGCTGGTGTAATGTACCCCAGTTCTTGCAGCCGTTCAAGCTCAGAAAAACAGGGTCGGTTGGAATGGGCGTATATGCATAGTGATTCATAACAGTGTCCTCAATACAGTAATTTTTCATCAGTAGAGCATACCATAAAACAAAAGACCGCCCTTAAGCGCGGTGAGATAAGAAAACAAGCAAAAAGCCTTAAATCATCGCGTTTATGGACGGCGGGCAAACAGGTTACAACTGAATAACCGAGCAAAAGGGGCGTTATCAGACCGATAGCGTCCCTTTCTGCATATTGTCATACCGCAGCTTGAAAAGAGTTGCGGTTTTTTTATGCCCGAAAACAGGCGGTAACGTGGAACGTTAGGCGCGAAAAAGCCCTTGCAATACAAGGCTTTTCAGACGCAAAAACGGCAAAGGCATACTGCAATACCAAAACCGCCAAAAACGGCTTTCTAATATTCCACGCAAAACGAGAAAGGAAGTGATAAAAAATGGCAGTTTTCCGAGTTGAGAGAAATACGGGCTATACCGTTATGAGCAACCACCACTTGCGCAATAAGGAACTCACCTTAAAGGCAAAAGGCTTGCTTTCGCAAATGCTGTCCTTGCCCGAAGATTGGGATTATACCCTTGCGGGCTTATCTCACATCAACCGCGAGAAGATCGACGCAATCCGCGAAGCGGTCAAAGAACTTGAAAAAGCCGGATATATCGTCCGCAGCCGGGAACGCGACGAAAAAGGACGTTTGCGCGGTGCGGATTATGTCATATATGAGCAGCCGCAGCCGCCTACATCGGATTTACCTACATTGGAAAATCCAACATTGGATAATCCAACGTTGGAAAAACCTACGTTGGAAAAACCTACGTTGGAAAATCCAACGCAATTAAATAAAGAAATATTAAATACAGAAAAATCAATTACTGATTTATCAAGTACCCATTCCATTCCTTTCCATTCCCTAAATCCCTTGCCTTATGAGCAGGACGAAGCGGCTACGCCGCCGGAAAGGAAAAGAACGGAAGCGAAAACAAACAGCGCAATAGAGATTTATCGGGAAATCATCAAAGACAACATTGACTATGACATTCTCATTCAAGACCCCAAAATGGATAAAGACCGTTTGGACGAGATTGTAGAAATCATGCTGGAAACCGTCTGCACAGCCCGAAAGACAATCCGTATCGCCGGGGACGACT
>OLXK01000778.1_pt1 | contig 27989 bp, 28 predicted proteins | sample 1674321 | NCBI WGS metagenome assembly OLXK01 (sample SAMEA103958162, study PRJEB25191) | human gut metagenome | reverse complement strand
ACTGTTTCACGCCGCGTCGCTGCTGCACCTCGGTCTGCCGCTTTTGTATGCGCTGCTCGTGCCGACGCTGTTTTCCGGCTGGTATTACAGCCACTACGCGCTGGCGAATGGGATCTGGTATGCGCTCATTGTCCTGGGGCTGATTTCGTGGGGCATGTCGCTGGTGCGGAAAATTGCAGGCAGATCGTAATAAACTCACGCAAATTTCATTTGACACCATATATGACACCATGCTATAATGAAAGCAAGAGAAGCGACTGAGGTGATGCGCCGTGTCAAAATGGGATAAACTATTGGCAAGGATCTGCGGATTATCGCGCGATCTTCGTTTTGATGAGCTGCGTAAGGTGTTGGAGAGCTACGGCTATGAAATGCGCCAGCCAAACGGCGGCAGCAGTCATTGCACGTTCCGAAAGCCCGGCTGCGCGCCAATTACGATTCCCATGCACGAACCGATCAAGAAAGTCTACGTTATGATGGTAAAAGAAGTTGTAGAAAGCGAGGTGTCAAATCGTGAAGACGATTGAGTATTATATGAATCTTCCGTATCGTCTGGAGCTTATTCCGGACACGGACGAAGGCGGTTTTGTAGCCTCGTATCCGGAGCTGCGCGGCTGCCTGACCAGCGGCGAGACGGCGGAAGCGGCGCTGAAAAACGCGCTGGACTGCAAACGCGAATGGCTGGCCGCCGCACTGGAAGATGGCTATGAGATCCCAGAGCCTACGTCTGATGACGAGTATTCCGGTCAGTTCAAGCTGCGGCTTCCGAAGTCGCTGCACCGTGCACTTGCGGAAAACTCCAAGCGCGAGGGTATCAGCATGAACCAGTATTGTCTGTACCTGCTGACAAAAAACAACGCTGAGTTTCGCCACGGCGCATAACAAATCATAAGATGCAGAACCCTCCATCCAACTGCGGATGGAGGTTTCTTATCCAAGTCCCATCAGTTCTCGAATAATTCGGTCAGACATTTTGATGGAGCCGACGAGTAACGGGTGGTCGAACCATATAAATATGCGAGGTTGCCGCTATACAGCCCCGCCACTCACCTCCACGGTCTGTGTAGTTTGCCGAACACCTCCGTGGACAGTATAACAAACAATTTTCAACGGCGAAAGCACACCCCTCCGGTTTCATAACCCCGTCGGTGCCTTTCGCAGAAAGGCGGATTATAAATATGGAGCGATATGCTTGGAAAGCCGCTGTTCTGCCCGGGAAGATGGCAGAATACCGCAGGCGGCATGATGAGATCTGGCCGGAGATGCTGGAGATGTTCCGACGCGCCGGGATCCGGAATTATTCGATCTGGCAGACGGGCGATACGCTTTTCGGATATTACGAATGCGATGATCTGAAAACAGCGCTTGCCGTGCAGAAGGATGTGCCTGTCAGTGCACGCTGGCGCGCGTACATGCGCGACGTGATCCGTATGGAACAAGACCCGAAGAGCGGCGCACAGCCGCATCTGGAGCAGGTGTTCTTCTTTGGCGGCCGCTGAAAGTGCGTTTGCTATGCTGCCGTCACAATGCAGCGATCAATTCAAACGGGCGAAGGACGGCTGGCGTTATTGACGGGTAATTATGAAAGCGTATTGCTTCCGGGTTTGGATAAATTGCGGCGGCATTTTGCGATTTCTCGCTGAAATTGCATATCACCAGCAGGCGCTTTCCCTGATATGTACGGACGTATGCAAAAATATGCGGATCGTCGGCACAGAGCAATTCAAATGTGCCATATCGGATCAAAGGATTCCCTTTTCGGAAGGCCAATATATCCCGGTAGAAGTGCAGGACTGAATTTTCATCCTTCTCCTCCTGTTCGACATTGACCGCTCTCCAACTATACCCCAGGGATATCCATGGCGGCGCACTTGAAAAGCCGGCGCAAAAACGGGAATTCCACTGCATCGGCGTTCTTGCATTGTCCCGGCTTGTGTGCGCAAGGAGCGTCAGCATCATGCGTTTTTCAACAACCCCGGAATCCACGAAATCATGATAAGCACAAATGCTCTCAATATCCCGATACTGCTCAAGCGACGTGAAATGCGGGTTCGGCATTCCGATTTCCTCACCCTGATAAATGTATGGCGTACCCTGCATGAGATAGAGGCAGGCGCAGAGCATTTTCGCTGAAAGCACCCTGTATTCCGGCAGATCACAGCCGAATTTTGAAACCGCCCGCGGCTGGTCGTGATTTCCCCAAAACAGGCAGTTCCATGATGTTTCCCGCAGGCCGTTCTGCCAGCGGTTCAATACTTCCTTCAGCTTTACCAGATCTGTGCGGTCTGCGCTCCATTTTCCGTATTTTCCGTCTGTCAGACTGGTATGCTCAAACTGAAACACCATGTTCAGCTCGCCGGAGTCTGTTCCCGCGTATTTTTGGGCCTCCTGCACCGTAATGCCCGGACATTCGCCTACCGTCATAATATCGTACTTTGCCAATACCTTCTGCCGCATTTCCTTCAAATATGTATGCACCTGCGGGCCGTTGATGCAATACGGCGACAGATCCGAACCGGTATCCCGCGGAATCGGATCCGGCTTTGAAATCAAGCTGATCACGTCCATGCGGAAACCGTCGATCCCCTTATTCAGCCACCAGGACATCATACGATAAATTTCGTCACGCAGTGCCGGATTCTGCCAGTTCAGATCCGGCTGTTTTTTTGCAAAAATATGCAGATAGTGTGCGCCGACCTGTGTGTTGTATTCCCACGCAGAACCGCCGAACCAGCTTCCCCATCTGTTCGGCTTTTCTGTTTCCCAGATATAATAATCCCGATAGGCAGGATTCTGCCCGCTCGTTCCCTCCTGAAACCACCGGTGCTGGTCAGATGTATGGTTGACGACCAGATCCATAATCACGCGGAGCCCGCGCTGATGTGCCTGCCGAAGCAGGCAATCAAAATCTTCCATTGTGCCAAGCTCCGGATGAATTGCGTAATAGTCGCTGATATCGTATCCGTTGTCGATCAGCGGCGACGCATAAATCGGACAGAGCCAGATCACGGTTGCGCCGAGGCTTCTGATATAGTCGAGCCGCTGTATAATTCCGCGCAGATCGCCAATCCCATCCCCGTTGCTGTCTTGAAAGCTCCGCGGATAGATCTGATATACGACAGCATCCTTCCACCATTCTGTTTGCATTGTTATGTACTCCTGTTCGTCTCAAAATATTTTCTGTAGCAGCTGCTGAAGTAATACGGGTTGGAATATCCGACGAGAGGGGCGGCTGCTTTTTCGCTCATTCCGTTTTCTTCGATCAGCTCTTTTGCCTTGTTCATCCGTATTTGCAGCAGATACTCGGTAAAGGTCAAACCAACCATGTCTTTAAATTTCCGGCTCAGATAAATATAGTTCAGATGGTACTTCTGTGAGAAATCAATCAGGCTGAGCTCCTCCATATACTGCGTCTGCACAGTCCGCAGGATCAGCTGGAGCGTCTGCCTGGTATTGGGCGTATGTCTGTCTGCGAGACAGGCCGCGACAGCCTGCAGCATATCCTGCAGGTACTGCGGAATTTCATCCTCCCATGCGATCTGGTTGATCTGGTCGATGTAGTTTCGCCCGAGAAGCTCTGAAATATCCACGCCATACCCGATTTTCTGGCAGCATTTCTCTACAGACATCGTAAAATCGATCAGAAGATGCCTGACCGCAGGCAGATACAGATACGCGCGGCTTTCGATCGTGCGCAGAAGCATTGTCATGCACTGCGCCGAAAAGTTGTCGGATGCCGACAGAAACGAGATCAGCTGCGATTCGTTAATGGGCGAAGGAAGCAGATAGGGCGTATAGGAGGACACACCCTTTTGATAGAGGATCCCAGGCTTGCGCCCGATGTACTGCAGCATGGAAGCAGCCTCATCGATCGCCGCCTTCACATCGGAAACGCCATATCCGAATCCGGAAAGGCCTGTGCGGAACGCAGTGCCCTCCGACACCTGTTCCATAAGCGTCTGCACGAATTCCAGGTATTTTCGTTCCGTTTGATGCGTACACGCCGTCCCGATCATCGACAGCATGCAGAAGACGGGCTCCGTTGTGCTGTATGGAAACAGTGCGGATGCAAACGGTGCCTGCTTGATTTTCTGAACGATCCGCTCCCTCCATGCATCAGCGTCGGATTTGCGGCGAAGGCGCATGCAGCAGGCGGCAAATGTTTTCCCCGCATACTGTTGCAGCATCCGCGCGTTTTTCGGATCACAGAGCGTACCGGTCATTGCCTTGTGAAACAGTGTATGCAGCGGCTCTTCCGCCTCCGCAGCCGGCGCGCGCAGCGCAAGCCGCTCGACAAGCTCCTGCAGAAGCCGATTCAGCTGTGCCGGGTCGATCGGCTTGAGCAGATAATCAAAGACGTGCGCGTGAATGGCCTGATACATATAACTGAAATCCGAATACTCGCTCAGCACAATGATTTCGCAGTTATAGTGCAGGGATTCCATCTGCTTCAGCATCTGGGAGCCGTCGCAGACCGGCATTCTCATATCGGTTATTACAATGTCAATCGGCATGGTCTGCATATACGCCAGCGCTTCCCTGCCGTTTTCCGCTTCTGCGGCCAGCTGAATGGGCATTCTATCCCAATGGATGCTTTTTTTGATGCTCTCCCGGATAACCGGCTCGTCCTCAACGAGAAGCACATGATATATCACACCTGCTCACCTCCTACCGGAACGATAATACGGATCGTCGTTCCGATTCCGGCCTCGCTGTCAATCTCCAGCCGTCCGTTTTTTTCGTACAGAAGCGCCAGACGCGCCTTGAGATTGACAAGGCCAACGCCGTGTTCGGTATCGGCTGCGGCAGTGCCGCAGAGCCTCTTTCTCAGCGCGTCCAGCCGTTCCGGCGCAATCCCGGCCCCGTCGTCTGTAATCTCCACGGTCAGGAAAGAATCGTCTGCCCAGCTTTGAATCAGGATCGTCCCGAGCTCCTGCCGTTCCCCAAAGCCATGAAGGATCGCATTTTCCACCATTGGCTGAAGGCTCATTCGCGGAAGCAGATAGTCACGGGTATAGGCAGGAATACTGAGTTCATACCGCAGCCGGTCGCCGAAGCGAATTGTCTGAATTGTCAGGTAGTTGGTGACATGTGCGATCTCATCGCGCAGAGGCGCGAGCGGCTGGCTGCTGTTGATGCAATAACGGAGCGTATTCCCCAGGGAATTCGAGACTGTAATGATTTCCGATACCTTATCCAGCATAGCGAGGCTTGAAATGGATTGAAGCACGTTATACAGAAAATGCGGGTTCATCTGCGCCTGCAGCACGCAGATCTCGGAACGCTTCTGGAGCAGCTCCATTTCATATTCGTTTTGAATGGATGTGCTCAAATTGTCCATCAGCGTATTGAAGCTGATGCTCAGGCGTGCGATCTCATCGTTTCCGACGACCGCAACGCGGTGCTCCAGCTTTCGCAGGTTCATATGCTCCATTGTATCCGCAAGCGTTTCGATCGGGCGGCTTATCCTGGTCGCAAAAAACGCTGTAACCACAGTCATCAGGGTAAGCGCCAGAACCAGCGCGGTCAAAATGGATTTGGATACCGCCGTTGCGTCGGAGCTGTAGAGCGTTTCCGGAATCGCCGTCATGAGCACCCAGTCGGTTTTCTGCGACTGCACGGAAAGCGCCATATGTGCCTGCCCGTCAAGCCGTATTTCATGCTCAGACAGACCGTCCTTAAATACCATCATTTCCTCGGGCAGCGTCCGGGCGGTCAGCTGTCCGGAGGAATCGAAATACACCCGCCCCGCACGGTCACAAATATAAACATATGCCTGTTGATCTGACAGGATAAGCGACGCAAGCTGCTTCATTCCTGTCAGATTTACCGTGATAAACATCGTCCCGATTTGCTCAAAATGCTGCTCTGTATTGACGATTTGCCGTGCAACCGCATAAACATATTCGCCCGCACCGTTTCTGACCTTATGGAGCGGCATATGTACACAGGTCGGGAGCAGGACGCGGTCAAGCCGGTTCATCTGATCGGGTTCCAGACAGGTAAGATACGCATCCGGAAGCGCAGCGTCCGCATACTCCGGAACGGAACCGGATTCTTCCCGCGTCGCATATGTAAGCCGTCCGCTGTTATCAACGAAAATAATACTGTAGAGATCCGCGCGGCTGCTCAGACTTGACAGAAAGACCCGCTTTAACAGATCTGATTCGCTTGCCGCAGCGTTCGGGCCGGTCTGCTGCCCGTAGTGCAGAAGGTATTCTCTGAATGCCTCATTCAGATAAATGGAGCGGTAAACGTCGTCCAGTCCCTCCCACGTTGCGTCCATCTGATGGATCCCCATTTCGAGCAGATTTTCATTGAGCTTTTTTGCCTGCGCCCGAATTGCGGACTGCGACCGAACCTGTGCAATGACAACCACGATGATGATGGGGATCGACAAGGTAAGCAGAACAGAGCAGATGAGTTTTTTCCTGAGCGATCGGAATCGTCGGAACATGGAGCTTCACCGCCTTTCCTAAATATTATAGCAAATCAAATGAATTTTTGATAGTTTTACACAAAGAAGTTGATATATTTCACAAGAAAGCTAAATGATTTTATTGCTGCCGTGTTTCTCGAACGATATAATTTGATTGTAGGCAGCCCCCTCAAACCTTTCTTGGCCAAGAAAGACGCCTAAAAAAAGCACATCAGGTCTGTCATTCAGTGGAGTTAAATGGAGGTTTCATGATGAAAATTGAAAAAGTGAGAAGATCAGTGATTCTGCTGCTCTGCGTCGGCGTTCTCTTTTCTCTGCTGTCTGCATGCACAAGCGTAAAGACAACAGAGCAGGCAAACTCCGACCACGCAGCTGCACAGGATACGGCAGATAAAGCATCTGCCGAAAGCGCACAAGACGAAGCGGACGTACCGGAGACAGAACCCGTTACGATTCATCTGTTCCATCAAAAGCAGGAAGCGCAGGACGCATTTACGCAGATCATCGACGCATTCCATAAGGAATATCCAACGATCAACGTCGAACAGGAAATCGTTACAAACGAGCCGGCAGCAATTCTCAAGGCGCGGCTGGCGACCAATGAAATCCCGGATATTTTCCAGGGCTCAACAAACACCATGGACATCGCGCAGGGCGGCTATATCATGGATCTCGCCGGTGAAGCGTTTTTGAACAACGTCACAGATGAGGCGCGCCTTGATTCGACCTTCTCCGATTCGGAGGGCCATACATGGGCGCTTCCGATTGACGGAAGCTGCGAGGGTATTTTCTATAATAAAGATATTTTTGCAGAATACGATATCGCCGTGCCGACGACCGTGACGGAATTCAAAGCAGCGGTTGAAACCCTGAAAGCGAACGGTGTGACACCGTTTGCGCTGGGGTTCAAGGATTCCTGGACAATCAAGCCGGTTTCTCTGATCGCAGCTGCTTCTGCGGTCTACGGGAAGGACATTCACTGGGACGACGCCAGAAGCGCCGGAACAGAGTCCTTTGCGGCCTGCAGCGGATGGAGCACAACCTTTGAGCTGATGAAGTACATTTACGAAAACGGCAACACCCAGACAGCATTTGACACGGACTACAACACAGCCTGCGCAATGATTGCAAACGGCGAGGCCGCCATGATGGTGCAGGGCCTGTGGGCGCTCGAGCCCATTAAGGAGATCAATCCGTCCATCAACCTCGGCATGATGGCGCTTCCGGTTTCTGACGATCCGTCTGAGACAAAGCTGTTCCAGTTCCCCGACTTTGGTCTGTCCATTTCCGCATCGACAAAATACCCGGAAGCATGCAAGCTGTTCCTTGAGTTCCTGACACGGCCGGAAATCGCCGAGCTGTGGTGCAGCACCTCCAAGCTGTTTTCCGCTGTGAAGGGTGTTTCCGTTGATTTTGATCCGCTGGCAAAAGACGTGGAAGCCTATATCGACGCGGGCATGGTCTGCACACAGGTCGATCGCGGCTGGCCGACTGCCTTCGGCCCGGAATATGAAAGCGCTCTGTCGAGCTACCTGCTGGATCAGGACAGTCTGGAGCATATCCTAGCCGGTCTGGACGCCTCGTGGGACAACGCGCTGGCCGCAAGTCAGGCAAACTGATACTACATGTCCCGCGCCGCAGGTCATTTGCGGCGCGGGACGACCGGGGAGGCGAAGATCATACATAGAACACACTATCAAACGGAAGTATGGAGAAGAAAGCAAAACCAGACGTATCAGTTGTTTATCCTGCCCGCATTTGCTTTTTTCTTCACATTTTTTCTGCTTCCTTTTGCCCAGAGCCTTGTGCTGGCGTTTACAGACGCATACGGCTACAATAAACATTTTCACTTCATTGGTCTTGCCAACTTCAAAGAGGCGTTGTCAAACCGCGCGTTTCTTCGCGCGATTTGGGTAACAGTCCGTTATACGCTCTTTGTAACGCTTGGGGCAAACGTTTCGGCCCTTGTGCTGGCACTTCTTCTGGATTCAAATACGCACTTCAAGAAGCTGTTTCGGGCGGTTTTCTTCCTTCCCAATTTGATGAGCCTGATCATTGTCGGATTCGTCTGGGTATTTCTCTATGGAAACGTCTACCGCTCTGCCGTGCAGGCATTTGGGATCCCCGAAGCGTATCAGATCAGTTGGCTGGGCAGCATGAAGCTGGCCGTGTATTCGATCGGCCTGACTGCGATCTGGCAATGCGCGGGCTATTATATGATCATTTATATTGCCGGACTTCAGAATATTTCCAAAGACCTGCTGGAAGCCGCCGCAGTAGACGGTGCGAATAAATGGACGGTAATCACGCGGATCAAGCTCCCGCTGCTTGCGCCGGTTGTCGTCATGAATGTGATCCTTTGTCTGGCGTCGTGCTTTAAGGCATTTGACATTCCTATGGCCATGACTTCCGGCGGCCCCGCCGGCGCAACGACAACGATCGCGCTCCAGATCTACAACACAGGCTTCAGCTCCAACCGGACAGGATACGCAACCGCGCAATCCATCATCCTGTTTCTGATCATCTCCGCCATTACAGCGGCAGTTTATCTGTTCCAAGGCAGAAAGGACGCGTCAAATGCGTAAAGCAAGAGCAGGCAAGGGCGGATATGCAATCACAATTCTTGTCGGTGTGATCGCCGTTCTCTATTTCTTCCCGGTTTTAATTGCAATCGTCAACTCCTTTAAAACAAAAGGGGAAATTCTGACCTCGGCCATCTCTTTCCCCTCCAGGCCAACATTCGAGAACTATAAAACAATCATCGAAACCGCAGACTTTCCGAAAGCGCTGCTGAACTCCTGTATCCTGACAGCTGGCGTTGTGGTCTTGAATCTGATCGTCAGTTCTCTCGCAGGATACGCGCTTGCAAAATGGAAATCCCGCTGGTCTGCATGCTTCATGCTGCTGTTTCTTTCCTCTATGTTTGTACCCTTTCACACGATCATGATTTCCCTGCTGTCTACAGCGCGGGATCTGCATGTGACTGGGCATATATGGGGATTGATCCTGATTTATTGCGGGCTGCAGTGTCCGATTCCGATTTTTCTGATCAGGGGCTTTGTATCCTCCGTCCCGGGAGAACTGGAAGAGGCTGCGTTGCTTGACGGCTGCGGCGTTCTGAAGCGCTTTGTGTTGATCGTTCTGCCGCTTATCAAACCGATCCTGACCACCGTCGCGATTCTCAATGTTCTTTGGGTCTGGAACGATTTTCTTCTTCCGTATCTGATTCTTGGAAAACCGATCACCATTCCACTCAGCCAGATGTACTTCTATGGACAGTATAACCAGCAGTGGCATCTGATCATGGCAGGTTTTGTTGTGACCACAATTCCAGTCATTCTTTTTTACATTTTCATGCAAAAAAATATCGTGAACGGAATCGCTGCTGGCGCAATTAAGGGATAATCATCCACGAAAGGAGCAGCATTATGCAAAAACACAAAAAATCCATACTCGCGCTGTTTCTGATCGCCTCGCTTTGCGTGTCCGTCCTCGGTGCCGGAACAGCGTACACGCGCAGCACAGCGCTTGATGAGGAGGGGACAAATCAGGTGAGCTATTCCTCGCAGAATCTCGAAGAAAACGATACCGTTTACATGCTTATGACGGATCGCTTCTTTGACGGCAATTCCAGCAACAACGGGACATTCAATGAGGAGTACCGTCCGGGAGATCTTCATTATTATCAGGGCGGCGACTGGGCCGGTCTGACGCAAAAGCTTCAATATATCAAGGACATGGGCTTTACCGCTATCTGGATCTCTGCACCGCAGGAAAACGAAACATACAGCCGTTCCGGCGACGAGGCAGGATATCACGGTTACTACACAAAGGATTTCAACAGCCCCAATTCTCACTTCGGTACCGAAGCAGAATTACGCGCGCTTATGGCCGCTGCGGATGCGCTGCAGCTGAAAGTCATCATTGATGCGCAGCTCAACCATACGGCCGATTATCTGGAATACCCGGCGACGACCTATGAACCTGCCGATTATAAGCCCGCTCCGCCGTTTGACAATCCGGCCTGGTATCATAACACGCCAAACATCAGCGACTTTACAAATCCGGAGGAAGCACAGAATTACAGCCTTGGCGGATTGGACGATCTGGCGCAGGAAAATCCGGAATGCTGGGCCGCACTGATGTCCGCATACTGGAACCAGGCGAATAACAGCGGCTGGTTCAGCTATGGCTTTTCCGGCTCCCGCGTGGATGCTGTAATTGAAATTCCTCCGCAGTATCTGACGCTCTACGAAGCCCATACCGGAAAGCACAGCTTTGGCGAAGCCTTTACCGGTTCGGTGGATGAAAACGCCTCGATCATGAATTACATGTGGGGCATGCTGGATTATCCGCTGTACTTCCAGTTGAACAACGTTTTCTGCAAAGGAGAAGAATGGGGCGGCGTCAAATGGGTCTTTGATCAGGATGGCAAATATAAAGACGCCTCGCACCTGTTTACCTTCCTGGATAACCATGACCGTTCCCGGTTCCTTGCAAATGCGAGCGACAACTGGGCAAAGCTGCGCATGGCGCTGGCCTTCCAGTATGCGGCGCGCGGGATCCCCGTTATCTATTATGGAACAGAGCAGAACATGGCCGGAAATTTTCAATACTCGGAGGAAACGCTGAACTACTACAACCGCGAGATGATGACCGGCTTCAGTGAGGATACGACGACCTTCCATTTTATCCAGCGTCTGAATGAGCTCAGAAAAACATACGGCGATGTGCTCATCAACGGCGTACAGAACGAGCTGTATTACAGCTACGGCGATCCGGTCTATGCATTCAGCCGGAGAAACGAGGGAAACGGCAGGGAAATTCTCTGTGTTTTCAATAACTCTGCCAGCGCACAGACAAAGACGATCACCCTGAACGCAGGAAAAACGAGCTACACGATCGGCACGCAGTTAACCGACCTGCTGAATACGGATTATGTTGTAAACGTAACGGAAGGGGCCGAGGCGAACTCCAGAGTGGTAACTGTTACGATCCCGGCAAACTCCGCAGTCCTGCTTACAAGCGGATATCCGGAGGAGTACAAACAGCCCGATTATCAGAAAACGACCGTGATCGTACACTGTGATGCGGGCTATGGCAACACCCTGTATATCCGTGGGGACACGCTGCCGTTGGATTGGTCTTCCGGCCGAAAGCTCCAGAATGTCGATGCGAACACGTGGGTCTTTGAAATGGAGCGCCCCGTCAGCGGCAGCGTGGAATTCAAGATCCTGCTGAACGATGAAACATGGGAAAGTGGGAACAACCACATCGTGCAGGTAGGAAATACGATTGAGGTAACGCCGGACTTCAGTTAACAAAAGAGTGAGGAGGATTCATATGAAACGTACAATATCCATTCTTTTAATCCTTGTGCTTTTCGTCTCGCTTCTTCTCCAGGTTCCCACCATTGCAAAGGAATATCCGCAAACGAGATACGAGGCGGAGGCAGCTGTGCTGTCCGGTGTGCAGACGAACACCGATCATGCAGGATACACCGGAACCGGATTTGTTGACCACTTTGACGCCAAGGGCGATTTTGTCGAGTTCTCTGTCGATCTTGCAGAAGCGGGAGATTATTCCTTCCTGATCCGGTATGCAAACGCCGGCGGGTACTACGCTTCAGCAAAGGTGTTCTTTGACGGTGTCTTCGAGGCCACCGCTGTATTTCCGTCGCTGGCATCGTGGGACGAGTGGTCGACGAGCGAGGTCGGAAAATACCTGACTGCGGGGACGCATACAGTCCGGATCGCGTATAATAACCATGCCATCAACATCGACAGTCTGACCGTCGAGGAAAAGCATGAGAGCACCCGGAGCCTGTATCTTTCCAACGCGAAGGATATGATGGCGATCTGGCAGAGCACGCAGCTCTGCTCTGAAGACGCGGCAGACAACCCGGCGGGCATCCGCGAGCTGCATGTAAGCAGCAGCTGGGGAGAAAACCAGATTCGGGATTACTCCGGGTTCTTCCGCGATGAAACAGGTGCGAAGGATTATTCCTCCGGCGAGTTGTTCGATGTTGAGGGGTATTTTGATGAAACCGGCATTTTGCGGACAAATTATCTGGAATACAACGGCGTTCCAACGGCTGGTATTGAGATTTCCAGAAATTATTGCGCACTGCCAAACATGCCTGTCCTGCTTACGCAGTACAGCATCAAAAACACATCTGCCGGCAGCAAGCGCATTTCCGTTCTGGATATGCTGAATCCTGCCAACACAGGGACTTCCGCAATCAGCGCGTCATACAGCGATACACAAAACGCTATTATTTTTGACAGATCCTCCGCTGGTATGCCGTATCTGGCGCTCGGCACATGGGGCAGCTGCGCCGGGTTCCAGGTTGCGAACGACGCCGACAGCAATACTGCCTCGAGCTCCTGCAGTCCGTGGTACACCTTCCACAGCAGCGGCTCAGTTGCAAATAACCGCTCCGCATCTGCAAATGCTGTTTCCGGTGCATTCCTGAAAACCGCAGAGTTGTCCGCCGGAGCATCCTGTACCCTCTATGGCTATGTTGCATACGGCGCGACGCTGGCCGACCTCAACCAGACGGTTTCCTCCCTGAATGCGCGCGACGGCAGCGATTGGCTCACGTATACACAAACGTATTACGGAGCATGGCTGGAAGACGGGAAAGCAGTCCCCAGCTTCTCAAACCCGGAGCTTGCAAAGATGTACAAGCGCAATCTTATCATGATAAAAAACACGCTCCGTCCGGGTTCGACAACCGGAGACGGCGCGCATGTAGCAACCACCAACCCTTATGATTACGGTTATAAGGTCTGGACCCGCGATGCTTCCGTCACGGCAATTGCCTTGGACGCAGCCGGGTTTACCACGGAAGGGGCGCAATACTGGCGCTGGCTTGCCGCCCGGCAGCTTACCGCCGGCGAAACCGCCGGTTCCTTCAATACCTGTATTGACGTCTGGAGCAACCAGTGTGCGAAATTCATCGAGCCTGAACACGATACGATCGGCTGGTTCCTGTACGGCGTGTACCGGCACTGTCTGGAGACAAGCAGCACACAGCTGCGCGACGAACTCTGGCCGCAGCTGACTGCAGCGGCGAACTATGTGATGAACAATATTGACAGCAACGGGTTCGGGCCGCAGGATTTCAGTATTTTTGAGGACATGGATAATTACGGCGTCTATACGTACACGCAGGCACTTTACGCCGCCGGGCTTGAAGCAATGGGTAAAATGGCTGCGCAGAAGGGTCTGCAAGGACTCGCTGACAGCTATAACGGCGCAGCAAGCACCATCAAATCCGCAATCAACCGAGACGACACGCTTGCAAATGGCCTCTGGTATCCAAAGGGAAAGTACTTTATCAAGGATATCCGTTGGGACAACAGTGTGTCGAGAATCAAGGATGGCGCCGGACTTATTCTGTTCACTACAGGCATCATTGACATCAATTCCTCCAGAGCCCGTGACACGATCAGCGCCTTTGAAGCGGATCTCCTGGATGATGAATACGGCATGGCCCGGTATGCAATGGACACCTACTACAGCAAGGACAGTATTTACAGTCCGTCCGGTGACGAAGCTGTCGAAGTTTCCCCGAGCTGGCCTCAGATCTCGAACTGGAATGCGATTTGCAGCGCCTACACAGGCGACAGTCAGAAAGCAGAGAATATCTTCGACTGGAATCTGCACAGAACCTGCGCCGGATATATGTTCACCGGGGAATGCGTCAGCGATGTTACCGAGAAGCCCTGTGTTTCGACCGCCACGGAGCCGACGACTGCGGCATCCTTCATTCTGGCGGCGCTTGTCTGGAACGGCGATCTGGATATGCGGATCATTCCGGATCGCTCCAACGCGGGCTGCTATAAGGAACTTGCAGTTCATGACGGCTGCGAGGGAGACTGGACGCAGTACGAATTTGTGCCGTACTATCTGGACGCCTGCGCAGACGCTGTGTCAAGCGATCTATCGATTCAGAAGGTGTACATCACAAACGATATGAGCAATCTTTATATCCGTGTTGATAATGAATCCGGCAGTCTGCCTGCGTACTGTGCGGAAACGGTTTTCCAGGTCGGGGCTCATATCCGAAGCAGTACCGAAAGCGCGGCAGGCACTACGTCGACCCTGAACGGAACGTCTTTGCCGCACAGCTTTTCAAAGGCATTCGTCAGAAGCAGCGATTCAACAACAGTTGATCGCTATGAGATAAGCGGTTCCGCGTGGGCCTTTTCCAATACGGAAAGCGGCGCAAGAGTCGAGTGGTCGCCTGCAGCGGGTCGGATTCAGATGGTCATTCCGCTGGAAAGCATCGGCGCAGCAGTATCCGAAACGGAAACATGGCTTGACTGTGCAGTTTCCATTGGAAGCGGCGGCACAGACAGCGACGTCTTTGAGATCCATTACCGTCTTACCGGCAGCAGCCAGCAATGGCTGTACGGCGACTTTGAATAACATCTAACATCAAATCAGCCCCCGCTGCATGCTTCAACGTGCGGTAAAGAGCCTTTGCTTCCATCCCATCAGGTAACCGCTGAATCAATCACCTGCGGTTATCAGCGGTTACTCAGCTGGCGTTGAACTTCCAGGTTCAGCGCCAGCTTGACTTCTGCGAAAGCGGCTGCGTTCCTGGGCACGGCAGCCGCGACACCGGGAACGATTCTTGAAAAGGGTGAAAAAACGGAAAATGTTTCTCCCCGCTATTGACAGATTCCCCTTCCATGCGTATACTCCGACCGGGAGATCGGGCAGATTCTGACGGGCTTCAGCATCAGCATCTGCAAATCCATCAAGGAGATTCCTGGCTTTGCGGCCGGCACCTTTGACCGTGATGCCGAATTCCGAGCGCTGATTTCCAAATAAACCGAGGTGATTTCAGATGGCGGACAACGCAGACACCAAAATTGGCTGGCTTTGCTGCCCAAAATGCGGCGGCAAAACAAGGACGCAGATACGGCCGCACACGGTATTAGAGGAGTTCCCTCTATTCTGTCCGAAGTGCAAATATACCTGCGTGATCCGTTTCAAGGACGGAAAAATTGAAGAACTCAAAATGCCAGACGCTTAGACGCAGTGCGATCCGAGATCATCGGTTTGTGCTGCGTTTTTTAGGTTGCGGAAAAAATGACTGAGGTCAATTAGAGATGAAAATCCTTGTTTTTAACGGAAGTCCAAAGAAAGAGAAAAGCGATACCATGCACATTACCCGTGCATTTCTGGACGGCATGAGAGAAGCTGCCGCGCAGGAAATCCGTACGATTGATGTGACTGACAAGCATATCGAGTTTTGCCGCGGCTGCTTTGTCTGCAAATACAACGGCGGACATTGCGCCATCGACGATGATATGCGTGAGATTCTGGAGCAGATGCTGGGCAGCGACTTGCTGTTGTTCAGCTATCCGCTCTACTGCTACGGAATGCCCGCAGGGCTTAAAAATCTCATTGACCGAACCCTCCCCCTGTCCTCTATGGCAATGAAAGAGGTGAACGGGCGCTATATCCATGTCGATCAGCGGGATTACTCTCACCTGCGGTATCTGATGATCTGCGGCTGCGGGTTTCCGAACAGCAGGCGCAACTTTGAACCGGCAGTACGGCAGTTTGAGCTGCTGTTCCCCAACAATCACACAATTCTGACCGTACCGGAAAGCCCTATGTTCAACGCACCGGAGGCCGCCGTTGTGACGGTTCCCCGGCTGGAGCTGGTTCGCAGGGCCGGGCGGCAGTACGCGCAAACCGGCCAGATCGACACAGCACTTCTGGCGGAGATCGGTTCTCCCATGATCCCGGAAGAACTCTACGCCAAAATCGTCAACGGAACCGCAGAATGAAAACGCACATTGCAAACATAATTACAGGGATCCGCATTTTAGGGAGTATTCTTCTGGCGTTCGTCCCCGTGTTCTCGGCTGTGTTCTATACGGTGTATCTGACGTGCGGACTGAGCGATATGGCAGACGGCATGATCGCAAGAAAAACCAACAATGTCAGCTCCTTCGGAGCCAGATTCGATACAGCCGCCGATTTTCTATTTGCAGCGGTATCGCTTGTAAAGCTGCTGCCGTATATCCCGGTTCCGAGATGGCTGTGGAAATGTGTTCCGCTTGAAATTTTTTGTGATTTGGGTATAATAAAAATAGGAACGCTGATAAAGGAGCGACATGAAATGCCTGAGATTTGTAGGTTTTATGGGATCGTCATTAAAATGTTTTTCAAGCCGAAAGAACACGAACCTAGTCATTTGCATGCTCTATATGGGGAACATATTGGTATTTTTGATTTGAAAACGATGAAGATGACAGAGGGAGATCTCCCAACGAGAGCGCAGCAGCTTGTGCAGGAATGGATGAGTGCGCATCAGGATAGGCTACTTGAAATGTGGGATACGCAGAAGTTGGAGAAATTGCCGCCGCTGTAATGGAGGTGTTGTTATGCTGCCAAGAATCAAAGAAGTAAGACCCATGCCGGATTATTGCCTACGCATTGTGTTTGATGATGGTCGCAAGGTTTTGTATGATGTAAAAGATGATATGGAGCAGATCGAGAGCTATCGCGATTTGGCGACGATTCACGGTCTGTTCAATCAGGTACAGCTTGATCCGAGCCGTACCTGCGTGTATTGGAATGATGAGATCGACCTGCCAAGCGATACACTGTACGAATACGGAAAGTTGATTGCATCCTGATCATTACAACCATGTAATAAAATCTCTCTGATGTCGCCCTCCATCCCATTGCGGATGGAGGGTTTCTTATCCAAGACCCATCAATTCCCGGATGATCCGGTCGGACATTTTGATGGAGCCGATGAGCACCAGCATATTGAACACCAGTTCGCCAATGTAGTTCCAGACGACCGTTGCCGGGGCGAGTCCTTCCGTTACGACGGGCGGGCTGGACGCAAATTGTGAGAAAATAATACAGGCCAGTAAAATGACACAGCCCTCCAAGCAGATGGCGGCGTAGCTCTTGATGAACGCCATGCCAATGCTGCTGGAGGGCTGTCCTGCGAAGCTCGACAGCGGGATCGGCGCAATCGCCGTCGCCATATAGAGCTTAAAAAAGCGGCCGTAGACGGTCAAGATCATGACGAGCGACAGCACCCAGATGAACAGCGAACCGAGCAGCGTCACTGCCCAGAGAGGAATGCTTTCCAGCAGGCCCACATCTTCAATCGTCGTTGCAATCTCGGCGGGCAGCGTGGATGCTTCCATTGCCGAAAGACCGGACGCACCCATGATCGTCTGGATCGCGCCCTGCGCAATCGAGAACAGCGCCGTCATCAGCTCCATGCCGTAGGTGACCGCCGCCTGCGCCAGCACAAAACGGATGAAGCATTTGAACGCCACTTCCGGGCGTTTTAGTTCTGTGAAGTTCCATTAGAGAACACAAAGCAAATACCCTCATATCCAAAGATACAAGGGTATGCTTAACGGTCATGCGTTTAGGTATTTCTTCATCTCCGCCTTTATCTTTTCTCTGGCGGCAGTTACAGCACGACCTACGGATTGTTGGCTGCAATGCTCGATTTTCCCTATCTCTTTATAAGTCATTTCATACTCATAGTGGAGCAGGAAACGCCGCCTTTGCATTTCTGGCAGCTTGCTGATAATCCTCTGGAGCAGTTCTGCCCGTTCTTCCTCAAGAATAACCTCCTCAATGCTTTTAGGCTGTCTTACCGCCCGCCAGTTCAGAGTTTCCTCCATAATTTCCGAAAACTCCCTGTGACGGTAATCCCAACCCTCAATTTTCCTTTCGTCAAGTTCCAGTCTCCGAAACGCCATATAGAAGTCATAAGATACGCACAGCTTTTGGATTTTTCCCTGCCCGTCACGAAAACTGATATGATAGCTTGTTCCTGCCTCTGTCACTACTTCACGAAGCCAGTATGACCGTTTAGGTATCGCCATTGCCTTGTCCTCCTGCTAAAAAATGGGTGAGAGGGGTTGTCCTCTCACCCAGTAGCCCGCAGGAAACAGCAGGGCTTTAGATACTATAAGAGTTTTCTCAGCTTTTTCCGCAGATGGTCTAACCTCGCATAGACAGCACCCGCCGATAAATCAACCATCGGCGCAATCTCCTTTAGGGAATATCCCTGCATTTTCAGCAGGACAATTTGCAGGGTACGCTTGTCCACCGTAAGCAATGCACGGTATAGGTTTTCGTCCTCGATTTCATTCAGCATATCCCAGACTGTATTGACCTCCATGGGCGGCTCCTGCATGGCAGTTTCCGCTATGTATTCCCCAACATCATTCAGGCGTGTGTAAAACCGTCTGTCAGAATTAAATTCTTCTCTATCAAAAGTACGAATTTCCTCAATCGTTTCTTCATCAACTCCGCACTCCCGTAAAATCTTTTCTTCTTTTTCTTTCCAGAGCCGCCATCTGCGCTCTGCCTTTCCGTGGTTGTATGCCACTGTTTTTTACCTCCAATCTGAATTTTTTTGAAAATCCAGATTGGCAGGCGGTGAGCGACACCCAACGCCAGAAGCGGGCTTATCCTGTCTCTTGACAAAAAGCGACAAAAGAAAAACCGCAAAGGCTGTCAGACCATTGCGGCTATGAGAAGTAAAAGCTCTTTTATGTAGATATTTGTCCTCTGCTTTTAGTGCATAAAAGAGCCATATCAAAACAAGGAATTTTTTAACAGATTATCCTCGTTTCTGTCTGGTAATATGTAGAACGCCGCACGGATCAGCGGCAGGATAGAAAGTGAAGAAAGACGCAAAAAATCCCTCCAAACTCAAAACGGGTTTAGAGGGAGCATTAGGGCATAACAATACAGTCCGTCAAAACTCCGTTTTTTTATATGGCGGACTGGGCGGACTGATAAACACTATCCGAAAAAGAAAGAGCCGATGATCTGTGAAATATCTCACAAGTTCATCGGCTCTGCGTCTGTGCGTCTGGCTCTTTGATGACAGTTATATGTAATTTTTTCGCATTGATTAAAGTTTCTCGTTTGCATTTCGGGCAATAAAGAGGATAATGCACCAAAACAGTATCCTTCCGTATTTTGTCACGAGTTTTATTTCCACAAACAGGGCAACATACCCATTCAGAATTTATTTTTTCCATATTGTCCCCTCACTATTTCCACGGTTTACCGCCATCGAGCCAACCTTGCTCCGCCCAATACTTTCCATCAAGGTGTTCGGGGTCGGATTTATGTATGGATTTCTGTATCATACGGCAGAAGAAAAACTTAATTTTCGTAATCAAATTCGTGTGTGCGGATTTTGTGTAATCCATATGTGCAAACTTCTTGGATAGTTTTTGAACTTTTCCTGTGAGTTTAGCTTGTTTCTTTTTAGAAAGTTTTTCCCAAACAATATCGCTCATCAACGCCCCAGTAAATATCCCGATCTCGGAAATCCCCCACCAAGATAAACTGTGCTTTATATCTTTCGCTGCAGATTTTGCTCCGCTACCCAAGCACTGTGTTATGATGACTGCCCGCTTCCCAAACATTTCAGGAGCAGGGCGGTGTGGCATCCATCGGTAAGCAAAATGGTCAAGCAATGCTTTCATTGCTCCCGTAACATGAAACACATATGCAGGAGAAGTCATTACAATCAAATCCGCTTTTAAAAGCGATTCATCCATTTTTCTAATGTATTCAGCGTCCTTGCAAGTTTTTTCGCCCTTTAATGTGCAGTTCAAGCAACCAACACAGAAGTTTGGACAATCTTTTGGAAGATAATATTCTGTAATATTCGCTTCATCCCTAAACTCAGTTAAAAACGTCTCTTTCAAGCGGTAGGTAACACCGTGTTTCTCTGTTCCGTTTATCACTGTGATATTCAATCTTTATACCTCCAAAATGTCGTGTAAAACTTGTGTATGAAAGTTCTTGCGGTTTTCTTTCTGTCTAAGGTCAATCCCCAATATTTGTGATATGATTTCATATCGCAGGAACATTTGCTGCATAACGGTAATCAAATACAGTGTTTTTCTCTTTATTGCCGCTTCATCAAGGTCAGGACGGCAGGCGGCAACAATCGGAAGATACGCCTCATAAGTTCTGTAAGTATTGTCACCTTCTTTCGGTGACTGCATGTCGGTAAGAATGGAAATTTTGGAAACAGCATAATGTTCAAACAGAAAATCAAGTGTCATATTGCTGAGATATTCCAACTTTTCAAAGGGGGTAAAACTGTCCGTTTTCTCCCGTATATTCTGAAATCGCTTAACCGTTCCGTTTATCATACGCTCAATACATTGCTCAATAAGTTTCTCTTTATTTCCAAAATGATAATTCACAAGACCTAAGCCAACGCTGGCTCTTTTGCATATTTCACGCACTGTAATTTCATCTAAACGCTCGCCTTTTTCTTCGATAAGTTTAATCGTTTCCTGTATGATTGCTTCTTTATTATCCACGCTACGCCTCCTACTGAACAATGTTCAAAAACATTATACTGAACATCGTTCAAAAAGTCAAGGGATTACGATAACTGAATAGCGAATGTATTGGTGTCAAAATGCCGTATTCAAGCAGCTTACAGCGAATAGAAAATGACGGATAAGGAATTTATCCCTATCCGCCACAGTTTTACAATTATATGCGTTACATTTTTTAAGTATAAATAATCTCCCTCTCCACAATCTCCCTTGCACACGCCCGTATGTTATTCATTCTCTGCACCCATTCTAAAGCGTTTTCCGCCTTTAGCTGCTCCGTGATACCCTGCGCCCGTTTCATCTGCTCTGTAAGCCTTTCCATGCGCTCCTGCGCCTGCCTGTCGATGTCGGCAAGGTAGGCGTTCAGCCTGCCGCTTGTGAGCAGGGTTATGTAGGTGGCTCTGCGGTACTCTTTCAGACACCGCAAGTGCCGCTGCCCCCATACACCTATCGACTGTTCTTTTTCGTCTGATACTGTGAGGCAGGGGAGAAGATAATCACCCTGCTGTTCATAAGCGCCGCCCAACTGTTCAAAGATTGATTTCGTCATTGTCTTTCCCTCCATTACCGTATTTTTATCTTTTTCGTCTTTGCGTACATGACCTTTATCAGCAGCTCGTCCACGCAGTCCGTATATCTGCCCGCCGCAATCAGCTTGTTGCGGAAGTCGATCAGAGCGTGGAGTACAAGCCGCCTTTCTTCCTCACTAAGATACAAGTGATATTTTCCCATAGCCTTTCCTTTCTTTGAGAGGGCAGGCATTTTTCCTGCAAGGGTGTTTCAGCACCTTTGCGGAAAATACCCGTTCCCCTATGTAGCCGCCGAAGCGGTAACAGATTTTAATCATCTGTTCTGCCCCGGCGTTGGTTTCCGTGCGGTCATAGACCTCAATCCTCTCCACAAGGAGATTGAGATTTTCAGCAGTCAATTCCTGTATCCCCACATACTGTGCCATCAGTTCCGCCCACCTAATGGCGTTTTGCTGATTGTCCTTAACCTCCTGCATGGCGGTTTCTAAAACCTGTATCTGCCCTAAAAGCTGTTCCTGCTCGGTCTGGTACTTATCCATAAGACGGTTAAAATTCTCATGGGAGATACGCCCCGATACACTGTCCTCATACAGACGGTCAAACAGTCTCGTCACTTCCTCATACCGTTTCTTTGCCGCTTTCAGTCTGTCGGCGTTGTTTTTCCCCTTGCTCCCGTCCGCTCTGGCGTTCATCTTCACTGCCAGAGCCACCGCTTTTTCTCTGTCCTCATAGGCAAGGCGGGCGTGGTACTGAATATCCGCAAGCACCGCCTTGTATAAATCCTCATAGAAAATACGGTGGTCTGTGCAGGCTTTGGTGTTGTGAGCGTAAGTGGTACAGATATAGATACGGTGTTTTTTCCTGCTCCAAAAGCGCAATCCCAACGCCTTTCCGCAGGTTCCGCACTTCACAAGCCCCGCAAAGGGAGAGACAAAGTTATCGGTGGTATCCCGCCTGCGGCTCAAAATCTTCTCGTTTGCCCCGTCAAAAACCTCCTGCGTCACAAGCGGCTCATGGGTGTTCTCCACAGTAATCCAGTCCTCCTGCGGTACTTTCTTTGAGGCGTTGACCTTGAAGATACTCTCGGTCTTGCACATCACGCAATGCCCCAGATAGAGGGGATTGGAGATGATATTGCGTATGACGGTGTGCGACCACTCATACTTGTTCTCTGGATTTTCAAACCGCTTGGAGTAATCCTTTTCGCCACGACTGTGCAGCCACCATGACGGGCAGGGTACTTGTTCCTTGCGGAACACAGCAGCGATTTTATGCGCTCCCATGCCTGCGTTGGCAAGTTCAAATATCCGTTTCACAATCCACGCTGTTTCCTCGTCCACGATCAGCTTGTTGTGGTTATCGGGGTATTTGCGGTAGCCGATAGGGTTAAAGGAAGAACGGTACAGCCCTGCCTTTGCCCTCGCTCGTATTGAGGAACGGATTTTACGGGAATTATCCCGGCTGTAAAACTCGTTCATCACATTTTTCAGAGCCGCTATATCGTTGTTCTTGTTGGCGGTGTCCACACCGTCATTGACTGCGATATACCGCACATTCTTCATCGGGAAGTAAATCTCCGTGAAGTGTCCGACTTTCAGATGGTCACGCCCCAGACGGGATAAGTCTTTCGTAATGACCACATCAATCTTTCCCGCCTCGATGTCATCGAGCATACGGTTAAAGCTCGGACGGTCGAAATTTAAGCCGCTATACCCATCGTCCACATAAATTTCCACCACCAGAAAGCCATGTTCCTTTGCGTACTGCGTCAGCATGGCTTTCTGCGTTTTGATACTCTCGCTGTCGCCCTGCAGCATATCGTCCTTTGATAAGCGGCAGTACAGAGCCGCCCTTAACATTGCCATTCAGCTCGCCTCCTTTGTATCTGTACTGCCCTCATTGTATTGCGGAAGTTTGATTATCTCAAAGGTGCGGGGAGAGGATTTTCCCCTCCGTACCTCGTTTACAAGCAAGGAAATAAATAATTCCCGCATATCTGCGCCGCCCGTATAAGCCGCCTGCACGATGATTTTCGGGCGCACCGCTGTCTTTGCCATAGGCATACCTCCCTTCAAAATCTCACTGTTCCAGTTCCTTTTTCAGAGCCGCAAGGAGTTTCTCTGCCTCCGCCCTTGTCAGCGTAATGCCCTTGCCGCATTTCTCACGGGCAGGGGGAAAACTGCGGATGTCGTACTTTGGCTCGTTCCCGTTCCACGCAATCAGGTTGATTTCCTTTGTATAGCCACTGTCGCCCGTGGAGAGGACAGCGATTTCTTTTACGATTTCATACTGGATTTCTTTCATCAAAGACCTGTCCTTTCTGTCTGTTACCCGCCGAGAAAAGAAAATTATCGGCTGTCACGGTTTCGTTTTCTCTGTAATTCACGCTCCAGAAGTCGGAGAATGGTATCCTCTATCTGCTTTGGCGTTGTACCTCTGGGGAAATATTTCCGCAGTTTGTCCATACCGATTTTCACGGTTTCCCTCTGGTTTGCCTTTTCCTCGGTCATAATTGCAAAGATGGTATCCATATCAAGCCGCCCCATCTGGCTTAACTTTTTCATGCGCTGCGCCTGCGAAAGAGAGGGAGTAGCGTCCTCGCTCTCCATCGTAATCCGCAGGTTTTCCTGCTCGTCTTTCTTCAAAAAAGACAATTCCACCGCAGGGGTAAGGGCAATCTGCCCCTCGTCCACCATCTGCAAAATCGGCGGGATTAACTCGGTCAGGCGGATATATCGCTGTACGGTGGTCTTTCCAATACCAAAGCCCAGCGCCACTGTTTCGTCCGTCCGCAACTTCGTCCCAACTTGGGACGAAGTTAAATCCGTGCGGTATCCCTGTCTTTTCATCGCCTCCAACTTCATCTTGTAAGCGAACCCCCTCTCGCTCGGCAGGATATTTTCTCTCTGGATATTGCTGTCCACAAGGGTAATAATCGCCTTGTCACGGTCTAAGGGCAAAACAAAAGCAGGGATTGTCTCTATCCCTGCAAGCTGTGAGGCACGGACACGCCGCTGTCCTGCGATGACTTCGTACCCGTTCCCGTCCTCCTTCGGGCGGGTTATGATGGGCGTTACCACACCAAACTCCTTGATACTCTCAGAGAGTTCCATCAGCAGGTCGTCCTCCACCAGACGGAACGGATTATCGGGGAACGGGTGTAAATCCGCAATCTTCAGCACGGTAAAATCCTGTTTTTTCAATAACTTTCCTACCTTTCTCTTGACCTATTTTTATTCTGTTTCTGCAATTCTTCCAACACCTCGGGCGGGATTTTCCTCAGCAGGCGTTCCAACTGCTGATTGGTGCGCTGCAACTCAAATATCTTCTGGTTGGCTTTCTGCACCTTTAATTCTTCTGCGTATTTCTCGTCACGCAGCCGCCCCGCATAATCGCTTTCCTGCCCGATTTTCTTTTTCAGGCTGTCGATATAGGCGCTCTGTTTCCCGATCTCCCGTGAAAACTTTTCTGCCTCCGGCAGCCATGCGGAAAGCAGGGAGAGCGCCTTGTCCCGTTTCTTCCCTGCGTTAAAGGCGTTAATATCAGACAGCGCCGCCACGATTTCCTCATACTGTTTATCCAGCCTGCCGCCCAGCTTAAAAAGCCATGTGGGGATATGCTTTCGCCCCGTAATCATTGAGGACTGCCCCCGTTCCAACTCATTCCACCGTGCGGACATACGCTCATGGTAGGCGGTCTGCCACTCGGATAAAGACTTCTGGTTGCCTAAAAAGTATTTGGCAGACAGCTTTCCCTCTGGCGTAATCGGCACAAAGCAAAGGTGCATATGGGGTGTTTTCTCGTCCATATGCACCACAGCAGAGAGGATATTTTGTTTTCCCACACGCTCCGCTATGAAGTCCAAAGCCATAGCAAAGTAGGCTTTCTGTTCCTCCGGCGGTAAGCTGTTCATAAATTCAGGAGAAGCGGTAATGAGGGTTTCCACCATCATCACGCTGTCTTTCCGCACCTTGCAGCCTGCCGCCTGCACCATGCGGTTGATCTCTTTTTTATAGGTGTAGCGTGGCGGCAACACAAGAGGATAGTTGTACTTGGAGCGTTCTACATCAATATCGGGATTGCTCTTGTATGCCTCTTTCTTCCGTTCATTGTGGCGTTCACAGGCAGCCACAGAGCCTGCCTTGCGTTTCTGGAAACGAAGGATTGCGTAAGGCATAAGCGTTCAACTCCTTTCTTTTTTCGGCGGGTGTTCTTTGGGCGGTGACGGTGGTGACAGTGATGACGGCGGTTATGGGATACCCTCCCAGATGGCACAGCACTGTCACCGGCACCGCCTTTCCCCGCAGCCGCAGGCGGCGGGGAGCAGGGCGCAAGCCCTGCATAAAGGGAGTCCAGAGGGAAAGTCTGGCACACGACCTTGCCTGCAAGGTGTAGTGTGTTACACCCTGCAAAAGCGGGCTGAAAAAACCGGGACGGTTTTTTTCAGCCGCAGGGGTGGCTTTACGAGCCGAAAGAGGCGAGAAAAGCCCACACCTGCAAGGAGCGTTTGCGGGGTGTTCTCCCGCAGGGTGGCAGGGCGCAGATGGAGAAGCATTGCCATTGCCGCCACGCCTGCCACCCGTAGGGCAAGACTGTCGGACTTCACTTTGCTGTGGTGTCAGTGACAGAGACAGGGGGTATCCCAACATCACTGTCACTGCTGTCATCACTGTCACCCGCCTGCCTTGTGAGCGCAATCAGCCTGCCCTCTTTCTTCCTGCGGTACGCATACCCGATATGGTTGTCCTCTAAGAAAGTCGTGCGGTACTCATTGAGCCACTTGGTAATGACGGTGGGCGGGGTGTCTGTTTCTTTCATCGCCGCCAGAAGCTCCGTGGCTGTACCGCACCAGTTCTCTTTATCCTGCATAAACTCTACGAGCCGAAAAAGGACAGGCGGTATGCTTTCCCTCGCAAGTTGCTCCTGCCCCTTGCGCTCCACCATTTCCCAACTGCATTCCCTGAAACGCAGGACAAACTCCTGATACTCAATATCCCTGCCGACACAGTAGAGCCTTGCGGTATTGGACGCACGGTTTTCCTTTTCCAGTACAAAAGTGGCGTCTGCGCTCCCCGTCAGCCCCGTTGTCCCCGATACCTTGTTGAACACATCGCTGTCATTCTGCTTGCGGATATGGTGGACAACGATGACCGCAAGGGAATGCCTGTCGGCAAACTCCTTAATCTGAGAAATATCCCCGTAATCACTGGCATAGGCGTTGTCTTTTGAGGCGGTGCGTACTTTCTGCAAAGTATCAATCACAATGAGCCTGCTGCCGGGGTACTCCTTCAGATAGTCCTCCAACTGCACGATCAGCCCGTCTGTCAGCTTGCAGCTTGCCACAGCGAAGTGCAATCGGCTGTCCGCCTCGTCTGTCAGACGAAAAAGCCTGTCCTGTATGCGGAAAAAGGTATCCTCAAGGCACAGGTACAGTACATCGCCTGCCCGTGTTTCCATCTCCCAGAATGGCAGTCCCGCCGACACGCATAAGCAGAGTTTCAGCATGAGCCAGCTTTTGCCGATTTTCTGTGAGCCGCAGAACAGTATCAGCCCTGTGGGGATAAGACCGTCCACCACAAAACGGGGTTTATCAAGCGGCTGATAGAGCAGGGTATCTGCGTCCACCATGTTCAGCTTTTGCATGGGCGTCCTCCTTCCTCTTTCGTCTGGTTGTTGCATACTTGTCCATAGGCATTCGACCTCCTTAAAATTTTTATATCCCTGCCACAAGGACGGGGATATGTAAGCACAGCCATTCCATACGGTTCCACGCTTTCCCAAGCGGCGTTATCACTGCCTATGCTGTGCATGGATTAAGCAATGGGTGCGCTCGTATCATGGCGGCACTGTCCGTTGCGGCAGGTATCTCTCCGGCGGCTGCTGTGAAGTTGTCAAGGTACAGACGGGCAGACTTGCCCCCTACCTTATAGCCCGTGTGGATAGCCGATTTTGGACACTGTGTTCTGATTTTTTGAAAAAGAAAAGCACCTGCATATATCCGTTCTTTTCTCGGATAGTTGCAAGTGCTTATCATCAGATATTCGCTATTCAGTTGTATATGTTCTCTAACAGAAGTTCACATCCGTAAAGCTGCCGCAGGTTTTCATGACGCCAATCACAAAGAACAGAACCAGAAGCGCATATGCGATTGCCTTCAGCGCGTCGTTGATCCCGACAATCACATTCCAGATCCCGCCGCCTTTGAAATTCTCCGGGCTGGTGGTCAGCAACGTCCAGATTTCTAGCAGCTTACTGTTCCACGTTTCCAGCGAGGAATTGAGGTTATCTATGATCCAGTTTCCACTTGAGATGGTATCACCTCCAGTTGTATCGGGGAGAGCATTCTCGCTCTCCCCAGGGTGTTATCAGCCGGTGATCAGCGTCAGGATCTCCTTGGTGAACGTAATGACGATGCCGCCCGCAACAGTCAGGATGCCGTTCGCGCGCTGCGACGGATCGTGCGATTTGAGCGACAAACCGACCTGCAAAATGCCAAAGCCAAGCAGGATCAAGCCGACCGCACGGATCAGGGAAAAGATGAAATCGCTCAGGTTATTCACGACCGCCAGCGGATCGCCGTCTGCCGCGAACGCCGGGACAACAAAAACCGCCAGCATGAAAAACACGCTGGCG
>OLXK01000743.1_pt1 | contig 28904 bp, 29 predicted proteins | sample 1674321 | NCBI WGS metagenome assembly OLXK01 (sample SAMEA103958162, study PRJEB25191) | human gut metagenome | reverse complement strand
AAATCGACTGACCTTTCTTTTTTACCCAACAATATCTTTAATTAAGGGAGACGGGTGCATCGGATCCAAGTACAACGAATCTAATGGCTTTAGCTAAGCTATTTGGAGTCACTGCTGAAGAAATTTTAAAGGAAGTTAAATAAATTCTTCACTGATTGAAAGATATTTATCAGCATAGATACTTTCTTTTTGCCAGATGATGTCAAAGTCATGTTGTAGTTTAAAATCATTTAAAGTAATTTCTTTGAGTTCTTTTGATTTTAATTCTTTTTCTACAGCTATCTTATATAGGAAAGAAATTCCACAATCTTTTTTCAATAGATTCATGATGGTATGCATATTTTCAACTTGTGTATAATGTGTGAAATTTGAAATATGTAAACCATGAGCAATTAAGCTTTGTTCAAGAATATTTCTTGTTCCAGAACCTTCTTCTCGAACCAAAAGATGTTCAGATATTAGATCGTGAATGGTATGGGGTTCTTTTGTGAAATGGTGGGATGTAGCACAGACGGCAATATAGTCTTCTGTGCTATATTTTATGTGGGAATAGTTTTCTTTTGGATAATTACCTTCGACAATGGCCATACTGATTTGACCTTGATCGAGTAATTCGAGTAGTTTAGATGTGTTTCCATAGTGAAGGTGGATGTTAATTTCAGGGTGGTTTTGAATAAAGTTTGCCAATTTATCAATAATCGCATATTCACCAATAGTCATAGTGACTCCAATGGATAGTGTTTCAATGTAGGATGTGATATTGTTGATTTCATTCATTATGGCTTGTTCATTATTTTTCATAGCTAATAGATGCTTATATAGTATTTCACCAGAAGGAGTTAGAGATAACTCTTTATTTTTGTATGCAAATAATGTGGTATTGTATTGTTTTTCTAAGAAATGGATGTGTTGCGATACAGCAGGTTGTGTGATATTTAATTGTTTGGCGGCTGTTGTAAAATTTAAAGTCTTACATACAGTAAGAAATGTTTTTGTTCGATAATCTAGCATAGGTACCTCTATTGATAAGAAATAATTATTGTTCAATAGAATTATATAATTTTACCTTATTGTTGTATAGTGATACAATTCTTCGCATGGAGGGAATTTTAAATGAATTTTGTAAATAAATATGGAAAAGGCATTTTGGTTTGTCTTTTAATTGCGATTCCATCATGGATCATCGGAAAGATGTTTCCGGTTGTTGGTGGGGCTATCATTGCGATTCTTGCAGGTATGATTATCGCGATGTTTTGGAATGATAAACAAAATGCAGAAGCCGGTATTAAATGGACTTCTAAAGTGATTTTACAGACAGCTGTCGTATTGCTTGGCTTTGGGATGAATCTAGGCGTTATATTTGAAACAGGGAAACAATCTTTACCTATTATTATTTGTACAATTACTACATCTTTAGTACTTGCGTGGGTTATGAAAAAGGTTTTAAAAGTGCCTTCAAATACGTCGATTCTTGTTGGTGTTGGATCATCTATTTGTGGTGGTTCTGCCATTGCGGCAACAGCCCCTGTTATTGATGCGGATGATGATGAGATTGCTCAATCCATTGCGGTCATTTTCTTCTTTAATGTATTAGCCGCTATTTTCTTTCCAATGTTAGGAAAAGCACTTGGCTTTGATACAATGCATGGGGATGCGTTTGGTATTTTTGCAGGAACAGCCATTAATGATACATCAAGTGTAACGGCTGCAGCTTCTACTTGGGATAGTATGTGGGGTCTTGGTAGTGCCACATTAAATAAGGCAGTAACAGTAAAGTTGACTCGTACTCTTGCGATTATTCCAATTACACTTGGACTATCTTTTATTCGTGCTAAAAAAGAAAGACAAGCATCAAACTTTAGTTTGAAACGTGCCTTTCCAATGTTTATACTTTATTTTATTTTGGCAGCAATCTTTACAACTGTATGTGTAAATTTAGGAGTAGACTCTAGTGTATTTGCACCACTTAAAGAATTATCTAAGTTTTTGATCATTATGGCTATGGCAGCCATTGGACTTAACAGCAATGTAATTCAGTTGATCAAAACGGGTGGAAAGCCAATTGCGGTTGGTGCAACATGTTGGTGTGGTATCACAATTGTAAGTTTAGTGATGCAGCATGTGATGCATATTTGGTAAATTTTGAATTATAAAGAAAGCGTATCAATGAATTTTTGTGTGGCAATATTGGTTGCTCGACTTGCATCCTGGACAAGAAGAATATCTCGTTCAGGATTTTTTATATTTGTTTGAATTTCAAAAATATCAGAATCCTTAGAAATTAATTCTTTAGGATAGAATCCAATGCCAAGGTTATGCTTGACTAATGGAAATATTTGATCGGCAGTAGCCACTTCTAAATCGGTATGAAAAGGAATTTTGTGATTTAAGAACAAGTTTGAATAATAGGTATATGTACTTGTGTTTTTGCCTAAGGTAATAAATGGATAATGCGAGATTTGTTGGATGTCTAGAATTTCATTGCTTAAGCTTTCATATTCTTTTCCACCAATTAAAATTTCTTCAAAGCAGTAGAGTGAAGTTGCGTGTAATGGCTTTTTGATGTTGATCGGACTTGTAACTACGGCAATATCGACAATTCCTTTTTCTAAGGCGTCAACAGCTTGAATAGAGGAGTGGTTGGATAATTTGATTTTAACGAGGGGATAGGCTTTGTGGAAATGTTCAAGTTTGGATAATAAAAAGATATTTAGAGCCGTTTCACTAACCCCAATTGAGATGTGTCCGTGTTCTAATGTTTTATTTGAAAGGATTTCGCATTCTCCTTGGTAAAGTTGTTCAATCGCTATCGCAACATGTTCATAGAGTTGTTCACCTTCGGGTGTTAGGGTAATACCGGAATGGGAGCGTACTAAAAGCTTACATCCAAATTCACTTTCAATGTTGTTCATAGTTCGCGAGATGTTGGGTTGGTTGTTATGTAGGATTTTTGCGGCTTTTGAAAAGCTTTTATATTTAGCTACATAATAGAAAATACGGTAATAGTCTAGTGTCATTGTATAACCTCCATATAATTTTTATATAACGCATATTTAAAATATACATTTCACATATTTTATAGGTGTTAGTATAATACATTTAGTCTGAGTAGGCAAGCCATCAAAAACAGATACAAAAAGTGTGTTAAAGGAAGACTTCTTGTATCTGTTTGCCCAAAGGACTAGAAAAGAAGTGAGAATCATGCCAACAATTTTTCCTAGGGAAGAAAAGGCAGAGGCTTTGTTTGATAAAATTGCCAAGGATCCTAGGGCCTGTAAACGATTAATGGATGCCTTTTATGAAGGTGTTGCCTGTGATGATGATTCAGGTGTAGAAGAAGAAAGGGTACTTGTAGATAAACAAGTATTTACCAATGCCTTATTTACTGCATACAAGAACAAAGATCTATCGGCATTTTTAATGGCTGTATGCGGCAATAGTATGTTTGACTTATTGAGAAATGCATTTTTGATTCCATTGCGATTTAACGATAAGGGAAAAGAGAATCCGATTCTTTTAAGTGATGAAAATGGAAATTTTATAGAAAGTGATATTCACATTCCTGAATCAAAGAAGCATATGTTTAAAAAGCTGGTAGAAAAAAATCGATACTTAGCTTATGGCTTTTTAGAACAGCATAGCTTTAAAGAGGACATGTCCATTCAAACTATTCAAAATGAATCGCATTTAGGTATCTTAGTTGTCCAAGAAATGCCTGAAGAGGTTCATGAAAAGTTAAGTGATGCACAAATTTATTCTGGCTTGTGGGATTCTATGATGAAGCTTGAAGATTTGTTGTATAATGCATTCTTCTATTGTGGGGATTTTAAAGGAAAGTATTGTGTGGGTGTATTCTTACCATTTACACATTTTGAACATAATTTAGAAAAGAATATTGAAGTTTCAAATAGTATCTTATATGAATGTATACAAAAAATGCTGAACGATTAAGTTCAGTTTTTTTCTTATTGGCATTCTATGGTAGAATAAGAAATAGAGAAAGCAGAGAAATAATAATGTTTGATTACAAAATTAAGTTGTTTATTGATACAGTAGAGCAGGGGAGTTTTAGTGGGGCAGCTAAATTGAATTATATTTCACAATCAGCTGTATCTCAGGCAATAAATAAGCTAGAGGTGGAAATAAAGACTAAATTATTTGATAGAAATGGTTATAAGCCTGTTTTGACAAAAGCTGGAAAATATTACTATAACGAATTGACAGAGCTTTGTAAGGAGTATCAAGAGATTGTTTATAATACAATTGAGTTATCGGATGTGCAAAGAAAAATTGTGATTGGTATATCGAATAATCATGAGAAAAAACACATACTAAAGATTGTTTCAGAATTTAAAAAGGAACATGATGTAAAGATTGAAATTAAGCATCATAATCCAATTGATGGCGTGGAAAAGCTTAAAAAGAAAGCTGTTGATATTGATTTTGGAATCTTAGAATCTTATAAGGGGGAACCTAAGATTTATAGTGTACCAATTCATTCATTGATTCCTGTTGTAGTTATGTCGCAAGATCATTCTTTAGCAAATGAAAAACAATTGTCGGTTAATCAAATAGTAAATGAGCCAGTTGTGATATTAAATGAGGTTATTAATAAAAAGACATATAATCATTTTATGAATGCTTTTAAATTGGATGGCTATGTGCCTAAAATTGTTAAAGAGTGTGGTAATTTAGAAGATTTCTTTATGTCTGTTCGATTTAATGAAGGAATCGGCTATACAGTGCAAGAACTTGTGAATGACGAAGAAGGTATTGTGTCTATTCCATTAGTGGATACACATCATGAATCAATTATCGCAATTGCGTATGAGATGAATAGTAAAGATGAATTGTTGAGAGAATTAGTAAGTAAAATTGAATATTATTTTAAGAGTCTATAAGTTATACTTATGGACTCTATTACTTTTTTATGTCTATTTTATTGTTTGTGAAATGATTATCATAAATGTATAAATATAAAGGAGAACATAAATATGGGAAAACTATTATTAACAGGTGTTGACGGAAATTTAGGTGGATTTGCAGCAGAAGAGTTGTTGAAATTGGAACCTAAAGAAAATTTGATTTTTTGTGGATACAATCCAGATTCATTGAAAAAATATGCAGATATGGGAGTTGAAACTCACGTAACTAATTTCAATAATCCAGATGGATTAAAGGAAGCGTTTCAGAATGCTGAAGTTGTAGCTTTAATTTCTATGCCTTTTGTTGGTGTGAAAAGACAGAATGCACATAAAAATTGTGTAGATGCTGCAAAAGCAGCTGGTGTAAGACAAATTGTTTATACATCACTTGTAAATGCAGATGATGAAACAAATCCTTCTGTAGAAAAGAAAGATCATATTTATACTGAGAAATATATTCAAGAACAAGGATTAGATTATCAGTTCATGAGAAACTCTCAATATGCAGAGGCAATGGTTACAAACTATTTTACTTATGCAAAGATGAATGCGCCATTAACAAATTCTCAGGGTGATGGTTTAATGGCTTATATTTCAAGAAAGGATTGTGCTAAAGCTGTTGCGTATGCATTGCATCGTTCGAATGAATTTTCTAAAAAAGTATGGAACATCAATGGTTTAGAATTAATGACAATTTCAACATTCTGCGCAATTGGTGATGTTTCAACAGGAAATCATGTTCCGTTTGTGAATGTTACAGATGAAGAAAACTACCAAATTTGGGATGCGATGGGAGTTCCTCGTACAACAGATGGTGTATTCTTAAAAGATTCTGAAGCTCCATTCTCATCAGATGGAATGGTAACTTTTGCCCAGGCTATTCGTGAAGGTAAAATGGATATTCATACAAAGGATTTTACAGAATTAACAGGAGCTACTCCAATTTCTGTAAGATATATGTTTGATCATCAAGAAGAATTCCAAATTGGTGAAAGACACTCAAAGGACAACTAATCATTATGTATAAGCATGTATTAAGTCCAATTCAAATTGGTCCAATGAAATTAAAGAACAGAGTATCCTTTACGCCTGTATGGCCATCGTTTGCAACAAGTGATGGAAGAGTGAATCGTGAATTGATCGAATGGGTAAGAGATATTGTGAAGGGTGGAGTTGGATGCATCAATATTGGATGTGGATGTGTTAATCGTAATCTACCTAGCTTTGTCACTCACTTATTAAGAATGAGTGAAGAAGGAACAGTAAATGAGATGACGATGTTGTCAGATCTAGTTCATATGTATCAATGTAAAATTGGTATTGAATTGTTCGCAATCAATATGTATGGAGGTTCTTTTGAAACACGTGATACAAATTCAACGAAACCAGTTGTTGAGTTGGATCCAACATTTATGACAAAAGAACAAATCAAAGAATATATTGAAGATTTTGTGGAAGCAGCTGATCGTGCTGTAAGATGTGGTGTGGATAGTATTGTTATTCATGGTGCACATGGTCAGCTTCCTGGTTGTTTTTTGAATAAAAGAATCAATGAAAGAACGGATGAATATAGTGCAGAAAATATGGATAACGCATCTAGATTTACAGTTGAATTATTGAGCGCTATCCGTGAAAGAATTGGAAATAAATTAGCGATCGAATATCGTATCAACGCGAGTGATATGGTGGAAGGCTCACCAACATTAGATGAAGTTATTGAGTTTGTGAAGCGTATTGAACCATATATTGATTTATTACATGTTTCTCGTGCATTGCATTCTGAACAGAAGTTAGCTCCATATATGAATCAACCTCTATATTATCCTCATGGTATTAATATTGAGGATGCTACAAAAATTAAAAAAGCTATTCATATTCCTGTTACGGTTGTTGGTTCTGTAACTTTAGAACAAGCAGAAGAACACATTGCCAATGGAGATATTGATATGGTTTCTATGGCTCGTGGACTCATGGCGGATCCTTATATGGTGAAAAATGCAAAGATGTCTTGTCCAGAAAAAACACGTCCTTGTATTCGTTGTAATAACTGTATTAATATTACGCATTATAAATTGGCTTCGGTACGTTGTTCAGTAAATGCTGAAATGGGTATGGAAACGATTTATATGAATGTAGGAACAACTACACCTAAAAAGATTGCGGTAATCGGTGGTGGTCCTGCAGGTATGGAATTTGCAAGAACCGCATCTCAAAGAGGGCATAGTGTGGATTTGTTTGAAAAATCAGATTGTTTAGGTGGCGTATTAAATATGGCTGCGGCTCCTGATTTTAAAGCAGACATTAAAAACTATTTAGAATGGTCTATTCGCAGTGTGAAAGCATGTGATAATGTTATGATTCATTTAAATACAGAAGCAAAACCAGAAGACTTAAATGAATACGACGTTGTTGTAGTCGCAATTGGTTCTGAGCCAATTATTCCTCAATTTGTAAAAGATAATCCTAGTGTTGTATGGGTTGGAGATTTAGAAAAAGGCAATGCGACTGTTGGAGATGATGTTGTGATTGTAGGTGCTGGATTAACTGGATGTGAATGTGCATTATCTTTATCAAAACAAGGTAAGAATGTTACTTTAGTGGATATGATTGATGAACAAAGTTTTGGCAGTGGTGGAGCAAAATTCAATCAGGTAGCATTGATGGGATTATTGAATGATAATCACGTGAAATGCATTGGTAATGTAAAACTTGTATCGAATAATAATCAATTAGGCTTTGAACATAATGGACAATCTATGGATTTAGCTTATGATCATGTTGTTTTATCTTTAGGAGTAAGACCAAATCCAGAAGTATTAAGCACATTTGAAGACTGTGCCAATGAAGTGATTTACATTGGGGACTGTAATACAAGGATTGGAACTCTATATAATGCGGTTCATACAGCACATGAGGCAGCTAGTGTACTATAAAAAAGAAATGGGCAGAAATCCTGTCCATTTTTTAAGTGCAATATCGAAATGAGGGATCGGTTATGATACGGGCAAATATAAGTCCCATTGGAAGGGCCAAAACAATCAATAAAGATTGAATGAACCAGTTAGCTCCAATTGACATGGTGGATGCAAGTTCGAGATTATAAATAGCTCGATACATGTATAAGCCTGGAACCATAATCACAATGGATGGTACGGTTATGGCAATTCTAGGATATCCTGTATTTCCTTTGATCATAGAGGCAAGTAGTCCGGCTGTTAATGCGCCAATAAAGGCTGCAGCTGCAGCGGGTAAAGATAAATCGACAAGTGTTAGTCGTAATGTGTTTGCGATGGCTCCAATGCATCCGGCACTTGCGGCTATTTTTTTTGAACTGTTAAACATAATGGAGAATCCAAATACGCCTCCAAAACTGGTTAATAGTCTTAATAGTAATTTGGTGGATGTTGAAATGTGTAGTTTTACAAAATCAACGGGTTGAAGATGTAAGACTAAAGCGCAGATCCATGCTGTAAGTGTAGCAGCTAAAATAATGATAATGGCATAGGCAAGTCTTTCAATACCGGATCGTAAATCTAATTTAGCTAAGTCAATACCGCTTGTAATGAAGGGAAAGCCTGGAATTATGAAAAGCATAGAACAGATGTATCCAGCTTCGTGTTGTGTGGCTATGCCAAAACAAGTTTCTAAAAAATTAAATAATAAGGCATATGCAAGGCAGGCTAAGGAAACACTGGCAGCGACATTTAAAAATAGGGTGTAGTTATGTTTGATGAGTTTCATTCGAAGTGTATTGCCAAGTCCTGCCCCAACAAAGGCACAAAGCATTTCAATGGGGCCTCCTCCAAGTAGAAAGGTAAAACAGCTACAGGCAAGGGCTGCAGCTAATCCTAGAATAATGGGGGAGTAGCTAGAGTGAATGCTTTCGATTTGGTCTAATTGATTGTGAATCTCATTGCATGTGCATGTTTTACATTCGTCTTTAAAGTGATAGACAAAGTCTTCCATACGAGCAAGCTTGGATGTATTGACACTTGTATTATGTAAAGACAAGGATTGGGCGTGAGAGTCAATTCCATCAATGCATGTGTAGGAAATATTTGTAAGTCCAATGTCGGCAATACATGTAATATTTAATTCACTAGCAATGGTGTTCATTGAACTTCTAACTCTCCATGCACCTGTACCACAGGCTAGAAGCATCAATCCAATTCTTCCTATAACGGAGGATTTTTCTGTAAGACTTGCATTTTCAATCTTAACTTTTGAATCTTTGTTCGTATATTCATGCCATGGAATGTCCATATGGTTGTTCATAAGATCATCTCCTATATCATTTATATATAATACACATAGTATAAATATATATTCGATATTTAATTCCATGAATAGTATAGTCAAGAAAAAAAAGAAGTCAATTTCTTAATCAACTTCTTTATGAATCCATGTCATTAATACTTTAACGATGTAGGCTTTTTGTCTAGGGCCTAGTGGCTGATTGGGTTTGATCTTGTGCCATTTGTATAGACATTGTCTGCAACAACAGCCAGTAGCATGTTGAGCAATGAATACAGGATGTCCTTTAAATGGTGTTTGTTTACCGTCATTTGGTATATAGGCTGGAGCCAATCTTTTTTCAACAAAATCTATGGCATGTTTTTCAATGGTAGCCATTCCTTTGGCTTGTATATACACCTTATCTTTTTGTTTCAGATGAAAACTACTCCTAAATTTGGAGTGGGATAAGCGATTAAAAAGTTGTTCAAACCATTCGGATTCTGTCATAACTGCTCCTTATATATAATAAAAAAAACCAGCTAAGCTGGTTTTATAATCAAGTGGCGCCTGAAACAAGACTCGAACTTGTGACCTGCCGGTTAACAGCCGGATGCTCTACCGACTGAGCTATTCAGGCATTTGTTTTTCACTTGACTGCCTAAACATAATACCAAAAGATGTTGTGTTATGCAAGTACTTTTTATAAAATTATGATATATTATTTTTTAAATGGGGGAATGAACTATGTTAGATGCGATTGTAATGGATATGGATGGTACTTTATTGGATCCAAATAATAAGATTTTACCAGAAACAAAAGAGGCTTTGATTGCTTGTCAAAAGCAGGGGACAAAGCTTGTGCTTGCCAGTGGAAGAAGTTATACAAGATTACTTTCATATGCAAAAGAATTAGAGATGGATGTATATGGTGGCTATTTGTTAGAGGTAGATGGTATTGCATATTATGATGTTCAAAAGGATGAGCGTCATGTTTTAAAGCAGATGTATAAGGAAGATGTTGAGCCTGTTTTTGCGTATTTGATGCATAAAAACTGTGAGACAATGGCTGTGTTTAATGATGGATTATTTGATTATATTCCAGATCCTATAATGGAAAAGAAAAAAGCATTAAGAAATTCACAAGAATATCCAGAGGATTTTCCTTGGACGGGTGGTCCTTGGTCTTGGCTTGCAGATATGCGTGATGGCTATCCTAAGATTACTTATATTAAGGATCTTAGTGAAATTCAATATCCTGTAAATAAGATTCAGACAATTGAGGATGAAGAGGTAACTACCCAATTGGCTTTGGATATTCAAAATGAATTTAAAGATCAATATGAAGTGTTCCGTACTTGTCCTAGAGAACTTGAAGTATTGCCTAAAGGATATAGTAAGGGAGCTACTTTAGTTCGTATGATGGATATGTTTGGTTGGGATAAGGATAAAGTTTTCACGTTTGGAGATGGCGAAAATGATGTGAGTATGTTTGGTGTTGTAACTCATAGTTTTGCGATGGGTCAGGCTTTGGATTATGTAAAAGAAAAAGCAGCTCATGTGACCAAGTCCAATGTGGAACAGGGTATTGTAGCTGCTTTAAAGGATTTTAATATTTTGTGATATAGCTAACAACAAGCTTCATCGTGCTTTCTACACCATCATAGTGTGTTCTTTCCATTCCGTGGCTTGCATGAACACCAGGGCCAATCAAGGCTCCTTTGATGTCGTTACCACCGCGTAATGCGGCACTGACATCTGAACCATATTGTGGATAGATATCAACGGCATAATTAAGCTTGTTTTCTTTTGATAGTTCAACTAGACGTGTAATCATTTCGTAGTCGTATGGTCCGCTTGAATCTTTTGCACAGATTGAAACGTCTTGTTCAGTACAAGCAAGATCTGTACCGATGCATCCCATGTCTACGGCTAATAATTCTTCAACTTCTTCTGGAAGACAACTTGCTCCATGACCAACTTCTTCATATGTACTGAACATAATGACTAAGTCTCTTTGAGGTGTAATGTTGTTGTCTTTTAAGTATTTTAGTACGCCCATTAAAGCAGTAGCTGAAATCTTATCGTCTAAGAATCTAGATTTAATGAATCCACTTTCTGTAATTTGTGTTTTTGTATCAATACAAATGAAGTCTCCGTTGTTGATACCTAATTTTTCTACATCTGCTTTTGAGTGAACAACTTCGTCGATACGAACTTCCATTGTATCTTCTTTTCTTTCTAATGTTGAAGCATCTGGATATACGTGTACACTTGGTGAACAAGAAAGAATTGTTCCTGTATATACCTTTCCATCACGAGTATAGATCTTACAATATTCTCCGTCTAATGTTGGTAAGCATGGTCCTCCAACTTTAGTGATGGCAAGTTTTCCATTGTCTTTAATGGAACGAACCATAAGTCCTAATGTATCTAGGTGAGCGCTCAATCCTAATGTGTGTTCAGAATCTTTTCCGTCTACATAGATCAACAAGTTTCCTTTTTGGTTGCGTCCTGTTGTATAGCCTAATTTTTTGGCTTCTTCGTCCATGAAATCAATGGCTCTTTTTGTATAGCCTGTTGGTGAATCAATATTCAAAATTTGTTTGGCGATGTCACAGACATATTCTTTATCAAATGGTTGCATATTTTAAAACTCCTCCTGTATGTATTATACGCTTTTATACAAATTCTAAACAATGTATTCAAATTTTTTTTCATTTTGTGCTATTGTACAAGAAAAGGAGGCTAATTGTATGGAATTAAATGTAAGAGAAGAAAAGTTAAAAGGTTTATTTAAACAGTTTCAAGTGGAACATAATGAGAATTGTAAGACAGTATTTATTGATAATAATGATGAAAATTTAGAAAACTATTTAAATGAATCGAATATGGTATATTTACATATGGTGGATAAAGAAGTTAGAAATCTTGATTTGACTAAAGTAAATACAATATTTGTGAATAAAGAATATGCGAGTAAATTAGAAAATGGAATTCAGGATGAACAAAGACTTCTAGAATTATTGTTAAATAAATATCCAAATCTTAGAGTTGTATTAATTACCGATAAAAAGGGTGCTTATTATAAAGATAAGGACATGATGATTTACCAGAAAGAATTGGCTTTAAACTTTGATAAAGACTTATTCTTAGTTAAATATATGGCTTCAGAATTAAAGGGGAATTCAGAAATGACATCTTTATATCGAGGAGTAAATCAGTAAAGACTACTAGATATGTTAGAGTACCTAAGACAAAAACTTGAATTCGCGTACGTCTTTGGAATTAAAAGACTTTGGAGGTAGATTAATCCATGAAAACTACCCTACATATCTAGTAGTCATTTTCATTATAAAGGTCCAATGTGAAAAGATTATTAAAAGTCAAAAGTTTTTCAAAATATTTTAAAATACATGTGTAAATCGGTAAGTTGATATTTATCATCTTTCTCGTTATAATACAAGTACAGAAAAGACTACTAGATATGGTGGTCACTCTGGATTAGGTTATAGCGCTAATCCCGTTACGAGTGGGTGGTTAGCGCTTTTTGTTTTCTTCATGAATAATAATGATCACTCGTATGAGTTGAAAAATAGCTATTAAGACAATAGTTATATCAACTTGAATTTGCATACGCCTATTCCTCCATCCTGGGGATCGAAAGTCTCAAGGGTTTATCCAGAGGAAACCACCTGCCATATCTAGTAGCAATTTCAATTATAAATACCCAATGTGAAAAAGATATTAACTCTCAAAACTTTTTGAAAAAACTTAAAATTAACCTATGATGATGTTAAATAATGTCTTTTGCGGTGCAAAGGTGAAATATAACTTAAAAATATAAATTCTGCTTTATATAAAGTGTATGCTGAGAGCATACACTTTTGTTTTTATATAGAAATTTATAGGAAACGGCTTACATTGGTGATATAATGCATATAACATAATCACTTTATGGAGGGCATTACAATGGATAATAAGTATGTATTAGGTTTAGACATAGGAATTAGTAGCTGCGGGTATGGAGTTATAGATCTTGAAACAGGTAAATTTGTAGACTATGGAGTACGTCTGTTTAAAGAAGGTACAGCAGAAGAGAATGAGAAGCGTAGAGGTGCTAGAAGCCGTAGACGTTTGACTTCAAGACGTCATACTCGAATTATGGATATGCAAAAATTGTTGAAGGAAAACGGTATTATGTCAGATGATTATCATCCTTTACAAAATGTATATGAATTGCGTTGTAAAGGTTTAAGCGAAAAATTAACAAATGATGAATTAACGGCAGCAATTTTACACATAACAAAACATAGAGGTAGTGTTATAGAAACGGTTGAAGAAGATGTAAAAAAAAGTGACGACGAATTAAGCTTAAAGGCTACTTTGCAGCATAATGAACAGTTGATTAAACAAGGTAAATTTGTCTGCCAAATTCAATTGGATAATTTAAATGCTAAGGATCATATTCGAGGACATGAAAATAATTTCTCGACAAAAGATTATGTAAACGAATTGAATGAGATATTACATCATCAAGAATTGAATGAACAATTAATTCAAAAAATAATTGATATTGTTGCACGAAGAAGAGCGTATTATGAGGGACCTGGTAGTGAAAAATCACCAACACCATATGGACGCTTTATAGAAGTTGATGGTCAAATCGAAGAAATAGATTTGATTGAAAAAATGCGCGGAAAATGTAGTGTGTTTCCAGATGAATTGAGAGCTCCTAAAATGACGGTAACTGCAGATTTATTTAATTTCTTAAATGACATGAATAACTTAACTGTAGATGGTAATAAGTTAAGTCCAGAGGAGAAGAAGGGAATTTTAACTATAGTTAGTCAGAAAGGGAATATTACTTTACGTCAATTGGCAAAAGAATTAAATGTGGATGAAGTTGATATTAAAGGCTATCGTATAGACAAAAATCAGAAGGCTATTTTTACTGAGTTCAAGGGATATAAGAAAATTAAATCAATTTTAGAAAAAGAAGGATATTCAATTTCATTAAATGATTATGAAATGCTAGATAGAATTATTGAAATTCTTACGAATAAAAAGGGTATACAAGAAAGAAAAGATTACTTGTATCATTTGGAGTATAGACTTTTTGATTCAGTGGTAGATACTTTAGCAAATACAACAGGAATAACAGGCTATCATTCATTATCTTTTAAAGCATTGAATTTATTAAATAAAGAATTGTTTGAATCTGAAATGAATCAAATGCAGCTGTTACATGAATTGAAGTTGTTTGACAAGAATCGTGTTTCTCATAAAGGAAAAAAGAACATTGAATCAGACCCAGAAGCTATCTTATCTCCAGTGGCAAAAAGAGCGCAGAATGAAACTTTTAAGGTCATTAATGCATTAAGAAAAAAATATGGAGAATTTGATTCCATTGTTGTTGAGATGACTCGTGATAAAAATTTGGATGAACAGAAAAAAAGAATTAGTAATTTCCAAAAAATCCGAGAAAATGGATCTAAAGAAATGGATAAAATGTTAATTGAAAAGGGTTATGATCCAACGAAAATTAATGGAAAAACAAGAATGAAGATTCGTTTGTATGAACAACAAAATGGTAAGAGTGCATACACTTTAGAACCATTAGATTTAAATCGAGTGATTAAAGATCCAAAATATACAGAGATTGATCATATTATTCCAATTTCTATATCATTAGATGATTCTCAAAATAATAAAGTATTAGCATTGCATTCAGAAAATCAGGTGAAAGGTAATTTGACTCCTTTTATGGCATATGCAGCTAATAAATTTAATGGAATGGGATGTAGTTATCCAGAATTTAAAACAAATGTTCTTTCCAATAAAAACATTCCATATAAAAAGAAATTAAATTTATTAAATGAAGAAAATATTACGAAAGAAGAAGTGGCTAAAAAGTTTATCAATCGAAACTTAGTGGATACTAGTTATGCTTGTCGTGTTGTTTTAAATACACTATCAGACTATTTCAAAGATAATGAGATTGATACAAAAGTTCATACAATCAATGGTCGAGTTACAGATTTGTTTAGAAAGAAAATTCATTTGAAAAAAGATCGTGATGAAAACTATTTGCATCATGCAGTGGATGCACTGATTGTGGCTTCTGTAAAGAAAATGAATCTATTAAATGGATACCTTGCAAGACAAGAACATGATTTCAATGATTTATATAATGAAGAAACGGGAGAAATTATTACAATTCCTGATGATAAAGTGTTCTATGATGAAAGATATATTCAGTATATTGTGAATTTGAAAACACTGTTCGAAGAAAGCAGTAATTATTATGATCATGTGATAGATAAAGAGAATATGCGCTTTAATCCAATTAAAATTTCTCATAAAGTAAATACAAAGCCAAATCGACAGATTGCAGATGAAACTATCTATAGTACAAGGAATGTAGATGGAACGGATTACTTGATTGAAAAAATACCTAATATTTATGATCCAAAAGATAAGAAATGTATTCGCCTAGTTCAAGATATACTAAATGGGGAAGATGAAAAATATTTGATGGCAAAGCATGATTCACAAACATTTGATTTAATTCGAGATATTGTAAAATATCATTATGAACAGTTTAAATCGGATTCAAAAATGTATAAAGTGACGAAGAAAAAAGGTGAAGAAATTATTACTTTAGTTGGAGAGAATCCTTTGATAAAATACAAGGAAGAAAATGGTACTATACATAAATATTCTAAAAAGGGAAACGGTCCTGAAATCATATCGATGAAATATGAAAGTGAAAAATTAGGGAACCATTTGGATATTTCTTCAAATTATCAAACGAATAATAAAAAAGTTATTTTGAAACAAATTAAACCATATAGAACAGATTTCTATCAATGCGAAGATGGTAAATTTAGATTTGTTACTGTTCGATATACAAATGTTTCATATCATAAAGCAAAAGGAATGTATGTGATTGATGAACAATGGTATAAGCAGGAAAAAATTAATAAAAAGATAAAAGAAACAGATAAATTCTTATTCTCAATGCATAGAGATGAATTGATTGGTATAAAGAAAAAAGAAGGTAATTCATATATTTATGATTTATCAACAGAAAAAGGTGGAGATAAATATTATTATGATGGAAATAGTGTTGAAGTGTTAAAATTTACAGCATCAAATAACGAAACAACAGGAACAATAGAAGTAAAACCAATTTATACATATTGTAAAAAACAACTAATGCCTACCGTAGCATCATCTTTAGAAATAAAAAAATATGCCACGGATGTATTAGGAAATCTATACGAAGTGAAGGATAATAAGTTGAAATTGGAATTTAAATAGAGTATACTGAAGGTGGTTATATTCTAGCAAAAATTTTTATGACCTAACAAAACAAGGGTTTATCCCGGATTCGGCTCTTCGGAGCCTTTTCTTTTACCCTTTTTATGGGCTATAGAGTTATATATATTGAAAAATGTGAGTATTTGAGACTGTATTTAGATAATTTGAAAGTGGAAATTAAAAATGACACTTTATTGATTCCGGTTTCAGATATTCAAATTCTAGTGATTGATAATTATCAGTCTAATTTGAGTGTGCCTTTAATTAATAAATTAACAGATAATAATGTGTGTACCATTATTTGTGGGGTGGATCATTTACCGAAAAGCTATATATTACCGATGAATGGACATTTTTCAAGTAGTGGAAATATTTCAAAACAAATTTGCTGGGATTCAAAACGTAAAGATGATTTACATGCTATGATTGTCAAAATGAAGATTTTAAATCAAATAGAAATATTGAAGGTCAATAATAAAGATTTTGAAGTGGAAAAGAAGTTGTATGAATTTGTAGATAGTGTTGTTTCTGGAGATAAAACGAACAGAGAAGGCTTGGCTGCAAAAATGTATTTTAGAGAACTTTTTGGTCATGATTTTATTCGCTTTGAAGAAGATGTGATAAATGCTGGATTAAATTATGGTTATGCTATATTTAGATCTTTAATAACATCGATTATTGTAGCCAAGGGGTATATCGCCAATATAGGAATTTTTCATAAGGGTAAACAAAATATGTTTAACTTAAGTGATGATATTATAGAAGTCTTTAGACCAATAGTGGATCATTATGTTTATAACAATATGATGGATGATATTATTTTTAAACAATCTCATAGAGAAGCTTTAATACAATTGACAAACAAGAAAATTATGATCGATGGAAGAAAACAAACTATAGCAAATGCGATTAGCTTTTATTTAGATTCTATATTTAACTATTTAGATGGTGAAGCAGATTCTATTTTGTATCCATTACCAGTAATATATGATTTATGATTTTATGCGATTAATATTATTTTTTGATTTACCCGTAGTATCCAAAGAAGATAGAAGAATTTATGCAACATTCAGAAAATATTTAATTAAAAATGGATATATTATGATGCAATATTCGGTGTATTGTAAAATATTTGCAAATCGTGAAGCCGCAGTAAAACACGTGAATATTTTACAAAGAAATGTTCCACAAAAAGGACAAATACGAATTTTATTGGTTACAGAAAAACAATATGCAAAGATTGAAATAATAGTTGGTGGTAAATCAAATCAAGAACAAGTCGTGAACAGCGATGCATTTATAAAATTATGAATTTATTAACTATAAAGAATGGAACAAATAAATGGAATCTTCAAATGAATCATGTAAAATATATAATTTCAGATTCAAGTATGAATTATACATTGCTACAAGCAATTCGATTGTTTACTTCAAAAGATAAAAGTGAAAATAGAACAGAAAATAATATTAGTACGAAAATGTTTATAAACGAAAAAGAGATAGAACTTAAAAATAATATGTTTATAGAAATTTCAGAAATGTATTCTCTTAATGAGGATAAAAAGCTCACTACGAAATCATTGATGTTAAAATATTTGGAAAGTAAACTCCAAAATCAAGAGTATTTTGATACTATTAGTACAATTGATATATTGTTAAATTCATTATCAGAAGAAGTCAATGATGAATCAATGCTTAAAATTATGTTTAATGGAGCTAATTATAAGCAATTGATAAAAATGTTGTCACCATATTATGAAGACGAATTACAAAAAGATGAATTTGATCTAACGAGAGATGAATTGATTTTGTTTCAATTGGATTTAGTTGAATATATATCCAATCATAATTCAAAATATGATAATATCTTTGTTTTCGGCAAACTAGATAATTTAAGTGATAAAATTCTTCAGAAAATCAATAAAATTGAGAATGTTATATTGATGATTTTTACAAATTATTACAACGATTTAATGAATGTACAAAATACAGCTTTATTGCAAGATAAAATAATAGATTTAGCAGACATGGAACAAATTTATTACGACCTATCACAAAAATCACTTCAAACATATACGTTACAGGAGGTAGAACAAATGACAATTGATTATTTACAACAAATATACACTCATAAAACACACGATATTTATCAAGAACTAGATCATTTTTCAATTAAATAATTAGTATTCTATTACATTCAAAAATGTGCTACCATATTTTTGAGGTTTTGTTACCATATGAATTTTTGCTAGAACAGAACACAGTAAATGTAATTCCAATCACTAGCAATGTTTTGTTACCATATGAATTTTTGCTAGAACAGAACCAGACTCAAGGCTTAAGAAACAAGAAGAAAGTTTTGTTACCATATGAATTTTTGCTAGAACAGAACGCAATGTTTCTTCCGTCTGTCATGTGACCGGTTTTGTTACCATATGAATTTTTGCTAGAACAGAACCACATCTCCATTTATCTCAATTTGCATATCGTTTTGTTACCATATGAATTTTTGCTAGAACAGAACCCAATCTTGTAAAAGTCCATTTTGTTGTTTAGTTTTGTTACCATATGAATTTTTGCTAGAACAGAACGTTAACAATATCGCTAAGACAATTACCAAGGTTTTGTTACCATATGAATTTTTGCTAGAACAGAACATAAGAAACTCTATGTTTTGGATGAAATTTGTTTTGTTACCATATGAATTTTTGCTAGAACAGAACTTAAATCTAGTAAACTTAGAGATGGGCTGTGCTTTGTTACCATATGAATTTTTGCTAGAACAGAACGAAGATATAGAAGAAATAAACATTGTACCAGTTTTGTTACCATATGAATTTTTGCTAGAACAGAACTATACACAACATGATCAATTGCCTGCACCTGTTTTGTTACCATATGAATTTTTGCTAGAACAGAACTTTAATGCCATCCCTTCAATATCAATGTCAGTTTTGTTACCATATGAATTTTTGCTAGAACAGAACTGGAGTTATGATTCAATTAGTGGCAAAGTTGTTTTGTTATCATATGAATTTTTGCTAGAACAGAACTAAAAGGCAATTGGATATATACGGAGTTTGGTTTTGTTACCATATGAATTTTTGCTAGAACAGAACTCTCATAAAATTACCTCCGATTGATTGAAAGTTTTGTTACCATATGAATTTTTGCTAGAACAGAACTCTGGTTTGATATGGCGGACGCTGATGCGTGTTTTGTTACTATATGAATTTTTGCTAGAACAGAACCTTCTGGTGAATTTGTAACTTCATATGCACGTTTTGTTACCATAAGGATTTTTATTGAGATGGATTTGAAAAATGAAAAAGGGAGTGACACCCCGCCAGAAAGGGCAGAGGGGGGATTCCCACCTACATTTTATTGTGTAAATGTTAATTAAATAAGGAAGAATATAAATATTTGATTTATTAAAAGGTACGTAATGTGTTTTTTGGAAATACAATACAAATAAACTTAGTCCATTTTGTTACTGTATATTTTTGCTAGAATATCGTTTATTTATCTTGTTTAATATTAACTACCACATACCCACATATACCCTCTGTTCTTATAGGCCCCCAACCAACAAGGCCTGAGCTAATGATTTTTGTGCAGTGATTGAATGTTTCTTTTCCGTAATTGTCCGCAAAGTTGGGTTGTAGGTAGTAAGAATAAGAGAGCGGAAACATTTGTCCGTTGTGTGTGTGGCCACTGAGTTGAGGTCGACATTATTTTTAATGTTTTCTCTTGTTCCTTGTGGTTGATGATCTAGGACGATGTTATAGGTTTTGTTTGTAAGGTTATAGTCTTTTGTTTGTGTAGTCTTTTCCACCAATAAGGATAAGGTTATTTAAATGTATTTCATGATCACTTAGAATGGTAATGTTGTTTTAAGTGATTTTTTGATTGAGCTTATTTCTTGCAAACTTAGTCTTGTTTTCGTGATTACCATATACAAAATAAACAGAGGCTACTTTAGTAAGTCTTCTGAGTTGTTTAAATAGGATTTCCATATCATCTTTGGATGTGGATTCATTCACGAAGTCTTTGCCAAGTAGATAGAAATTTGGTGTTTGTGATTTCTTTTGTGGTTGTGATGTTGTAGGTGGTTTGATGGATGGTATACATATTCACAGAACCAAAAGTAACGATGGATGTGGACATGATGGCTGAAAGAAGTATGCAGATGATTGGTTTTCTTTTTTTGAATAGTGCTGGTAATACAAGTAAACAGAATAATGTATGTATAGCCCACATGGCTTTATATGTACGCATATTCCAACAATTTAATAGTAATGCGATACAAATGGCGTATCGTATTTTTTTGTTTAATGTATCTTTTAATAAGTTGTTGATTAAATAACATAATCCGATTTCTAGAATGAGGATTCCCGCTTGAAGATAGATCATATTATAACTTCCTTTTGGTCTTATCTTACACCATTGTTAGAAAGATTTCTTAGTTTATGCAGTATAATAAAATGGGTGAGATTATGTATAAAATATTGATTGTAGAAGATGATGAACTCATCTCAAAAAAGTTAGAATCGTTTCTGAAATCTTGGAACTATAGTGTTGAAAGAGTTACAGATTTTTATAATGTGATGGATGCATTTCATTCCTTTAATCCAGACTTAGTATTAATGGATATAACACTACCTTATTCGAATGGATATTTGTGGACAGAAAAGATTCGTGAAGAATCCAAAGTTCCAATTATCTTTATTTCAAGTGCTACAGACAATATGAGTATTGTGATGGCTATCTCTAAGGGTGCGGATGATTTTGTATGCAAACCATTTGATTTAAATGTTTTGGCTGCTAAAATTACGGCAATATTAAGACGTAGCTATGACTTTGTATCCAATCATAATATCCTTGAATATCAAGGCGTACGCTTTAATTTAGATGATAATACAGTAAGTTTTCAATCTTCTCAAATGGAACTGAGCAAGAATGAGGCGAAGATACTTCGACTGCTCATGGAAAAGAAGGGGACGATTGTATCTCGAGATCGTTTGATGGAATATTTGTGGAAGACGGATTTTTATGTGGATGAAAATGCATTAAGTGTGAATGTGAATCGTTTGCGTAAAAAGTTAGAGAGTATTGGTATTGTGGATTTTATTCAAACAAAAAAAGGGTTGGGATATAAGATATGAAATTATTTGGCCATTATTTAAAAGATCGATTGTTTTTTATAATGATTTATGTTGTAAGTGTTTTGATCTGTTTATGTGTATTTAAACTCTATAATCTAGAACTTGAAGCTTTTACATATGCCTTTATGATTTTATGTGTCTTATTGGTGGTTTGTTTCTTGTTTGATTACTATAGATATTATAAGAAACACCAAACCTTAGTAACTCTTCGATCTAACAGTAATGTTTCTTTGTCTTGTGATCTTCAAGATTCTTCATTGATGGGAGAGGATTATCATAAAATCTTAGTGGCTATGAAAGAATATCATGATGAGTATGTTATTTCTTCAGAAAACAAAATGCATGATTTAGAAGATTATTTTACGATGTGGGTGCATCAGGCTAAACTTCCCATTGCCGCTATGAAATTACTACTTGAAGATGAGAACTTAAGTCGTAGTGAAATTAAGCTACAACTCTTACGCATGGATCAATATACAGATATGGTTTTGGCATATTTACGCTTGAATAGTACGCATACCGATTTCTTATTTAAGGAATTGGAGTTGGACGATTTGATTCGACAATCGATTCGTCGTTTTTCTACAGAATTTATTCGTAAACACATTCAATTGAGTTTTAAAGAAACCGGGGATGTTATTTTGAGTGATGAAAAGTGGCTTGTGTTTGTGTTGGAACAAATTCTTTCGAATAGTCTTAAATATACCAATGAAAATGGTTTGATATCTATATATATGAGGTCTAAACATATTTTAGTGATTGAAGATAATGGGATAGGAATTAGTGCAAGTGATTTAAATCGTGTGTTTGAAAAAGGATATACAGGTATGAATGGGCGTAGTGATAAAACAGCTAGTGGTCTAGGTCTATATTTATGTAAAAATATTTTGGATATGTTAAATCATAAAATCAGAATTGAATCAAATGTTGGTAAAGGTACTCGAGTGATATTGGATCTTACGCATTTTGAAGGAAGAATTGAGTAATCTTACAATCTTGTAAGGATAGTGTTAGCTGAATCGATGGCTGCATTTTTGGATTCTTTGTAGAATTTTGGTGTACATGGAGGTAATGAATATGGCATTATTGGAAGTAAAAAATTTAAAAAAAGTATATACAACAAGATTTACACAGAATCAAGTACAGGCATTGACCAACGTTAATTTTAGTGTGAATAAAGGCGAATATGTAGCTATCATGGGGGAGTCTGGATCAGGTAAGACAACCTTATTAAATATCTTGGCGGCTTTAGATAAACCAACAAGTGGACAAGTCTTATTACATGGTAAGGATATTACGCATATTTCAGAAAAAGAAATTGCGAACTTTCGAAGAGAACACTTAGGTTTTGTATTTCAAGACTTTAATTTATTAGATAATTTTAATAATCGCGATAATATTTTCTTGCCTTTGGTTTTAAGTAAGAAAAAATATCCAGAAATGAAAAAAAGATTGGAACCTATCGCAAAACAACTAGGGATTGAGGGTATTTTAGATAAGTTTCCATATGAAATCAGTGGTGGACAAAAACAGCGTGTAGCTGTTGCTCGTGCCATCATCACAAATCCAGATTTGATCTTGGCGGATGAGCCAACGGGTGCATTGGATTCAAAGAGTACAGAGGAACTTTTACATTTATTTGGAACGATCAATGCGAATCAACAAACAATTGTAATGGTAACACATTCGACAAAGGCTGCCAGTCATGCGTCTCGCGTTCTATTTATTAAGGATGGAAAAATCTTCCATGAAATTTATAAGGGAAATAAAAATTTAGATCAGATGTACCAATGTATTAGTGATACGTTGACACTACTAGCTACAGGTGGTGTTCATCATGAGTAGAGCTTTCTATTTAAATTTAGCAGTAGATAACTTGAAAAAGAATGCGCGTACCATTATTCCTTATATACTAACGAGTGTCTTAACGACAATGATGTTGTATATGGTTGTTTCTTTGGCAAACAATCCAAACTTAAATGAGATGTTAGGGGCAATGACACTAACGCAGATGTTAGGCTTTGGGGTTGTCATTATTGAAATCTTTGCGTTTATCTTCTTGTTCTATACACATAGCTTTTTAATTAAAAGAAGACAAAAAGAGTTCGCGTTATTCTCTATATTAGGAATGGAAAAGAAACACTTAGCTCGCGTCTTGTTTTATGAAACTGCGATTACTTTATTTGTATCATTAGCTTTAGGTATTGGTTTAGGTATCTTGTTTGATAAAGCGATGTTTTTAATCATCGCAAAAATGATTGGTGCAGATATTATACTTGGTTTCTATTTCTCATTTATAGGCATGCGACAATGTGTTCTTGTGATTGGATTGATTTATGTATTGATCTATTTCTATTCTATGATTCGTATTCATATTTCAAGTCCAATTGAATTGCTTCATTCGAGTCATATGGGTGAAAAAGAGCCTAAGGCAAAATGGGTTCTTTCTATTATTGGTATTCTTTGTCTAGGTATTGGATACTATTTGTCGATTAGCACAAAAAATCCTTTAACGGCATTCTATTTTTTCTTTGTGGCTGTTGTGCTTGTCATTGTAGGAACCTATTTATTATTTACATCCATATCAGTGACTTTCTTAAAATTAATGAAGAAAAACAAGAATTATTATTATAAGACGAATCACTTTATTAGTGTTTCTGGCATGATGTATCGTATGAAACAAAATGCGGTAGGACTAGCCAATATCTGTATTCTTTCAACGATGGTCTTAGTGATGTTGTCTACAACACTCAGTATGTGGTCAAGTATTGATAGTATTGTGGATTCACAATATCCTAGAAGTGTAATGGGAAATGGATATGGGGATGCTTCCAATATTGATTTTGATGAAATGAATGAAGAATTGATTCGTATGGGCATTGTTCCAAAGAATCTTCTTGCGTATAAGAGATTGGATTATGCTGGATATTTAAAGAATGGAACTTTGATTACGGATTATAGTAATGAGGGCATGAATGCCGTAAATAAAATTCAAGAATTTTATTGCCTTCCACTAAAAGATATTCAAGACTATGAAAATATTAAGGGTTCTTTAAAGCCGAATGAAATCTATGTATATTCCAATGTAGAGAAGGCTAAGGAGAAGACTTTATCTTTATTTGGAAAAGAATATGTTGTGAAGAAACAATTGGACCACTTGAAGATGGATGAGAGCAATCCCAATGTGACAGAACATTATTATATTATTGTGGATTCAGAAAAGACTTTAGAGAGGATGCAACAAGATCAGATACATGTGTATGGCGATAATGCGAGTGCAATACGTGCTTATTATTCGTTTGATTGTGATGCGAATGAGTGTGAAGTTATTAAAAAGTTAGGCCAGAATGAGAATATAAATGATTTTATTTGGTTAAGTAAATCGGATCAGAAACAAGGATTGATTGAATTATATGCAGGCTTCTTATTTATTGGAATCTTCTTAAGCTTCTTATTTATTATGGCAACCATTCTAATTATGTACTACAAACAAATTACAGAAGGCTATGAAGATAAGGATCGTTTTGAAATTATGCAAAAAGTAGGACTTGAACAACAAGATGTAAAGAAGGCTATTCATTCACAGGTATTAACGGTATTCTTTATGCCATTACTTGTGGCAGGGCTTCATGTTTGTTTTGCGTATCCAATGATTGAAAAGCTACTTCATTTATTATTTGTGAGTGATTCATGGCTTTATATTCGTACGACAATATTCTGTTTTGTGGCCTTTGCGCTAGTCTATATAGTGATTTATGTATTAACTTCAAAAATCTATTATGGAATCGTAAAGAGAAATGTTTAATTGGATATTTGGATTTCTTTTGATTGGATTATGTATCTATATTTATTATGTAAATCATCATGGAAAATAGTACTCGAATAGAGTACTATTTTTTTAGGTGATATATATGTTTATAAATGGATTTGACATCTTATGGGATGAAATTGATGATTATGTGGCCGATATTCAAAGTATTCGAAGTATCGATCAATTCATGTTTAATAAGCCGGTTACTTTCTTTTGTGGAGAAAATGGAAGTGGTAAATCTACTTTGTTAGAGGCTCTTGCGATTAAAAATGGATTGAATCCAGAAGGTGGAACAAGAAATTATGATTTTTCTACGTATGATTCGTATTCGAATTTGCATAAGCATATGCGTTTGTGGCGTAATAGAAAACCGGATTGGATGTATTTCTTGCGTGCAGAAAGCTTTTATAATGTGGCGACAAAAGAAATGGAATATAGTGGTGTTTTTTCTGAAAGATATCATGATCAATCGCATGGTCAAAGTTTCTTTTCTGTATTGATGAAACAAACAAATAAAAATGGATTATACTTTCTAGATGAACCGGAAGCAGCTTTATCTTGTCAGAATCAATTGGCCTTACTCTATTTGATTGAGGAATGTGTGAAACAGAATTGTCAATTTATCATTGCGACACATTCACCTATATTATTGGGCTTTCCCAATGCTCAAATCTTATCGTTTGATGATGGTAAGGTAGAAGAAGTGGATTATAAATCAACTTCTAGCTATCAAACGATGAAATTGTTTTTGGATCGGTATGATTATTTTGTGAAAGATATTCAAGAGAATAATGAAGGAGGGATATTGTGATTAAATTAATTGCGATTGGAAAGAATAAAGATAAGGCGTTACAGTCTTTAGAGAAAGAATATATGAAGCGATTGTCGGCTTTTTGTAAGTTTAGTGAAATCGAAGTCAAGGATGAAGCAAATGAGCATGTTTCTAGAGAAACCGAGGTTTTATTGGTGAAAGAAAAAGAGGGAAATCGTGTTCTAGAAAAATTATCGGATCAAGATTTTGTGGTATTACTTGATCTTCATGGCAAAATGATTGATTCTGAGACGTTTGCGAAAAATTTGGATACTTGGCAAATGAAGCATTCAAATATTGTTTTTGTGATTGCGGGAAGTCTAGGACCAAGTGAAAAATTAGTTTCTAGAGCGAATTATCGTTGGAAATTATCGGATCTAACTTTTACACATTTAATGACGCGAGTCTTGATGTTGGAGCAGATTTATCGGGGCTTTATGATCAATAATGGTCGTAATTACCACAAGTAAGTGATGAAAGCGCTTTTTGTGGAATATTTTACTTGTGAAAAACTAGTCAATCAATTTATGTAGTGATATAATGGATGTGCAAAAATGACAGTAGGAGGAATATACATGACAAAGAGAACTGTTAAAGACCTTGATGTAGCTGGAAAAAAGGTCATCGTACGTTGTGATTTTAACGTGCCAAGAAAAGATGGTGTTATCACTGATGATAACCGTATCGTAATGGCTTTACCTACAATTAAATATTTAGTAGAAAACAAAGCTAAAGTTATTTTGATGTCTCACTTAGGAAAAGTTAAGACTGAAGAAGACAAAGCTAAAAACAACTTGGAATGCGTAGCTGTACGTTTACAAGAATTGTTACCAGATGTAAAAGTAACTTTCTGCCCAGTAACTCGTGGTGAAGAATTAGAAAACGCTGTAAATGCATTAGCTGATGGTGAAATCGTATTAATGCAAAATACTCGTTACGAAAAAGGCGAAAGCAAAAACGATCCTGAATTAGGTGCATATTGGGCTAGCTTAGGTGAAGTATTCGTTGAAGATGCATTCGGATCTGTTCACCGTGCTCACGCTTCTACTGTAGGTATCCCTACAAATATTAAAGAAAATGGATTAGGATTCTTAGTAGAAAAAGAAGTTACAATGTTAGGAAAAGCTGTTGATGAACCAGCTCACCCATTCGTAGCTATCATTGGTGGATCTAAAGTATCTAGTAAGATCGATGTTGTTGACAACTTATTGAAAAAAGCTGATAAAGTTATCATCGGTGGTGGAATGGCTTATACATTCTCTAAAGCTGTTGGTGGTTCAATTGGTACTTCATTAGTTGAAGATGACAAATTAGATTTAGCAAAAGAATATTTAGAAAAAGCTGGAGACAAATTAGTTCTTCCTGTAGATAACGTAATCGCTGATGCATTCAGTGAAGATGCTAACACTAGTGTTGCAGATGCTGGACAAATTCCTGATGGATGGATGGGATTAGATATTGGTCCTAAATCTGTTGAATTGTTCAGAAAAACTTTAGCTGGTGCTAAAACTGTAGTATGGAATGGACCTATGGGTGTATTCGAAATGCCTAAATTCGCTAAAGGTACTGAAGAAGTATGTAAAGCAATCTCTGAATTACCAGAAGCTATTACAGTAATCGGTGGTGGAGATTCTGCTGCTGCTGCAAAACAATTAGGATATGCAGACAAATTCTCTCACGTTTCAACTGGTGGTGGAGCTAGTTTGGAATATATGGAAGGTAAAACATTACCTGGTATCGCTATTATCAGCGAAAAGTAATAAGGAGATGTACTTAAGATGAGAAAACCTATTATCGTTGGAAACTGGAAAATGAATAAAAACAACGCCGAAACAAAAGCTTTCTTCGAAGCTGTTGATGGTGTTGCTGCTAGCGAAAATGCTACTTATGGAATTGGATGTCCATTTACTGATTTAAGAACTGCATTGGATCACGCTAAAAACTTAGTTGTAGCTGCTGAAAACTGCCACTTTGAAGATAGTGGAGCTTTCACTGGTGAAGTTAGTGTTCCTATGTTAGAAGAAATGGGAGTTAAATACTGCATTATCGGTCACTCAGAACGTCGTGAAATGTTCGGTGATACTGATGAAACAGTTAACAAAAAAGCGAAACGTTTGATCAAAGCTGGAATCACTCCAATCTTATGTGTTGGTGAAACAGAAGCTGATTATGATGCTGGAAACTCAGAAAAAGTAATTCGTGAAGAATTAGCTGGTTCTTTAGCTGACTTATGTCCAAAATGTGTTGGTGAAATGGTAATTGCTTACGAACCAATCTGGGCTATCGGAACTGGAAAATCTGCTTCAGTTGAAATTGCTGAAAACTGCTGTAAGATCGTACGTGACCAAGTTAAGGTTATGTATGGTGAAGAAGCTGCTGAAAAAGTACGTATCCAATATGGTGGAAGTGTTAAACCTAACAATATCGTTGAATATATGGCTCAACCAGATATCGATGGTGCATTAATTGGTGGTGCTAGTTTGAAAGAAGATAGCTTCACAGAAATCATTGAAAAAACAAAATAATTGATGATTATATAGGCCTCTTTGAGGCCTTTTATTTTTAGCTGTTTCTAACCAAGCTCAATTGTAAAACTAAATCCCATTGAGAAATAGTAAATACTACGAGGTTGA
>OLXK01000742.1_pt1 | contig 28926 bp, 30 predicted proteins | sample 1674321 | NCBI WGS metagenome assembly OLXK01 (sample SAMEA103958162, study PRJEB25191) | human gut metagenome | reverse complement strand
TTTTCTCCATGTGCTCTGGCGGATAGAGGTCTTTGCCGTATTCTTCATAGTGGACATAGGTGCTCCGGTCTATCCCGGCGTAGTCTGCAACGTCTCTCTGCCGCAGGCCTTTCTGGTAGCGAAGCCAGCGCAGCTTGTCCGCTGTTTCGGTAATTTCTGAGAAGTCCGAGAACTGCAAATTGAACTTTTCCGCGTCCTGAAACTTATGCGGCAGTATCACCGGAAATTGAAGAATCTGGAGCGGGACTACTTTTACCGCACCCGATACATTGGAGATCAGAATATAGCAGCGGACTCCCAGTCTCGCCAGCAGGCGCCATTTTGCCTCAAAAGGCACCCGTTCCGCCACCTCAATCGCCGATTGTTCCGCTGCGATAGTATAGCATTCTCTACACATCTTGCTGCATATGTTGCGAGCCGGGCGCCTTTGCTGGCGTCGAAGGTTGAGATCCCTTTGATGAGCCCAATCGTGCCGATCGAGATCAGATCCTCCTGATCGGCGGACTGCGAATAGTATTTTTTCATAATGTGTGCCACCAGGCGGAGATTGCGTTCGATCAGAATGTTGCGGGCCTCCAGATCGCCCTCGGCGCTGCGTTTCAGGTATATGCGCTCCTCTTCGGCAGTGAGCGGCTTCGGGAATGAGCCGCCGCCGGAGATGCGCAGCGATGTGAGCATACTGCTGAGCATCAGCCAGACTGCTGCGGAAAGCATAGGCTTTCACCTCCACAGAAAGCCTATGTCCGACCGGCAAGTCCAGATTCCGGTTTGCAAATATTTCGGGATATGGTATGATGGAGAAAAAGGAGGGCGCGCGATGAGGCGGTTTCTGCTTCGGCTGGCGTGGCTGGCCATTTTCCTATGCGTGCCGGTTCAGACGGCTGCTCTGGCAGCGGAACCGGCAAAGCCTTTGACGGTGCGGGCTGTGTTTGAAGGGGAGCTGCCGCTTGCCGGGATGCGGTTTAATGTGTACCGGGTCGCAGACCGTTCCGGCGGCGGGACGTGGAGCCTTGAGCCGCGTTTCAAAGCGTATCAGACGCGGCTGGAAACGCAGAACGGCGGGACGGAAGCATGGGCCGCGCTTGCGCGCGTGCTGGAAAAGGTGGCCTTGATGGAGGAAGCCTGCCTGCCGGACGCTTCTGCGGAGACAGACGAGGATGGTACGGCAGTCCTTGACGCGCTGCGGCCCGGCCTGTATCTGCTGAGCGGGCAGAGCGTCTGCGTGAACCGGCAGATCTATACGCCGTCGCCTATGCTGATCGTCTGCCCCGCGGAGTGCGCGGCAGAGCCAGAGCTGACCCGCAGTCCGGAAAAGGCGGATTATTCCGTCCAGATCGTCTGGGACGATGAAAAGACGCCGGAGCAGCGGCCGGGATCGCTGCCCGTCCAGCTGATGTGCGACGGGAAAGCCTATGGCCGCCCGGTTCTTTTATCCGAAGAACAGGACTGGCATTATACATGGAGCAGTCTGCCGACGGCGCATTACTGGGCACTTGCGGAGCAGAACGTTTCCGGCTACCTCGACGCGGAGGTGCAGAAAGAGGGGACAGTCTTCCGCGTGACCTATGCCGCAGCGCAGCCGGAACCGAAGCCTCAGCCAGGGGCCGGGGAAGCGCCGGAAACCGGAAAGCGCGGCTGGCTTGCAGCACCTGCGCTCATACTGATCGCCGCAGCGGGGATATTCCTGCGGAATCTAGGGTGTATCTGAAAACTCCCAACGCACCCGGACAGCGGGCCTTTTTGCGGTGCGCCGCGTCATTTTTCCTTGAAATACGTCAGTATTCCTGCGAAAAAATGTCTTGCGCAACGCAAAAATCCCTCGCTGCCGGTCACATCATGAGTTTTCAGATACACCCTACGAAAAAAATCAAAAAAAGCTTGACTGTAAACCTGCTTGATACTGTACGCTGAGGGCAGGAGGGATGCATATGACGATCAAGGAGATCGAAACACTGTCTGGACTGCCGCGGGCCAACATCCGGTATTATGAATCGGAGGGGTTGATCGCGCCCAAGCGGGCGGAGAACGGCTACCGGGAATATTCGCAGGCCGATGCAGAGGTGCTGCTGCGCGTGAAGCTGCTGCGGGCGCTGCCGTGGTATCTGGTGCTGTAGGCCGCAGGCGTGGACCCCAAGGCGAGACTGACTTCTATCTGGCTGAGCATACTCGGCATGGTTACAATGCTTGTGCCCGAACCGCTGCTTCTGCCGACGAGGCGCTTGCCGCCGCCGCGCGGCAGCTGCTGGACGAGCCGCTGCAGGAGCTTCACACACAGGCCGCAGGCTATCAGATCGACTATTCCCTCACCATGACCGGCTTCACCGGCCTTGCCGAAGACGGCTCACTGGAGCTTCCGCGAAATACGACCGGAAGCTATACGCTGTCCTTCGATATGCGGAAGCTGGATGGGTAACGCATCGACCCTGCAGCCAAATGAGCAAGCGGATACAGATCTGCTGCGGCTTTTCACAAAAAATTCTGCTTCCGCCGGGCGGAACAGGAACCCTGCCAATTGCGGCCGGGTTTCCCTGGTTCTTTGCATAAAACAGGCGCAGCCTGCACCGGGGCACGCGCAAAAACCGGGCCGTCCGCAGAGGGACGGCCCGGTTCTGATTGCATTCGTTCAGTCGACGATCTCGACGCTGACCTTCTGGCCGGTGCGCTGGGCAACGGACTTGATGATCGTGCGGATCTCCTTGGCGATGCGGCCCTGACGGCCGATGAGCTTGCCCATGTCCTCAGGGGCAACGCGAAGCTCAAGCACGGTCGTCTCGCCTTCTACCTCAGTGACCGTAACGCTGTCGGGATTATCGACCAGACTTTTTGCCATATACAGCAAAAGATCCTTCATGCCGGTACCCCAGACTTACAGGACGTTTGCCTTCTTGAGAAGACCGCGGACGGTGTCGCTGGGCTGTGCGCCGTTCTTGATCCACTGCTTGGCCTTGTCGGCGTCGATGGTGATGGCGTTGGCCTCGTTCTTCGGGTCGTAGGTGCCGATCTCTTCGATGCAGCGGCCGTCGCGCGGGAAACGGGAATCGGCGACAACGATGCGGTAATACGGCTCCTTCTTGGCGCCCATTCTTCTCAGTCTGATCTTAACCATGATTGTTCCTCCAAAAATAAATCAAGTTTTCTTATTTCGTAAAGCCAAATCTGTTACGGCTGAAACGATATGCTTACATGCCGGGGAAGCCGCCGAGGCCGCCCATGCCGCCGAGCTTGCCCATGCGCTTCATCTTGCGCGAGGCGCCGGGGCCGGAGAACTGCTTCATCATCTGATTCATCATGTCAAACTGCTTGAGCAGCTTGTTGATGTCCTCGACCTTCACGCCGGAGCCGAGCGCGATGCGCCGCTTGCGGCTGGAGTTGAGCACGGAGGGGGTCTCACGCTCATACGGGGTCATGGACTGGATGATGGCGGCGGTGCGGGCCATGGCCTTTTCGTCGACCTGCGCGCCCTTGAGCGCTCCGGCGTTCATGCCGGGCATCATGGCCGCGATCTCGTCGAGCGATCCCATGTTTTTCAGCTGCGAGAGCTGATCGTAGAAATCGGAAAGGGTGAATTTATTGCTCTTGAGCTTCTGCTCCAGCTCGGCGGCCTTCTTTGCGTCGAACGCGGCCTCCGCCTTTTCGATCAGCGTGAGCACGTCGCCCATGCCGAGAATGCGCGAGGCCATGCGGCCGGGGTGGAAGGGCTCGATCTGGTCGAGCTTTTCGCCGGTGCCGATAAATTTGATGGGCTTACCGGTCACGGCCTTGATGGAAAGCGCCGCGCCGCCTCTTGCGTCGCCGTCGAGCTTGGAGAGCATGACGCCGGTGATATCGAGGTATTCGTCGAAGGTCTTTGCCGCGCTGACGGCGTCCTGACCGGTCATTGCGTCGACCACGAGCAGAATTTCGTCCGGGTTGACCGCGGCCTTGACGGCCTTGAGCTCGTCCATGAGCGCCTCGTCGACGTGCAGACGGCCTGCGGTGTCGAGGAAGACCATGTCGTTGCCGTGCCGCACGGCGTGAGCGACGGCTGCCTTTGCGATATCGACCGGGTTTGTCTGGCCCATTTCGAAAACGGGAATGCCGAGCTGTCCGCCGACGACCTGCAGCTGCTTGATGGCGGCGGGACGGTAAATGTCGCAGGCCGCGAGCAGCGGATTTTTGTTCTGCTTTTTAAATAAGCCCGCGAGCTTTGCGCCGTTGGTCGTTTTGCCCGCGCCCTGCAGGCCGACCAGCATCACGACGGTCGGCGGCTGGGAAGCGATCTTGATCTTCTGGTTCTCGCTGCCCATGAGCGCGGTCAGCTCTTCGTTGACGATCTTGACGATCATCTGCGCGGGCGTGAGGCTTTCGAGCACGTCCGTGCCGACGCAGCGCTCGGTCGTCTTTTTGATGAAGTCCTTGACGACCTTGTAGTTGACGTCGGCCTCCAGCAGCGCCAGACGGATCTCGCGCATGGATTCCTTGACGTCGGCCTCAGACAGGCGGCCCTTGCCGCGCAGCTTTTTGAACGCGTTCGAGAGCTTTTCGGTTAAGCCTTCAAATGCCATGTGTTACTCCTTTATTTCCCGCACGGCGCGCAGGATCGCGCCGGCCTGCGGCGCAGCCCCCGGAACAGAAGCAAGCGCCTGCGCGTTCTGTGTGATCGTATCCAGCGCGGATTCCAGCCGCCGGTCGCGCGCGATGCAGCCGAGCGCAGCTTCATAGCCCTCCAGCAGCTCCTCGGCGCGGGCAAGCGTATCGTGGACGCCCTGTCGGCTGATCCCGGCAGCGGATGCGATCTCGCTGAGAGAATAGTCCTGATTATAGTAGAGATCGAACAGGCCCCGCTGCTTTTCGGTCAGCAGCTCGCCATAATAGTCGTACAGCAGCGTCATGGTGAGCGCATCAGACCGCATGGCAAGACCCCCAGATCAATCGTTCCGGTATACTATACAAGATTTTATCCCGGCTGTCAAGTGTTTTTCCTTGACAGCACGCACATAAAATTGGCGGGACACGGGCTTGCGCTGATGACATTGCCTCTTTCCGGCAGAGCGCAGATGTGGTAGAATAGGGTATATCGCGAATTCCAGACAGGAGAGCTTCCTATGAACCATGAATCACAACAGCAGTTTGACCCTGAAAACGCACCCGCGTTCGAACGCCTGCGCGACCGCAGGCGCGCAAAGCGCCGCCGGGTGCTCCGCGTCGCGCTGACGCTTCTTGTGTGCGCGGCACTGCTGGGCGGCGCAGTCTATTACGCGCACCGGCAGATCGTAAAGCCCTATCTCGATACGCCGGTCACGAGCGGCGAGACGGATACGCCCTCTGAGCCGGAGGCCGCCGTCCCGGAGGAGCCGGTGCAGGAGCCTGAACCGGAACCGCTGCCAGAACCCGAACCGGAGCCTGAGCCTGAGCCAGAACCCGAACCGGAGCAGCCTGCCCTGACGCTGGCGCAGGCGTCGGAGAATACCAGAACGCTCGATCTGGAGCTGTATTCGTCTTCCGCCGTGCTGGTCGACGTGCAGAGCGGGACGGTGCTGGCCGAAAAGGGCATGGACGAAAAAATTTACCCCGCATCCATGACGAAGGTCATGACGCTGCTAGTGGCGGCGGAGAATCTGCCGGATCTCGACGCAACATTCACCATGACGCAGGCCATTATCGATCCGCTGTATCTTGCGGGCGCGTCGATGGCGGGCTATGTGAACGGCGAGACGGTCACGATGCGCGATCTGCTGTACGGCGCAGTCGTGCCCTCCGGCGCGGAGGCGACGGAGGCGCTGGCACAGGCCGTGGCCGGAAGCGAGGAAGCGTTCGTCGCCATGATGAACGAAAAGGCCGCGGCGCTGGGGCTTGCAAACACGCATTTTATGAACACCAGCGGCCTGCACGACGAGAACCACTATTCCACGGTGCGCGAGATCGCCCTGATCTTGCAGGCAGCGCTGGAAAACGAGACGTGCACCGAAATACTGAGCGCGGAAAATTACCGGGCCAGCGAAACGGAGCAGCACCCGGACGGGCTTGCCATGACGAACAAATTCCTCTACCGCGTCCACCACGAATATGCCCTGAACGGCGCGGAAATTACAGCCGCCAAGACGGGCTATACCGCCGAAGCCATGAACTGCTGCGCGAGCGCCGGAAAAACGCCGGACGGCAGAAGCGTGATCTGCGTGACGGCGAACGCGTGGACAGGCGAGTTCTGTATTGAGGACCATATTGCGCTCTATACGAAATACTGCGGCAGCGCAGAAGCTGAATAACGGGAGGATGCCGGATATGAAAAAGCTGTCCCCGCGCGTCTGGCTGACGCTCATTCTTGTCGGCATGGTCGGCCAGTTTGCCTGGACGATCGAAAATATGTATTTTAATGTCTACCTTTATAATACCATCTCCACCGACCCCGGCTATATCTCCGCCATGGTCGGCTGGAGCGCGGCTGCCGCCACGCTGACGACGCTGCTGATGGGCGCGCTGTCTGACCGTGTGGGAAAGCGCAAGCTGTTTATCTGCGGCGGCTATCTGCTGTGGGGCATTTCTACGGCGGCGTTCGGCCTCGTGACAGTCGAAAACGCGGCGAAGCTGTTCCCGGCGGCCTCTGCGGCGGCTGCCGCGGCGGTGATGATCGTCGTGCTCGACTGCGTCATGACGTTTTTCGGCTCGACGGCCAACGACGCGGCGTTCAACGCGTGGATCACCGACACCGTGCCGAACGCGGCGCGGGGCAAGGCAGAATCCGTGCTGGCCATTCTGCCGCTCATTTCCATGCTCGTCATTTTTGGCCTGTTCGACGGCATGACACAGCGCGGGCAGTGGCAGAAATTCTTCGCGATCTTCGGCGGACTCGTTGTTCTGACGGGAGTTGTGTCCGTCTTCCTGATCCCGGAGCCGAAGCTGGAGCCGAGACGGGCCAATGGTCTAAAAAACCTTGTCTACGGGCTTCGCCCGTCGGTCGTGCGGGGAAACCCGGCGCTCTATCTGTCCTTCGCGGCGTTCTGCCTGTTCTCCGTGGCCGTGCAGGTCTTTTTCCCGTATCTCATCATCTATATGCAGAACTATCTGCATTTTGACGGCTATGCCCTTGTGCTGGGCGTTGTGCTGATCTTCGCGTCGGTCGTGAGTGTGCTCTCCGGCCGCGTGATCGACCGGCTCGGCGCGCTGCGGTGCGTGCTCCCGGCGGCGGGGGTCATGTTCGCGGGACTGCTCGGGATGTTCTTCGCGCGGTCGATGCTGGCCGTGATCCTGACGGGCTGCATTATGATGTCCGGCTATATGCTGGTCACGGCGATTTTGTCCGGCGTCATCCGCGACCATACGCCTGCCGGAAAGGCCGGGCATTTTCAGGGCATCCGCATGATCTTCGGCGTGCTGCTGCCGATGATCTTCGGCCCGGCTATCGGCGCGGCGGTCATTCGCGGCAGCGATTCGACCTATGTTGACCTCGGCGTGGTAAAAACCGTGCCGACGCCGTCCATTTTTCTGGCGGCTGCCATTGTGCTGCTGCTGATTCTGCCGCCGGTGCTGGCGCTTAAAAAGAAGGAGGGGACAAAATGCTGACACCTTGGGGCGAAGCGCTGGACAAGAACGCTGTTTTGCAGGAATATCCCCGCCCGCAGCTCGTGCGGGAAAGCTATTACAATCTTAACGGCCTCTGGGACTATGCTATCACTGCCTCCGACGCCTGCCCCAGCGCGTGGGACGGGAAGATCCTCGTGCCGTTTTCGCCGGAAGCGCCGCTGTCCGGGGTGGGCCGAATTCTGAAGCCCGGTCAGGTGCTCTGGTACCGGCGGACGCTGCCGTTCGGAAAGCAGGACGGCGGGCGGATGCTGCTGCACATCGGAGCCGCTGACCAGCGGGCATGGGTGTACGTCAACGGCCTGCTTGCCGGGACGCACACGGGCGGCTATACGGCCTTTACATTGGATATGACAAAGCTTCTGCGGGATGGCGAAAACATCCTGACTGTCGCCGTGCGCGACGATACGGACGCTGTACCCCTCTCGCGCGGCAAGCAGAAGACGAAGCGCGGCGGCATCTGGTACACGCCGCAGAGCGGCATCTGGCAGACCGTCTGGGCCGAGCACGTGCCGGAGAACTATGTGCAGGCGCTCCTGTTCACGCCGGAGCTGCCGGAGGGACGCGTCCGTTGGAGGCTCGCCGCGCCCGCGCCGAAGGGCGCTCGAATCGAAATTTCCTATCAGGGAACGCCCGTCGGCAGCGGAGAAACGGACGAGGACGGCTGCGGCAGCGCCGTTCTGCCGCCGGAGCAGCTGCACCTGTGGTCGCCGGAGGCGCCGAACCTCTACGACGTGACCATCACGCTGGGGGACGATACCGTCAGAAGCTATTTCGCCATGCGCACCGTCGGCACCGGGAAGGACGCGGCGGGCCATCCGTGCCTGCTCTTAAACGGGCAGCCGTATTTCCACCATGGCGTGCTCGATCAGGGCTACTGGCCGGACGGACTGTATACCGCGCCGTCGGACGAGGCGCTGATCTATGATATTACGCTCATGAAGCGGCTGGGCTTCAATATGCTGCGCAAGCACATCAAAATTGAGCCTATGCGCTGGTATTACCACTGCGACCGGCTGGGGATGCTGGTCTGGCAGGATATGCCCTCCGGCGGCGGACAGTACAATCTGCTGACCATCTCCGCGCCGCTCATCACCGGCGTTCATCTCAAGGACAGCCATTACCGGCTTTTTGCCCGCACGGACGCGGAGGGGCGCGACAGCTATACCCGCGAGCTGGAGGAACTGGTTGCGCAGCTGCAGAACTGCCCGTGCATTGTCCTGTGGGTGCTGTTCAACGAGGGCTGGGGGCAGTTTGACGCGAAGAATGCGGTTCGCCTGCTCCGCAGGCTCGACCCCACGCGGCTGATCGACCACGCCAGCGGCTGGCATGATCAGGGCGTGAGCGACGTGAAGAGCCTGCACGTGTACTTCAAGCCGTACCGCTTTAAGCCTGACAAAAAGGGCCGCGCGGTCGTCCTGTCGGAGTTCGGCGGGTACAATCTGCCGGTCGCGGGGCACACCTGGAACGCGAAGAACTTCGGCTATAAGGGCTACCAGACGCCTGAGGCGCTGGGTGAGGCGGTCAAAACGCTCTATGAAACGCAGATCGTCCCCGCGTGCAAGTCCGGCCTTGCCGCCGACGTTTACACGCAGCTGAGCGACGTGGAGGACGAGGTCAACGGCTTTGTGACCTACGACCGGCGCGTGGAAAAGCTGCCTGAGGCGCTGATGCAGGCCATCGCGCGGGAGCTGAAAGAAGACTGACCATGAAAAAACGGATTTTGGCGCTGCTTCTGGCGCTGACGCTGCTGGTGCCCGGCGGCTGCACGGTGCGCGACACGGTGCAGATCGTGGAATCCAGCGTTACGACGCTGCAGGAGCTGGCGGACGCTGCGCTGTCCGAGGAGACGGAAGCGCCCGAATCGGGCGAGCAGTTTGTGACCGCCGAGGACCCGGAGGTCACACAGACCGCCGACACGGTCGGCGAGCACGGGTATTATTACGACGCGGAGCACGTCGTTCTGTATCTCGACGCCTACGGCCATCTGCCGGACAACTACATGACCAAGGAGGAAGCCCGTGCGCTCGGCTGGGAGGGCGGCAGCGTGGAAGCGTATCAGGCCGGAGCCGCCATCGGCGGCGACCTCTTCGGCAACCGCGAGGGGCTTCTGCCGGAGGAAACAGGAAGAACCTATACCGAATGCGACATCAACACGCTCGGCGCGGATTCCCGCGGGGCCGAGCGGCTGATCTTCTCGAACGACGGACTGTACTTTTACACATCCGACCACTACGCGTCGTTTACGGAGCTGACCGTGGACGGAGGCACCGTCATATGGAACTGACATACCGCATCGACTGCCGGGAGCTGACCTCCCGCGCAGCCGCGCACGACTGCTTTGCGCGCGTGTTCGCGCTGCCCGCGTTTTACGGGCGCAATCTCGACGCGCTGTACGACGTGCTGACGGAACTGCCGCCGTGCACGCTCCTGTTGGAGCATACCGGCTGCCTGTATGACGCGCTCGGGCCATATGTGGAAAAGCTGCTCGGCGTCTTCCGCGACGCAGCGCGGGAGAATCCAAATATCCAGATTCAAGAAGATATCAAAACTTTTTGAGCATTTTTCGTACCTTGTCTATATTGCCAGAAAACAGGCGTTTTTCCTTGTGCGAATTGTCAATTTACAAAGTGTGGCATCATCGGATAAAATACGCAATATGAACGAACTGTGAATAAGTCGTTCAAGAAAGAGAAATCAAGGAGGAACTCTATGGAAATCCAAACTGGCGCATTGGTAATCGTTCTTGCGTACATGGTCGGCATGATGGTTGTCGGCTACGTCGTCGGCAAGATCAACATCAAGGGCAGCGCGGACTATCTCGTTGCTGGCCGCAGAATGGGCCTGTTCATGGTCGCGTTCTCGCTGTCTGCCAACAACATCGGCGGCGGCAGCACCACCGGCCTTGCTCAGAAAGCGTTCGGCGCATGGGGCGTCAGCGCGATCTGGTACGTCTTGGCCGCATCTCTGGCTATGATCCCCCTGGCCTACTTTGCACCCAAGATCCGCAAGACCATGGCTGTTACGATCCCCGAGGTCGTCGGCCGCCGCTTCGGCAAACTCTCCAGCAACTTCACGGCAGTCCTCAGCGTCCTGTCGCTGTTCTGCCTGACCTCCTCTCAAATCGGTGCTTCCGGTGCTGTTATCAACGCGCTGATCCCGACGATCCCTCTGAACGTCTGCCTGCTGCTGGCCGGCTTCGTCACCATCTTCTACACGACCTTCGGCGGCATGATCGCGGATCAGGTCTCCGACCTCATCCAGTTCGGTATCATTCTCGTCGGCCTTGCCATCGCAACGCCGATCGTCCTGAAGCATGCCGGCGGCTGGGCTGCGATCTCCGCTGCACTGCCCGGCGAAAAGCTGAACATGACCCAGATCGGCTGGGCCTCCATCATCGGCTACTTCTTCAACTACTTCTGCACCTTCCTCTGCGGCCCCGAGATGGTCTCCCGCTTCGAGACCTGCAAGGACGAGAAGACTGCGGTTCGCGCCTCCTTCCTCTGCGCCATCCTCATGGCTGCCATGGCAATTTTCCCGACCCTCCTCGGCCTCGCTGCCTTCGCTCTGAAGGATCAGCTGCCCAGCCTTGCTGAGAACGGCTCCAACGCCATGATGGTCGTCACTGGCACCTATGCGCCCGGCATCATCACCGGCCTCATCTCCGCCGCCATCATCTGCGCGACCATGTCCTCGGCAGACTCCAATCTGCTGTGCATGTCCACGATGATCATCAACGACATCTATCCCGGTTTCGGCGGCAAGAAAAAGCTGAATGACAAGCAGACCATCTTCTATACCCGTCTGTGCAACGTTATTGCAGCGCTCATCGCCATGTGCATCTCCATGTTCGGCGTTTCCCTCGTCGCCATGAACACCTTCGCATTCGGTATCCGCTGCGCAGGCCCGTTCGCGGCCTACGGCCTCGGCCTTGCCGTTCCGAAGGCAACAAAGAACTCCGGCCTGATCTCCATCTTCACCGGCACCATCGCTTTCGTTGTCTGGCAGCTTCTGTCCAACGGCGGTACGCTGTGGTTCATGATGCCGGTCGTCTTCGGCAGCCTTGTTTCTGTCATCACGTTCTATGTTGTGAACCTGATCGAGTGGAAGCGCGGCGTTCCCGCTGCCCCCTCCGCTTATGTTGCCGAGGAAGCCAAGTAATTTACCTTCCCCAAACGAAACTGCCCGCCCTGCCATTGGCAGGGCGGGCTTGACTTTTTCCGCAGCATCCATTAAAGTAGCTCCTGTTCATCGGACAATGTCACTTATCTCAAAGCCTACGCCATCGACTGTCTGCTGACCTCGTTCCTGTTCTGCTTTGTGGGCTATTTCTCCGGCCTCGGCAAGACCGTCTTTGTCATGGCGCAGGGCATTCTGGGCGCGTTCGGCGTCCGCATCCCCGTGTCGTTCGCCATGTCCCGCCTGCTGAATGTGCGCCTGTTCTATATCGGCCTCGCAACGCCCTGCTCGACCGTCGTGCAGGTCCTGCTGTGCCTGCTCTACTACGCCCATCTGGCCCGCAGAGAAAAGGATGTCCGGTGAGACAGCCTTCGGTGCGTGCGCGTTCCGTCCGTTTTCAGCAAAATTTTACGCCGTCCCCCGTTGTGACAGGGGACGGCGTTCCGGTTTTAATCTTCGAATTCGTGCGCGTCCTTGAGCACCATGTCCTTGACCTTCATCAAGCGGACCTTGGTAGCGCGGTCGTTTTCCTCGAGCTTCATGGAGATATACTTGATGTTTTTCTCCATTTCCGGGATCATGACATATTCCAGCGCATTGACGCGGCGGCGGGTCTTCTCGATCTCGGAGGCGAGCAGCTGCGTCTTCTTTTCGGCCTGCGCCAGCGCAAGCATATCCTGAAATACGGAGGCCAGCGCGCCCAGCGCATCGTCCAGCTCACCGGACGTCTGCGCGAAGCCGTAGGGGTAAATGGACGCGGCGTCCTCGTTTTTGGTGTGGAACTCGTAGACCGGGACGGATACGGACATGATGTTCTGGAACGTCATGTCCAACGTCGCCGACTGCTTCGGGTACAAAAGCGCCTGCTGGAGCATTTCGGGGGACATCACGCTCGACGCGACGGTCATGGCGCGGTTGGCCTCCGCTATGCCCTGCTCGACCTTGGCGCGCAGCTCCTTGTTTTCCCGCACGATCAGGAAGAACTGGCGCATCAGCTCGTCGCGCTTGTCCTTGAGCAGCCGGTGGCCGCGCACGGCCGTGCGCAGGCGGCCCTTGAGCCGCGTAAGCTCCATCCGGGTCGGATTGATCGTTTTACTGGCCATGCGAACACCGCCTTACGCCTGCTTTTTGGGCAGGTATTTTTCGATGAACTCCGGCTTGATGCGCTTGAGCTCCGTTTCGGGCAGGATGGACAGCAGCTCCCAGCCGATGTTCAGCGTTTCCTCAATGGAACGGTTTTCTTCGTAGCCCTGACTGACGTAGCGCTGCTCAAATTCCTCGGCAAACTTCGCGTACAGCTGGTCAGTGGGGGAGAGGGCGCTTTCGCCAAGGATCGTTGCAAGCTCCTTCGCGTCCTTGCCGGCGGAATACGCCGCAAAGAGCTGGTTCATGGTGCCCGCGTGATCCTCACGCGTCTTGCCGGGGCCGATTCCCTTGTCCTTGAGTCGCGACAGGCTCGGCAGCACGTCCACGGGGGGAATGACGCCCTTGCGGTACAGATCGCGGCTCAGGATGATCTGGCCCTCGGTGATATAGCCGGTCAGGTCGGGGATGGGGTGCGTCTTGTCGTCCTCCGGCATGGTCAGGATCGGGATGAGGGTGATGGAGCCCTTCTTGCCGATCCGGCGGCCTGCGCGTTCATAGAGCGTCGCAAGGTCGGTATAGAGGTAGCCGGGATAGCCGCGGCGGCCGGGGACTTCCTTGCGTGCGGCGGAGACCTCACGCAGCGCCTCGGCGTAGTTTGTGATGTCGGTCATGATGACCAGCACGTGCATCCCGCATTCGAACGCCAGATATTCGGCGGCAGTCAGCGCCATACGCGGCGTTGCGATACGCTCGACCGCCGGGTCGTTTGCGAGGTTCGAGAAGACGACGGTGCGGTCGATGGCGCCCGTGCGGCGGAATTCCTGAATGAAGAATTCCGATTCCTCAAACGTGATGCCGATGGCCGCGAAGACAACAGCGAAGTTCGATGCGTCGTCGCCCAGAACCTTCGCCTGACGCGCGATCTGCGCGGCAAGCTGCGCGTGGGGAAGACCGGAGCCGGAGAAGATCGGCAGCTTCTGGCCGCGGACAAGGGTGTTCAGGCCGTCGATCGTGGAAATGCCGGTCTGGATAAATTCGTTCGGATAGTCACGCGCGGCAGGGTTCATCGGAAGACCGTTGATGTCCTTCATTTCGGCGGCCAGAACCTCCGGCCCGCCGTCCTTCGGGTGGCCCATGCCGTCGAAGACGCGGCCGAGCATATCCTCGGACACAGCCAGTTCCAGCGGGTGGCCCAGGAAGCGGATTTTGCTGTCCTTCAGGTTGATGCCGGCGGAGTTTTCAAACAGCTGCACGACGGCGGTATCGCCGCTGCACTCCAGAACCTTGCAGTGCCGGACCTCGCCGTTCGGCAGCTCCAGCTCGGCCAGCTCGTCGTAGGTGACGCCCTCGACGTTTTTGACGATCATCAGAGGCCCGGAGACCTCACGGATGGTACGGTATTCGCGGATCATTCAGCCTCAGCCTCCTTTGCAACTTCTTCGATCTGCTGCTCCATATCGGATACGATCTTCGCGTAAACGTCCTGATACGTGTCCGCCGGAACGGTCTTCGCACGGCCGATGGCGGCACGGGCCGCGATGGCATAGAGCTTCCAGATATCCGCGCCGCGCTCGATGGCCGCGTCGCAGAGATCCTTGTAGCGGAGGATCAGGTCCAGCAGACGGGCCTGCCGGTCAAACGACGAATACTGGTCGTTCTCCAGGAACGCGTTCTGCTGCAAGAAGTCCTCGCGGATCATCTTTGCGGATTCCAGCGTCAGGTTGTCCGCCGGGGACAGCGCGTCCTGACCGACCAGCTTGACGATCTCCTGCAGCTCTGCTTCCTTTTGCAGCAGCGCCATGGCGCGGCCGCGGTTCTGCATGAAGCTGCGTCCCAGATTCTCGTCGCACCAGCCCTTGAGCGTGTCAAGGTACAAAGAGTAGCTCGTCAGCCAGTTGATGGCCGGGAAATGGCGCGCGTAGGCCAGCGAAGCGTCCAGACCCCAGAAGACCTTGACGATGCGCATCGTCGCCTGCGAGACAGGCTCGGAAATATCGCCGCCCGGAGGGGAGACCGCACCGATGGCGGTCAGCGAGCCGCGCCGCTCGTCCGCGCCGAGGCATTCGACGCAGCCCGCGCGCTCGTAGAACTGCGCGAGACGGGAGGCCAGATACGCGGGGTAGCCCTCTTCGCCGGGCATCTCTTCCAGACGGCCCGACATTTCGCGCAGGGCCTCGGCCCAGCGGGAGGTGGAGTCGGCGATGACGGCCACGTCATAGCCCATGTCGCGGAAATACTCCGCGATGGTGATGCCGGTGTAGATGGACGCTTCGCGCGCCGCGACCGGCATGTCGGAGGTGTTCGCAATCAGGACTGTGCGCTTCATCAGGGGTTCGCCGGTGTTGGGGTCGTGCAGCTCCGGGAACTCCATCAGAACGTCGGTCATCTCGTTGCCGCGCTCGCCGCAGCCGATATAAACGACGATGTCCACGTCCGACCACTTGGCCAGCTGGTGCTGCACAACGGTCTTGCCCGAGCCGAACGGGCCGGGAACGGCGGCTGTGCCGCCCTTGGCCAGCGGGAACATGGTGTCGATGATGCGCTGGCCGGTCATAAGGGGCTGAGAGGGAGTAAATTTCCGGTCATACGGACGGGCCACGCGCACGGGCCACTTCTGCATGAGACTTAAATGCTCCTCGCCCTTTTCCGTTTCCAGCACGCAGACCGTCTGCTCGACGGTAAATTCGCCGGATTTGATCTCCTTGACGGTGCCCGCCATTTTGGGCGGTACCATGATCCTGTGCAGAACGGCGCTCGTCTCCTGCACGGTGCCGATCACGTCGCCGCCGGAAACCTTGTCGCCCTTCTTGACCGTGGGCGTGAAGGCCCACTTCTTTTCGCGGTTCAGCGCCGGGACCTGCACGCCGCGGGCGATCGTCTCGCCGCAGCGGTCGCGGATCTCGGTCAAGGGGCGCTGGATACCGTCGTAAATATTTTCGAGCATACCGGGCCCAAGCTCGACGGAGAGGGGCATACCGGTCGTCGTGACCTCGGCGCCGGGGCCGAGGCCGCTCGTTTCCTCATAGACCTGAATGGAGGCCGAGCCGCCCGTCATATTCAGGATCTCACCGATCAGCTGCTGCTTGCCGACGCGGACGACGTCTGCCATGTTGGCGTCTTCCATCCCCTCGGCAACAACAAGCGGGCCGGATACCTTTACAATTCTACCTGACATTTCATCGAATCCTTTCTATATTCAAGGATGCTGTTTAAAGAATATTCGAGCCGACCGCGCGTTCGACAGCGGCGTTCAGCGCGTTCATGCCGAGCCCTTTGCAGCCGCCTGCGCCGGGGATCAGAATGACCGCCGGGGTGACGCTGGACGCAAACTTTTCGATCTGCGCATGCAGCGCCTCAGCATACGTCTCGGTCACATAGATGATCGCGTATGCGTCGGACTGCCTTGTGAGACGGTGGAAGACCTCCGCCGCTTCCTCGGCGGAGTCCACGGGGAACACGGCGAGGCCCAGAGCCGCAAAGCCCATGACGCTCTCGCGTTCGCCCAGAACTGCGATTTTATACATACCGATCACCTCGCTCATTGATACAGATCCCGCAGCCGTGCGCGGATCGTGTCGGCGGGCAGCCCCGCCTGCAGGCCGCTTATGATCATGCGGGCCGCTGAAATTTCATTTTCCAGCGCACAGAGATAGGCGATGACGACCTGCTCCCCGAATACGACCGACTTTGCCTTGGCGAAATACGCTGTGAGCGTGTTGTCGCACAGCCGTTCAAACGCAGTCAGAGAGCCAGACTGCGACTCGTCGCCCGCCTGCGCGGCGGCGAAGAGCGCAGTGTTCGCAAACAGCGGCGCAAACGGCTCGTCCTGCGCAAGCACCTGGCAGATCTCCTCCGCCGGAACGCTCCCGCCGGGAACGAGGACGCTCTTTAAAAACGCAGCGTCCTTGTGCATACGCCGTGCACGCACGGCGGCGCGCAGATTCGCGCTGTCCGCCTGCAGCTGCGCATAGCCCATCAGGAACGCGCTTCCGACCTGCGCGGCGGTTTCGTGATACTCGGCAAAATACGCGCGGTCGAGGATCAGATCGGCCAGCTGCGGGTCGGCGCTTCTCGAAAGCGCGTCGCGCGCAGTCTGCATCGCGGTCAGAACGGCCTGCGGGACGCTTCCGGACTCGCCGGTTTCATAGGCAGTTTTGAGCGCCTGCGCGTCTGCGCGGCCAGCGCCGGAGAGCAGGGGAGCCGGGTCTATCCCGACGGCCTCGGCCTTGACGATCGTCTTGGCGTTGTGATAGTCATAGCGCATGCGGAACAGCGACACAACGCCGTCCTTCGGCGCAAGCGCCTCCACCTCGGAAAACACGGCGGCGCGCCGGTCGCTCAGCGCCTTGTCAAGCCCGACAGCCAGCACATCGGCATAGCCGCAGCTCTCCAGGATCCGCGCCGCCTCCTGCACGGAGGAGCCGAGCATCCGCCCGGTCTTCTCCGCGTTGAGCAGCTGCGGCTCCTTTGCGCGCAGATACGCCGAAATAAACAGATACTCCGTGTCCTTGCACGCTTTTACTTTCTTTTTTTGTTCCGTCACGTCAGCCTCCCGGCCTCAGCCAAACAGGCAGGCCGCAACCTTGCCGGAAAGCGCGGGCCGCAGGCCGCTTATCATTGTGCCGATCGAGCAGTTCGTCTCGACCAGCCCGTCCTTCAGCACCACGCCGCCGCGCATCGGCCGCGTTTCGGCGGAAAGCGTCAGCTTTGCTGCCTTCCCGGCCTTCTGGAGCAGCGCGTTCGCCTGCTCCGCGACGGCCTGTCCGACCCGCGCGCGATCCTCTTCGCAGAAGATCAGCTCCTCGCTGCCGGACGCGCTTGCCCGTGCGGCAAGCTGCGCGCAGAGCTTCGTATACTCCGCCGTGGGGAGCGAGAGAAGCTGCTGCTCCGCCTGCCGGAAGGCGGCGTCGACGAGCGCCTGCTTCGTTTCGAGCAGCTGCCGCCGCGCGGCCATCCGGGCCGCGCCCTGATCGCGTTCGAGCTGCTTATCGGCCTCGGCCTGTGCTTCCGCCGTCAGCCGCTGCTGCTCAAGCTCGATCCTGCGGTCATAGTCCGCGCGGAGCTGCGCTGCCTTTTCCCCGGCCTGCGCGCGGATCGCGGCGGCCTCGGTCTCAGCGTCGGCAAGGATGCGCGCGGAAATTTTTTCAATTCCGTTCATTGCTTCACCCTCTTCTGCGGGGTTACTTGCTGATATTGATGATCATCAGCATGGAGGCCAGCAGGGAAAGGATCGCGTAGAACTCGACCGTGACGCACAGCACCATGCCCTTGGACCAGTGGTCGGGCTTCTTGGCCAGCAGATTGATGGACGCGCAGGCCACGCGGCCCTGTGCGATCGCGGAGATCATGCCGCCCAGCGCCATAGGAAGGCAGGCGACAAAGTACTGCAGGCCCTGCGTGATGCTCAGTTCGGGCAGAGCGCCGGACAGCAGGCCCATGCGGAAAATGGCGAAGAACCAGACGACGAGGCCGTACAGACCCTGCGTGCCGGGGATGACCTGCAGGATCAGGACCTTGCCGAACTTTGCCGGATCCTCGCACAGAAGACCCGCGCCGGCCTCACCGGTCATGCCGGTGCCCTTTGCCGAACCGATGGCGCACAGCGCCGCCGCAAGACCCGCGCCCAGAAGCGCCAGAGCCAGACCGCCGAAAGCGTCAAAAAATGCTTGCATGATAGAGTTCCTCCTTAAGATTGAATATCCACGTATTTTGTATTGATTGCCAGAGGCTTGAACGGCCTGCCGCCGTCCTTATAGAATTTGCCGAAGTATTCCAGACACTGCAGACGCAGATCGTGGACGTAGCAGCTCAGCAGGTTCAGCGCGAAGTTGAGTCCGTTGCCGAGCATCGACACGATCAGGAAGATGACCACGTTCCCCGGGATCGCGCCGAGCGTATTGAAGACCGAGGCGATGACAGAGCCTGCCAGCATCAGGGTCATCAGTCTGGAATACGAAAGAATATCGCCGAAGTAGCCCGTCACATGGTTGTAGACCGAGCCGAAGATCGCCGTGACCTTGCCGAAGCCCTTCGCGCTCCAGCCGGAGCCGACCACGACCATGCCGATGCCGACGCACAAAACGATGTTTGTCACGCCAAGCGCCATGCACGCGATGCCTGCGAACACGACCCACCAGGTCAGCTCTTCCCAGATGGCGTCCATGATCTCGCCCTTCTTGAGCTTTTCAACGAAGCTGATGGCCATGCCGGTCACGATCTGGACAAAGCCGAGCGCCATGGCGCCGATGAGGATCGTGATCGTGTCGTCAAGCGGGGTGAAGAGCGATGGGAGCGCCTTGAACGTCGTATTGGGGTTGATGATCCCCGCCAGCTGCGGCAGGAAATCGCCGAAGAAGCCGCCCGTCAGCGCACCCATGATAAATGTGCTGATGCCGCAGGAGAACATGAGGCCGAACATCTGTCCGCTCGTGCCCTTGGGCCGGGACTTCTTCGTGATGATGATGGAAGCCAGGATCATCAGCAGTCCATAGCCCATGTCCGCCATCATGATGCCGTAGAACAGAATGAAAAACGGCGCCATGAGCGGGTTCGGGTCCACGCCGTCATAGGCGGGGAGGGAATACATCTCCGTGACCATGTTGAGCGGCCATGTCAGCCTGTTGTTCTTGAGCTTGACCGGCACGTCCGGATATTCCTCCGGCGACGGGTCCTCCAGCTCCCATGCGCAGCAGAATTTCTCCAGCAGCGCCTCAAGCTTCGGTACGTCCTCACACGGCACCCAGCCGTCCAGACAGAAGGTCCGTTCTGAGTGTGCCAGCCGGTCTGCGGCCTGCGCCTTCGAGATCTCCTGCGTGCAGCGATCGGCTGCCAGCCGGATGGCGGGCACGTCGCCCGCAAGCGCTGTGAGCTTGTCCGTCAGACGCTTGTCCTCCTGCTCGCAGGCGGCGAGCGTTTCGTCTGTCAGGCGGATGTTCTCTTCCGCCGTGCCCGACGCGCCGTCGAAGCCGGCCGGCGTGAAGCCGTATTCGCGCAGCGCGGACGCTGCGGCGTCATACGCGCCCTTGTGGACGATCACCAGCAGATACTGGCTCTGCAGGTCGGCACTGATGCGTTCGACCTGCGTTTCGCCTGCGGCTCCGTAAACGGTCTCGCGCAGCGCGTCAAGCTCTGTCTGCGCCGGAACGGTACCGAGCAGCACGCGCGCGTGCTGCGTCCCGCCTGTTTCCAGCGGCAGATCGAGCGTCCGCCACGGCACGAAGCTCTCGCGCAGTGCCGTGAGGCGGCTCTTTTCCGCCTGATTGCGGCTGCGTGCGTCCTGCGTGTCCAGCGCCTCCTGTGCCGTCTGCACAGCCGCGCGGTACGCGTCGTCGTCAAACAGCTCGCCGAGCGTCTTTTCCGGCCGGGCGGAGAACATCCCGCCCTTTTTCGTTTCATAGTGCTTGAGCGTTTCCAGCGCGGAGGCGAGTGCGGCGGATGTCTGGCTCAGCGCGTCCGCGCCTGCGCCGTCTGCTGTGCGGAACAGCTGCGTCTGCTGCGCTTCGGTCAGCGCCTCGGGCGAGCCGATCTCGACGCTTCCGAGCAGCTGCAGCTCACGAATGAGCTGATCCTGTTCCTCCGCGATGCCGCACAGCCGAATTTTTTTCATTTTTAAGATTGCCATTCGCTGTCCCAGATCCTCTCTACGATCATTGCCGCCGCTGCGCCGGACCGGCTGGCTGCCGCCTGCTCCAGTGCCCGGCACTGCGCGGCTGTTTTGCTGTTCAAATCCGTTTCAAATGCCGCTGCCTGCTGTCCGGCCTGCCGCTTCGCCTCGCGCATACGCTCCTGCGCGCCGGATATCACGGCGTTCAGACGGGCTGTGCCGTCCTTTTCGGCCTGTACGGCCAGCTCGGCGGCCTCCGCACGTGCCTGCTCGCAGATCGCGCGGGCCTGTTCCTCCGCTGCGGCGATCTGTGCGAGCTCCTGCATCGCCATTTCCATCACCTCCTTCATGTACACCCTGCGGCGCTGCTTTTTCCAAGCCAGCGCCGCATCATATTTTCCAGAACAATACAGAAAATGCTCTATATATTATGTACAGAATGTACTCGATTTTGTAATTCTAGCATAGCCGTTAAGAAACTGCAATAGATATCGATAAAAAAATGCCTAAATAGGCGTTTTCGACAAAATCCATAATTGGCTCTGGATTTTTCAAATGTGTGCGTATATAATAAAAAATTGCATATGGAGGGACTGGCATGGAACAGATTCTGAGCGGCTACTGCCGCACGATCGACGCTTCGCGGATAGTCCTGGTAGAGGGCGGCGAGGCGGACTGCGATTTTGAAGTCTGCGCCTATCGGGACGTCTGCCAGATCGGACAGCAGATCGCGCAGCTGCAAAAAACGGAGGAACGGACATGAACATTTGTCTTTACGGCGCGTCAAGCCCCGCGCTTGACCGCGCATATTTTGACGCGGCGGAGGAATTCGGCCGCCTGCTGGCAAAAAACGGCCACACGCTCGTCTACGGAGGCGGCGCGCAGGGCGTTATGGGCGCTGCAGCACGCGGCGCTGCGGACGCGGGCGGAAAAATCACCGGCATCGCGCCGTCCTTTTTAAATGTAGACGGTATTCTCTTTGACCGCTGCACCGAGTTTATCCTGACGGACACCATGGCCGAGCGCAAGGCCGCCATGATCGCCCATGCAGACGCGTTCGTCATGGCCCCCGGCGGCTTCGGAACGCTCGAGGAGTTTTTCGAGGTGCTGACGCTCAAGCAGCTTGGCCGCCATAACCCGGCCATCGCCATTCTCAACACGAACGGCTTCTATGATAAACTGCAGGAATTTGTCCTGTCCGCCGTGGAGCAGCGCTTCATTCGCTCCGCCTGCCTGAACATTTACGCTCTCTGCCCCACACCGGCGGATACGCTGACGTATCTGGAGCAGTACGACCCAGCTGTCCTCGACGTGCGGCATCTGAAGAACATCTGAGCGCCCTGCGCCTGTACGCGAGGCGGATATGGATCAAAATAACGGGAGGAATCGCAGCATTCTGCGGTTCCTCCCGTTCCATTTTCAAAAACCCGGGTTATGCCTTTGCCATCAGCTCGGCGGCGGGCAGGACGGCGCTGACGTTGGCCTGCGCCATTTTGCCTTCGTCAAACAGGGAGGCGATGTCCGGATTGATCGGCAGGCGCGCGAGGACCGGGAGCGAGAATTGCAGCGCCAGCTCGTCCAGCCTGCTTTTGCCGAAGATCTCGACGCGTTTGCCGCAGTCCGGACACTGGAAATAGCTGTAGTTCTCGACAAAGCCGTAGACCGGAACGTTCATCATCCGCGCCATGTTGACGGCCTTGGAGACGATCATGGACACGAGGCTCTGCGGGCTTGTGACGATCACCACGCCGTCGACCGGCAGCGACTGGAACACCGTCAGCATCACGTCGCCCGTTCCGGGCGGCAGATCGACGAACATATAATCCACATCGCCCCAGCAGACGTCCGTCCAGAACTGCTTGACCGCGCCGCCGATGACCGGGCCGCGCCAGATGACGGGGTCTGTCTCGTTCGGCAGCAGCAGATTGATGGACATGACCTTGACGCCCTCGGGCGTCTCGGCGGGGAGCATACCGTCGTCGCTGCCCACGATCTGCTCATGCAGACCGAAGGCTCTGGGGATGGACGGGCCGGTGACGTCCGCGTCGAGAATGGCCGTTTTATAGCCCAGCTTCTGCATGGCGACAGCCAGCATCGACGTGACGGTCGACTTGCCGACGCCGCCCTTTCCGGAGACGACTGCAATGACCTTTTTGACATTTGATTTCTTGTTCGGCTCTGCCAGCAGGCTCTCCGGCTTGCGGTCAGAGCAGCTTTCTCCGCAGCTGGAACAGTTGCCGCTGCATCCGCTCATAAAAAACACTCCTTTTTGTGTCGTTTGCTGTTATTCTACCACCAAAGCGGGAAAAGTCAAACATCCGCATGGCGGTTCTGGATGAGGCTCCGCAGTTCGTCGTGCGCATGGATGAGCGCGTCGGCGTTTTTCTGGAATTCTGCCCAGCGCGCATCAACCTGCGCACCGGCCTCAGCCAGAATCCTGTCTGCCTGTGCCTGTGCGTCCTGTACGATCTTATCGGCCTGCTGCTTTGCGTCCTGTAAGATCGCCTCGCGCTGCCGCTGCGCCTCGTCCGTCTTCTGCACCATCTCGGCTGTCGCAGCCTTGACGGAGGCAAGATACTGGTCGGCAGCGGCCTGCGCAGCCTCGAACACGCCGTTTACCTGAATAGCTGCCTCGGCGATGGAACCGGCGGATGCGATGCGCAGCGTCCGGTCCTCCAGCTGCTGCCGCAGCGCCTGATTCTCTGCCAGACTGTCCTCATAGCGCTTCCGCTGCTCATAGAGAATGTCCAGCAGCTCCGCACGGCTGAGCCGTCTGAGATCCTTATCGGTCATGATATCTGCTCCTTTCCTGTTTCTGTACGGTCAAACGCATCCGTGCGCTGCCTGCCAGAACGCCTTGGCAAAGGCGAAGACCTCGCGCAGCGTGTAATTGACCTTCAAGATCCACGGCCAGGTATCGCTTGCTTGGCCGTAAGGCTCCATGGAGAGCGTCCGCGCGATATACTTGGCGCGGCACATATGAAAATCGCTCGTAACGATCAGCACGCGCGACGTATCAAGCCCCGCCGCCTCGGCAAGCTTCGCCGAAAACAGCAGATTTTCCCGTGTGTTGGAGGCCTTGTCCTCCTCGATGATCCGGGACGCGTCCGCGCCGTGCTCGATCAGGTACCGGGCCATGACAGACGCTTCCGTATCCGCCTCGTCCGGCCCCTGGCCGCCGGAGACGATCACGGTCCTGTCCGGGTGCTCCTGCATGAATTCGAGCGTTTTATCCAGCCGCTTTTTTAGCGTCAGCGACGGCCCGCCGCCCTGTACCTGCGCGCCGAGCACGACGACAAACTCCGGCGTCTCGTCCTGCGTCATAACGCTGTCCTGTCCCTGCACGGCAATATACCCCATTGCGCCGAAGATCACTGCCATACCTGCGGCGGTCAGGCCGGTCAGAAGACGGCTCCAATGCTTCGGCGCGTTCTTTTTCTTCAAGAGCCGCAGTGCCAGCAGCACCGCCGCAAGCAGCAGCAGACAGACGCCCGTCATGCCGATATGCAGCGGCAGCGCCAGACACACCGCGCCGAGCGCCGCGAGCAGCGCGATCACCCAGACCGGGATCATGTTGCGTCCTCCAATTCGGATGAAAGCCGCTCCCACTCGTCCATCAGGCCGGTAAGCGCATCGTCGCAGGACTGCTTTTCTGCCATCAGCCGCGCCAGTTCCTGATAATCGGATGCGGCGGCTTCAATCTGCGTATCCAGCTGAGCGGAAAGCTGCTCTTGCTTTTCAATCTCACGTTCTAGCGCACGGACTTGCTTTTCCAACATCTTACTGCCGGAGGTCTTCGGTTTTTCCTTGCGCTCCTTTTTTGGCTTTTCCGGCGCAGGAGCCGCGATGGCCTCCTTTTCCTTGATAGAACGGTATTTTTCATATCCGCACGGGAAGTCCCGGATATGCCCGTTTTCCAGCTCCCAGATCCGCGTGGCGAATTTGTTGACAAAATAGCGGTCGTGGGACACGAAGATGAGCGTCCCCTCGTAGTCCTCCAGCGCATCCTCAAGCCATTCGCGCGAGTCGATGTCCAGGTGGTTCGTCGGCTCGTCGAGGACGAGCAGGTTGATCTTCTCATCCATCAGCATACACAGCCGCAGACGGCTCTGTTCGCCGCCGGAAAGACTCGAAACGGTCTTGAACACGTCCTCGCCCTCGAACAGATACGCGCCCAGCCGGTCACGCGCGGTCTGCACGGAGCAGTTTTTTTCATAGAGCATCGTGTCCAGCAGCGTCCGTTCGGGGTGGGCAAAGTGAATGATCTGCGGCAGGTAGGCCCACTTGACCGTGGGGCCGAACTTCACGCGGCCCGCACCGGCCTCCTCGCCGAGCAGGAGCTTTAAAAACGTGGACTTGCCGGTCCCGTTGTCGCCCAGCAGCGCAATGCGTTCGCCGCCCGCGACCTGCAATTCGACGTCCGAAAACAGCGTCCTGCCGTCATACGCCTTGCCGAGGCCCTTGACGGACAAAACCTCGTCGCCGAAAAAGTCCCGCTGGGCGAAGCGCGCCCGCAGGGTCTTCTCCTGCGTGGGCCGGTCGGTCTTTTCAATGCGCTCCATGCGGTGCTGGATGGACATGGCGCGGCGGTAGAGCGTGCGGTTGTTGATGCCCCAGCCCTTCATGCGCTCAAGCGTGAAGCCGAGCTGGCCGAGCTTGGCCTGCTCCTTTTCATACTGCTTCAATTGCAGGTCGAAACGCGCCTGCTTTTCCTGCACGTAGAACGAATAGTTGCCGGAATAAAATTCCGCCTTCCCATCGTGTAGCTCGATGATGCGGGTCACAACGCGGTCAAGAAAATACCGGTCGTGGGAGATGGTCAGGACGGTTCCCCTGAATTTTTCAATATAGCCCTCGAGCCATTCGACCGCGTGCATATCCAGATGGTTCGTCGGCTCGTCGAGCAGCAGGATATCCGTCTTTTCCAGCAGCAGCCGCGCCAGATTCACGCGCGTCTTTTCGCCGCCGGAAAGGCTGTCAAAGTCCTGCTGCCGCTGGGCGGCGGGGATGCCGAGACCGTTGCAGATCTTGTCGGTCTGCATATCCGTCTCATAGCCGCCGCCGGTCTGAAAGCGCGTGGAAAGCGCGTCGTATTCGGCAAGCAGCGCCTTGTCCGGCTGCGCGGCCATCTGCTCTTCCAGACGGCGCATTTTGCTCTGGATATTCGCAAGCTCCCGGAACGCCGTGCGCAGCACGTCCTCTACCGTATAGCCCGCCGGGTAATGCGGGATCTGGGAGATAAGGCCGACCTTCCGGCCCGGCGCGAAGCGCACCTCGCCGGTGTTGTAGTCCAGCTCTCCGGTCAGTATTTTGAAGAGCGTCGTCTTGCCCGCGCCGTTTCGCCCGAGCAGGCCCACACGCTCGCCTGCCTGAATGTCAAAGCTCACGCCGTCGAGCAGATTCGTGTCGGCGTCGAAGCTCTTGACCAGGTCCTTTACAGATAGATCGATCATGGATGTTCCTCTTTATTCTGCGGCGGTTTCAGTCTCCGCTGTCATCGCCCATCAGCGGCCGGATGACGCCTGCGGCGTCGAACCGGGTATCATGGGAGGTCGTGACGAAAACGAGCTGCGTGGCCGGATCCGGCAGCACCTCGCCCATGGCCTCGGTCATGGTCATTACGTCGTTGGCCTTTTCTGTCGTGATATACACGCGGCTGGCATACTGCGCGACGGACGGGACCGTCGTGCCCAGCGCGAGGCGGATGGAGCTGCCGGTCAGATTCGCGCCCAGCGTCTCCGCGCAGTCCTCCAATGCGGCGACCTGCGTGATGGCCTCGGCGTCCCATGCAATGGTGCTGTCGTCCGGTACGGTGAAGTTATCGAACAGCACCTCGTCAAACCCGCGTGCGTCAAGCTCCAGCGCGATGGCAGCCAGATAACTGTGCGCGTCGAGCGAGTCGGGCCGCAGCCAGTAGCACCGCCGCTCGTCCATCCACAGATCGCCGGAGGTCGTCGTCAGAGCGGAAGAATAGTGCTTGGCGACAAAATTCGGGTCGGAGAACGCGGGCACGCGGGCGATCACGATCAGGTCCGGCGTTTCGGTCAGCTCCTTTATGAGCGCGTCGCAGGCGGCGATGTCCGCGTCTGCCGTCTGGGCGTCGGCGATGTCGGTCGAATAATAGAAATTGCCGAGCGGGCTTTTGACGTCGATGAGCACGGCGTTATAGCCGTCCGCGTCGGCCAGCGCCTGCCGCACCTCGTCCACGCTGTTTGCCAGCATGGTCGTGGAGATATAAAAGCCTTGCAGCTGCACCGCGTTCGGGTCGACGTCCGTTTCCTCGGCAGCGGCGGACAGAATCGTTTCAAATGGATAGTCCTCTGCGTCGGCGGGCGCTTCCGGCGTCTGCGGGGTGCGCTGGAGCTTCTGCGTTTTGTCAAAATACACGCCGTTTGGCGAATACACGACGTAGCGGCCCAGATAGCTGATGCGCGCGAGAATGAGCAGGCCGAGCAGAACGACGGCCAGCAGCGCGATCAGCGCAATGCGCCGCAGCGTCCGCTTGTTGCGGTAGGAAAAAATACGCATGGGGTTCTCCTTCCTCCCGTCACGCTTCCGGCAGCGCGGCGGTCACGCGGCACCAGTCCTCCTGCTGTTCGGTGGAGATGATCTGAAGCCCGTTTTGTTCCAATGCGGCCAGAACCTCCGCAAGGCGCGTGTTAAGAATTCCGGAGCAGATGAACACGCTGTCCTCCTGCAAAAATTCCGGCACGACGCGGCTCAGGGGAATGATGACGTCGGCCACGATATTGGCCAGCACCACATCGTAATGTCCCCTGAGCGATTCCATCATGGCCCTGTCTCCGATCACGTCGCCGGTGACGGCGGTAAAGCGGTCGGAGAAGATCTGGTTGATGGCGGCGTTTTCCCGGGCAATGTCCTCGGCCTTGGGGTCAATGTCCACGCCCGTGGCGTGGGCCGCGCCGAGCAGGACGGCAGTGATGGACAAAATGCCGCTGCCGCTGCCGAGATCGAGCACGCGCTCGCCGCCCTGAATGGCCCGTTCCAGCTCGCGCATACACATCTGCGTGGACGCGTGCGCGCCGGTGCCGAAGATCATGCCGGGGTCGAGCAGGACCTCGACGCGGTTTTCCGGGTTTTCCGGGTGCAGCCACTCCGGAACGACCAGCAGCCGTTCGCCGATGGGCAGCGGCTGATAGTACCGCTTCCAGTTGTTTTCCCAGTCCTCGTCCTTGACGTTTGCCAGCTGCACGTCGAGAGAGCCGAAGTCCACCGACGGGTACTGCGCGCGCAGCGCGGCCAGCTGGCTTTTCAGACTTTCGACCGTTTCCGGCACGGAAGCATTCTGCTCCAGATACAGCCGGATCTGCGAAAGTCCCTGCATCTGCTTTTCCAGATCCTCGTCTACATAGTCCCAGTACTGGCGGTTCTGCTCCAGAAATTCATGAAACTGCTCCTGATCGTCGATGATGAAGCTGTCAAAGCCCAGCACGGTCAGCCGGTCGCAGACAAGGTCAATGGCCGCCGGAGCCGTTTTGATGGTCAGTTCGATCCACTGCATGATAGTCCTCCCGATCTCCAAGGCGGAGATCTTTCAAATTGCAATATTTGTTCTATTTTACACGAAACCGGAGCAAATGACAAGTAGGGAGATTCTGATTCGATCACCGGGATGCCTCCGGCGGCCCCAGCTTTTCCATCCTGCGGGAAGCTGTTTGATGGAAAGAATCAGCGCCCGGCTTCGCAGAGGGGCCGGGCGCTGTGCCTGAGGGGGGAAAAGGGGGGTCGCGAAGGGTTATGATACTGCGGGCAGCTTCACAAGGGGCGCATACCGGTGTTTGGATACCCGCCGTACATACGGTGGCTGCAGCACCTATCGCGCTGCGTAGTTCCGGCTGTGCCGGTTGTAGTGTCAGCATCACTGGTCACTAGAAATACTTATATCGCTGGTGTAGTTCAGGCCGTTGTAATAATAGATCGCGTTGAGCCAATAACTGATATTGGCTGACAAGCTGGTTCGGTCGATAACATACTGTCCGCCTTCAACCCATCCCGTAACAGCCGCAGGACCTGGCGACCATATTACATTGGCAGCGTTAAAATTGGGAATATTGGTCTCAATGCGAAAGACCAAACGGTCGCCTGTAACAGGATAGACCGGGACGATGTTAAACGTATACTTGACCTGATCCATCGTCTGCCTCATGCTGTCGGTGTAGGTTCTGCCGTTATAGACATAGGAAGCTGTTATCGTGCAGTCAACGGTCGAAGTAACATATGCCCCTTCAGGTGCCTTATTCCATTTAATATCGGCCGGGGTGACCGTCCATGTAACATTCGCAACGTTGAAGTCGGGAATGTTGGAGCTAACGCCGTAAAAATTCTTGTATTCATACAGATTGCAGTAAATCTTAAAGGAATATCTTCCTTTGTTTTCATGGTAGATGGCCGTGATCTCCGCTTTCACAGCTTTATACTTATCTGCACTGTTCATCCGCTTCAGATGATAGTAGAAAGTGGCACGGGGCAGTTGAGCGATT
>OLXK01000739.1_pt1 | contig 28983 bp, 26 predicted proteins | sample 1674321 | NCBI WGS metagenome assembly OLXK01 (sample SAMEA103958162, study PRJEB25191) | human gut metagenome | reverse complement strand
CCTCAATACATGCCTGCGCCGCCCATGTCCGGGGCTGCCGGTGCAGCCGGAGGCGTCGGGATGTCGGCGACAAGGCTCTCCGTCGTGAGCACCATCGCGGCGACGGAAGCGGCGTTCTGCAGCGCGCTTCTCGAAACCTTGGTCGGGTCCACGATGCCCTTCTCCTCCATGATACCGTACGTATCGGTCGCGGCGTCATAGCCATAGCCCGGCTTGTTCTCGCGCTTGATGTTTTCCACAACCACGGAACCCTCGACGCCCGCGTTGGCAGCGATCTGGCGCACCGGCTCCTCCAGCGCGCGCAGCACGATCTGCACGCCGGTCTTCTTATCGCCCGTGCAGGAATCGGCGAGCTTCTTCACGCGATCCATGACATTGATCAACGCCACGCCGCCGCCCGGGACAATGCCCTCTTCCACGGCCGCACGGGTCGCGTTGAGCGCATCCTCAATGCGCATCTTCATTTCCTTCATCTCGACCTCGGTCGCAGCACCAACGGCGATGACCGCCACGCCGCCGGCCAGCTTGGCCAGCCGCTCCTGCAGCTTCTCCCGGTCGTAATCGGAAGTCGTGTCCTCGATCTGCTTGCGGATGGAGGAGATGCGGGCAGCGATTTCCTTGCTGTCGCCGGCGCCCTCGACGATGACGGTGTTCTCCTTGTCCACCTTGATCTGACGGGCACGGCCCAGCATGTCAATCGTGGTATCCTTGAGCTCAAGGCCCAGCTCGTCGCAGACGACCTGCCCGCCGGTCAGGATGGCGATATCCTGCAGCATCGCCTTGCGGCGGTCGCCAAAGCCCGGCGCCTTGACGGCGACGCAGGTAAACGTGCCGCGCAGCTTGTTGAGCACCAGCGTGGCCAGCGCCTCGCCCTCCACATCCTCGGCGATGATGAGCATCTTCTTGCCCGTCTGCGCGACCTGCTGCAGCAGCGGCAGGATCTCCTGGATGTTGCTGATCTTCTTCTCGGTGATGAGGATGAGCGGATCATCCAGCACCGCTTCCATCTTGTCCATATCGGTCGCCATGTAGGCGGAGGCATAGCCGCGATCAAACTGCATGCCCTCGACCACGTTGAGCTCGGTCTTCATGGTCTTGCTCTCCTCCACGGTGATGACGCCGTCGTTGCCGACCTTCTCCATCGCATCGGAGATGAGCTGCCCGACCTTCTCGTCGCCCGCGGAAATGGCGGCGACCTGCGCAATGGCCGTCTTGCCGCTGACCGGCTTGGAAATGGCCTTGAGCCCGGCGACCGTCTCGTCCACGGCGGCCTCGATACCGCGGCGCAGCACCATCGGGTTGGCGCCGGCGGCAACGTTCTTCATGCCCTCGCGGACGATCGCCTGCGCAAGCAGCGTAGCGGTGGTCGTACCGTCGCCCGCCACATCGTTGGTCTTGGTAGCGACCTCCTTGACCAACTGCGCACCCATGTTCTCAAACGGGTCCTCAAGCTCGATTTCCTTGGCAATGGTCACGCCGTCGTTGGTGATCAGCGGCGCGCCGTATTTCTTATCCAGCACGACGTTGCGGCCGCGCGGCCCAAGCGTAATCTTCACGGTGTTGGCGAGCTGGTCAAGCCCCATCTCCAACGCGCGTCTTGCCTCTTCGCCATATTTCAACTGCTTAGCCATAAGTCAAATCCTCCTTGCTGTTATTCCACAATGGCCAGTATATCGTTCTGCCGCACGACGATATACTCCACGTCGTCCAGCTTGACCTCCGTGCCGGCGTACTTCGAATAGATCACCCGGTCGCCCACGTTCACATACATGGAGACCTCCTTGCCGTCCACCACGCCGCCGGGTCCGACCGCGACGACCTCCGCCATCTGCGGCTTTTCCTTGGCGCTGCCGGGCAGGATGATGCCGCCCTTGACGACCTCTTCGTTTTCGAGGCTCTTGATGACCACGCGATCAGCCAACGGTTTGAGTTTCATAGAACAAGTCCTCCTGTGTTTGATACATAAAACTTGATGTTGTTAGCACTCTCTTTTGTTGAGTGCTAAACCTATTATACCCAGCGATCCCCATGAAGTCAATCGCCAAATACGAAGAAAATGTGAAAAAACGGTACCGCATATTTTGCATTTTCGACCGATCCGGTCCCAGGGGCCTGCAATGCTCGGAAACGCGGCTCATACCGGAAGAGCCCCTGCTTTTGCCCCTGTTCTGCCCCGCCCTGCCGCAACCCACAGGGAACGCGTCCCGATGCGGCGGCTGCCGCAAATATGGTTGCGGCGGCGACTATTTTCCCTCCGCAGGCTCTCGACCGGATGGCTTGGCCGAGCTGTCCACCCAAGTATGGAGGGGTGTTTTTTCGGTTTTGCTTGGGGTGTGCAATCGCTTCAATCGGGCGCCCGAACCTGCTGGATATGAGCGTCCCCAAAAACACGCCGGGCACGGTTACGGCAACCGTGCCCGACACAAATCATCTCCGCCCCTTACGGCAGGCATCCGGAGGGCGCGCCGATCCCGGCGGCGCTTGGCCGAAGCCCGGCAAGGCCGCGCATCCGCGGCCGTCGTGGCTGCGCAAATCCACGGGCAAGCCATGCGTCCGTGGCTTTCTACGCCTTCCTGCCGCCGCCCGTACGGCGCTCAACCGCCGAACAGGCCGGTGATCCAATCCCAGACCCGCGCGAAGAAACCGGAGGTCTCCTCCGTCTCGGCGTCAGGGTCGGGCGTAGGAGCGGGTGAAACCTTTGGCATATAAATGCTGTCCGTCGTCACAATGAATCGTACGGAGCCGGAGGAAGCGTTCGAATCGCCGGAAAAGCTGGTATACGCTTCGGCCAAATCCAGCATCGCGTCCTTGCGGTCGAGCGCAAGGGCAATGCCATCAGTGTTCTCCTGCAACTCGCCCATGCCGTCCTCATTGAATTCCTTGAGGCCTCTCGACAGGCTGCGCGCGCCGCTGGCCGAGCTGGCAAGCCCGTCGGCAATCTCCGCGGCGGCGTCGGCCAGCAGTTGCATGCCGTCGATCGCATCGCCAAACGCAAGCAGGCTGCCAAGGCCGGACAGGCCGGATTTGAGCTGTTGCAGAATGGCCTTGAGCCCGCCAAGCTGCGCCGTCAGCGCCGCATTTTGCTGGGTCCACACGCCCGCTACCACCGTCTTTACCGCCTCCAGCTGCTCCGGCGTAAAGCCCTGATCGGCGAGCTGCGCCACAACCGCTTCCGCTGCGGTGGAAGCGCCGGAAAGCTGGATGCGGTCGATGGCCGCAATCGCGCCGTCGAGCGCCGTATTCAGGCTCTGCTGCATGGTCTGCACGCTCTGTGCGGCGCTCGCGTACCCATCGTCCATGGCCGACACGGCGGTATCCAGACCGGTGGAAAACTCCTCCATCGCGTCGGCCAGCTTGCCCAGGCCATAGGAGAGGCTGGCGCCGCCCGAGGCGAGTTCGTCCGCCGCTTCGGCAAGCGTATCCACGCCGTCCACAAAGTCGCGCAGCTCGTCTATGCGCTCAAGGTCGTCCGAGTCGAACAGATCGGGCATGATGACGGCCATGATCGAATCCAGCTCAAAGTTCTCCACATCCGCCGTGAAGTACAGGCTGGGGCTCAACTCGTCTTCTTCCTCGGTGTCGAGGTTGTGCGCAAGACCGGGAAACGTCATGCCGATGACGGAGACGCTGCCCGCATCCGTGAGAATGTGGGCGTTGGTGCAGTGCACGTTGGAAAACCCGTCGTTGAGCGCGATGATCGTCACGATGTTCAGCGGCGTATACAGCGTGATCGTCTCGTCCCCCAACGTCACGTCGTTGAGCAGACGGTTTTCATAGGTGATCGTGATATCGACGCGCCCGCTTTTGCCGGCAAGAGCTTCCGGTTCGATCGGTTTCCCGTCGAGCGCATACGTCACCTGCATGGCAAACGGAAGTTCGTCCGTCGAAACGCCCTGATAGCAGACGTCGTCGCCGTCGGCATGGAAGGTATAGGTGTCGCCCGATTGCACCGGATTGTCGTTGGCCAGCACGTTGTGGACGTCCGTCAGCCGCGCGGTGTCGGAAATCTCCGCCCGCCCGTCCGGGTTCACGATGTACACGCTGGACAGCACGGACGATACTTCGCCGGTGGCGGTTGCCGTCACATAGACCGTCTCGCTGCGGTCGAGCTTTTCAACGGCTGCATCCTGCCCATCGTCGGCAAGCGCGACCGTCAGAGGCAACAAAAGAGAGAGCAGCAGACAGGCCGCCCGTTTCAGAACGGTCCTCATGCCGCGCCCCCCACGATCGCCGCGATCAGCCCGGCCCCGCCGCCCAGCAGGAACAGGATGGCCAGTATCAGGCCGATGACCCGCACGCTCTTCTTCATTTGCGTTCACTCCATTTCATAATCTGCATTCACCGGGTCGATCCGGAATTATTCGGCGCTCTTGAGCGATTCCACCATGTCGATGGAGCGGACCTTCCGCCGCATCAGCAGGTTGACCGCGAGCGAAAACGCGATGGTCAGCGCAAAGCTGTACACAAAGCTCAGCGGTTTGATATCGCGTGCAAACATGACCATGTCCACCTCGCAGGTAACGATCACGAACCGGTGCAGCACCCGTCCCAGCACAAGCCCCAGCAGCGTTCCGATGACAGCGAGGGAGTTGTTCTCACGGAACACATAATCGTACATCTCCCGGTCGGTGAAGCCCAGCACCTGCAATGTTGCCAACTCCCGCCGGCGCTCGGTGATATTGATGTTCGTCAGGTTGAGCATGACGACAAACGCCAGCACGGCAGCGGACAGGATGAGAATGCCGACGACATAATTGAGCACGCTCAGGCTGTCCCACACGCTGTCAAACATATCGCTCAGGAACACCACCGTATACACGCGCGTATCGCTCAGCAACAGCTTCGCCAGTTCGTCCTCATTCTCCTCGGTGAGCCCATCCACGCTGGCCAGCACGCCGTTATACTGCAACGTTTCGCCCGTTACGCGCTCGTACAGCGCCGGTGTAAAATAGGCGTAATGCTCGACATAGTTCTCCACAACCGCAGCAACCGGCACCTCATACACGGAAGAGCCGCTTTCCAGCTCCAACGTATCGCCGGCGGACAGATTATGGTTTTCGGCCAGCTTCTGGGTAATGACCACGCCCTCGTCCGTCAGCTCCACGGGATTGCCCTGCATATCCTGCAGCCGCACAAGACTGGCAAACGCTTCCGGATCGTGGACGGCGAACATGTGAATCTCCATGGTGTCCTCCGCGTCCGGCGCGCCGCCCTTAACGGTCTTGTCATAGCAAAAGGCGACATTGGTCAGTGAGCCATCGTTCTGCGCCTCCACGAGAGCGGAAAGCTCCTCCACCGGCATGGGGTCATAGGTATACGCCTGCACGTCCATGCCCCAGATCTCCTCAAACTGCAGCTCCGCAATGCCGTAGATGGAATCCGAAACACCAAAGCCGGTGATCAGAAGCGCACAGCTGCCCGCAATCCCAACGACGCTCATCCAGAACCGCTTTTTGTAACGGATGAGATTGCGCACGGTAACCTTGGCGGTGAAGTTCAGCCGCTTCCAGAGCCACGGAACCCGCTCCAAAATGACGCGCTTGCCGGGCTTGGGCGATTTGGGCCGCATGAGCGAAGCGGGCACCTCCCGCAATGTTGCAATGCTCGCCAGCGCGGCCGCGGCCGTGATGCAGCCCATGACCGCAGTGATGGAGAACAGCGCAATATCCGCCCAGTAGGGCGTCTGGAAATTCGGCAGGCGGTACATGATGCCGTAGGCGGAGCCGATGACGGTCGGGAACAGCCAGAAGCCGAGCAGACTGCCCAGCACGCTGCCGAGCAGGCTCGCCACGATGGCATACATCAGATACTGGGCGACGATTGCGCGCTGCGAATAGCCGAGCGCCTTGAGCGTGCCCATCTGCACGCGCTGCTCCTCCACCATGCGCGTCATCGTTGTCAAGGCCACGAGCGCCGCCACGATCAGGAAAATCAGCGGAAAAAACGTGGCGACGGCGGCTATCCGGTCGGTATTGGCCGAATAATCCGAATAACCCGGGTTATTGCTCCGGGTCTGCACGTACCAGGTGGCCTCCGTCGTATCGCCATACGCCTCGATGCGGTGCACGACCTCGTCCACGAGGCGTTCATATTCGTTGGTGAAGCAGTTGAGTTCCTCCGCCCCGGCGACGCGAATCTCCACCTGCGTGTACCGGGCGGCAAACATCGCCATCATGGGCATGCGCGTGCCCAGCTTGGCGATGGCGTTGCCGGAAGCATAGGCGAAGCCATCGCTCTTGCCGCTGCCGATGGTGCTCGTACCGCGGTCAAAACTCGAAATATACCGGGCGGACTCCACAAAACCCGTGACATACAGCTCCGTGGTGCCGCCGGTCGTGGTCAGCGTCACGCTGTCCCCGATGGCGTAGCCGCTTTCAGCGAGCAGGTTGTCGAGCACGATCTCATGGTCGTCCTGCGGCAGCCGGCCGGATACGATATCCAGCTTATCGAGGTGTTCCCCGTCGCTGTCGATCCCGTAGTCGGGGAGCAGTGAGAACGTCATCGGATTTTCCAGCAGCTCCGGGAACGGCATGGAGATGAGGTGCAGGTTGATCTCTGCATCGTCGCCGCCGGTATGCTGCATCATCGCATCTACCGTCAGCACCGGCTCCACAGCCTCTACACCCGGAATCTCCTCCAGCGCATGGACATCATCCTCGCTGAGCCCGGCGGTGGACATGGCCGTAATATCCGCAAGGCAGGATTTATCCAGATAGGCGTCCGCCGTCAGCTTCATGTCCGGTCCGGAGGCCCGAATACCGGTAAAAAAAGCCACGCCGATGGCGGAAATGCTGAAAATGGACAGCGCGCGCATCAGCGTATGTTGGATTTCCCGGCGCAGGTTGCGCCACAGATACCGCGTTTTCATCCCTCTGTTACGCTCCTGCCCTTACCATTCGATCTCGCTGATCGATACCGGTTTTTCGTTCAGATACTGTTTGGCGATCGTGCCGTTCTTCACCCGGATCACGCGATCCGCCATCGGCATGAGCGCGGCGTTGTGCGTAATGATGATGACGGTCATCCCCTGTTTGCGGCAGGTATCCTGCAGGAGCGTAAGCACCTGTTTGCCGGTCTGGTAGTCCAGCGCGCCGGTCGGCTCGTCGCACAGCATGAGCTTCGGGTTTTTGGCCAGCGCGCGCGCGATGGACACGCGCTGCTGCTCACCGCCGGAGAGCTGCGCCGGAAAGTTCTGCATCCGTTCCGAAAGCCCAACCTCCCTGAGCACCTGCTCGGCCGGCAGCGGCTCCTTGCAGATCTGCGCCGCAAGCTCCACGTTTTCTAGCGCGGTCAGATTCTGCACAAGGTTGTAAAATTGAAACACAAAGCCCACCACGCTGCGGCGATAGAGCGTCAACTCGCGCTTTCCATAGTTCTCCACATGCACGCCGTCCACGATTACTTCGCCGGACGTCGCCGTATCCATGCCGCCGAGAATGTTCAAAAGCGTCGTCTTTCCTGCGCCGGACGGCCCCACAACCACGCACAGCTCGCCCTTTTCCACCTCAAAGCTTACGCCGCTGAGCGCGTTGATCACAACCTCGCCCATGTGATACTGCTTCTTCACATCGTGCATTTCAATATAAGCCATCGATTATCCCCTGCCCGCACAAGATAATGTAACTATACCGTGTTTTGGAACAGCGCGCAAGCACGCCTGCCCGATTTTCAAAATCTCTTCACTTTCACGGCTATTTTTGTCAAAATGGGCAAAAAACAGGGACGCCCGCGCCGGGGTGCTCCCGTGCGGGCGTCCAGCGTTCCATGCTTTGGCGCTCATTTGCCGACGCTGCGGTACAACTCCTCGTAGCGCACAACAAGCCCTTCCGTCTCCATCCAGCCGGCGAGCACCTCATCAAAATGCTCGCTCTTGGCAAGGCTGGTGAAATAGGCGTCCAGCGTCTCCTTCTCGTCCTCGTATTCGATCACATGCGAACGTTCGTCGCGCATGCGCTTGATGATGTGGTAACCGCTGCTGCTCTCCACCACGGGCGACACATCGCCCTCCTTTTCAAGCGCCAGCGCCGCCTCGAGAAACTCCGACAAATAGTTGGCGCCCTCTCCGACGAGATAGCCGTCCAGATATTCGTCGCCGGCCATGCCGGGATCGATATTGTACTCGGAAAGGAGCGTATCAAAGTCCTCGCCTGCCTCGATGCGCTCGTGCAGTTCGTTGGCCGTCTCCTCGTCCGCAACGAGGATCTGCCGTACACGGAAAAAGCCATCCGGCACATACAGCGGAATGCAGCTGTAGCCATAGGTGGCTGACGACTCATAGGTGAAGTAGGATGACGGCGTTTCGTCAAACAGCTCCTTCTGCGCCTGCAGCTCCTCCTCATACATGTCGAGCAGTTCCTCCTCGGTCGGCTCGACCTCCGCAAAGATGGCGTTTTGCATCTTCTCGATGATCCTGTTGTTGCGCGCATTGTCGATATAGGACTGTCTGGCCTGCGAAACGGTCAGGCCGTTGCTCACGAGCGTCTCCGTGAGCAGCTTGTTGGCATACGCGCGCACATCGGATGCGCCGGCGCTTTCGGCCCGCTCAAGAAAATCGTTATAGAACGATTCATAGGCCTCTTCGCCCTCAGTCTTTGCCTCGGCCTCCTCCTCGTCGGTCAGTACGATGCCCGCCTGATCGGCCTGGTAGAGGAGCATTTCGCTCTGAATGAGCGAATCAAGAATCTCATCCTGATAGGCCTCGATGCCCTCGTCCGTGGACATATCGTAGTAGAACGCGGCATAGGTCAGGCTGTTCTGATAGGCGTTTTTGAACTGCTGCATCGTGATCTCGCGGTCGCCCACGAGAACGGCGACGCGCTTGTCCTGCGCTGCACAGCCGGACAGCACGGCCGTCGCGGCCAGCAGCAGCGCGAGCAGGGCGCAGAGCAGGGAAATTCGCTTCATATCGTTCACCTCATGCGTTTGTTAACCGCATTATTATACTGTTAGTGGGGCGGGCTTGTCAATCGCCGGCATGCGAACGGCCGCGCATGGCGCGGTCGAAGCGGCGGGGGCCTGGACAGTCCGCCATGGGCCGGTCACAGGTCACAGTACATATTGCTCAATATAGACGGCCACGCCGTCCTCCTCGCAGGCGGGTACGACCAGATCGGCGGCGGCAAGCACCTCCGGCGTGCTGTTGGCAACCGCCACGCCCTGTCCCGCCCACTCGACCATACTCAGATCAAGCGTGCTGTCGCCAATGGCGGCGACATCGGCCTGCGCCACGTCGCGCATGGCCGCCAGCTCCGCAAGCGCCGCGCCCTTGGACACGTCGCGCCCGTTGATCTCAAGAAAGCCGGGCTGGGAAATCGTCACCAGCGCGCGCCCGCCCAGCGCCTCTTCCAAACGATCGCGGCATTCGGGCGCAAGCGGGGGTTCCACATAGGCCAGCACCTTCGGGATGTTCTCGTGGCGCTGCTCGCGCAGCGCCGGCTCAATGCGGTACGGCAGATCCGTTCGCGCGCAGTAATATCGGAAAAACTCGCAATCCCGCTCAGTCACGACGGTGTCGCCCTCGAAAATCTGCACATGAATGCCGAGTTCATGCGCCGCCTCCAGCGCATCGTGGACCAGCTCCGGCGGCAGCGCGTGTACCCTTAGCGGCGTGCCGTCCGGCGAATGGACGAGCATGGCGCCGCCATATTGAATGGTGGGGCCCTCGATTGCAAGCGCGCGCCAGATGCGCCGGCTGGAAAGGAACCCGCGGCCGGTTGCGATGGTCACGAATACGCCCGCCGCCTGCGCGGCGCGAATGGCGGCAAGGTTGCGTTCGCTGATGACATCCTTCTTTGAAGTAAGCGTCAAATCGATATCAAGCGCGATCAGACGGATGTTTCCCATGCGAGCACCTCAGCGGACCTGTCCCGCGCCGCGCACGACGTATTTTACGCTCGTAAGCTCATGCAACCCCATTGGCCCGCGGGCATGGAGCTTCTGCGTGCTGATGCCGATTTCCGCACCGAAGCCGAACTCCTCGCCATCGGTGAACCGCGTGGAAGCGTTGACGTAGACGGCCGCCGCGTCCACCGCGTTCAAAAACCGCTCCGCCGTGGGAAGATGCTCGGTCACGATACACTCGCTGTGGTGAGTGCCATAGCGGTTGATGTGCCGAATGGCCTCCTCCACGCCGTCAACCACGCGCACGGACAGGATGTAATCGCCGTATTCGGCCGACCAGTCCTCCTCCGTCGCAGGCAGGGCCTGCGGCAGGATGGCGCATGTTTGCGGGCAGCCGCGCAGCTCGGTCGCATGCGCGGCTTCGAGCGCGGCGGCAATCGCCGGCAGCGCGCGCGCGGCGATATCCCGGTGTACGAGCAGCGTTTCGCAGGCGTTGCATACCGACGGCCGCGAACACTTGGCGTTTGCCACGATGGCCGCCGCCATCGAGATATCGGCGGCGGCATCCACATACGTGTGGCAGACGCCGGCGCCGGTCTCAATGACCGGGACCGTCGCGGTCTGTACCACGGACCGGATGAGCCCGGCCCCGCCCCGCGGGATCAGCACGTCCAGATAGCCGTTCAGGCGCATCATCTCGGCCGCCGTTTCGCGCGATGTGTCGCGCACAAGCTGTACCGCGTCGGCCGGTACGAACGCTGCCGCTGCGGCGGACAGGCAATCGACAACGGCAGAGTTTGTGTGAATGGCCTCCGAGCCGCCGCGCAGCAGGCAGGCGTTCGCGCTCTTGAGGCACAGTCCGGCCGCGTCCGCCGTGACGTTGGGCCGCGCCTCATAGATGATGCCGACCACGCCGATGGGCACGCGCCTTTTTTCAATGGACAGGCCGTTGGGACGGCGGACCGCATAATCCGCGCCGCCGACCGGGTCCGGAAGCGCCGCGACCTTGCGCAACCCGCCCGCCATGCCCGCGATGCGCGCAGGGGACAGCGCCAGCCGGTCGAGCAGCGCCTCGCGCCGGCCTGCCGCGCGGGCCGCCGCAAGATCCCGCTCATTGGCGGCGAGGATCGCGTCGGCATTTGCCTCCAGCGCGTCCGCCATGGCGAGCAGCGCCCCGTCGCGCGCCTTCGTATCGGTCGTTAATAGCTCGTAGGAAGATGCTTTGGCGCGTTGCGCCTGTTCCAGAAGTGTCATCGCCATGCCGCCTCTCAAAGGTTTGTAGCCAGTATACTACAAACTCCGAAAACAGGCAACGGCTGCTTTCAACTCTCCATGCTTTCGAGATAGGCGTTGATCTCGTCCATGCTGTCAAAAAGCACGCCCTCCGACAACGCCGCCGCCGTCTCCCCGTCGAAAGCGTCGAGCGTAGCGGCCAGCGTCAGGACGGGCTGCATCTCAAGCGCGTCCTCCTGCATCCGCCACACCGCAAGCGCGCCCTGTGCGTCCGCGCGCAGCAGCAGGTGCGCCGGGCAATAGCCGTCCACGCTCAGCACGAGCCGCACGCGCTCGGCGGTAAAGCTCGTAATCGCCGCGTCGGGATAGGCTGCGGCCAGCTCCTGGCGCGTCATCCCGATCAACGGGGAAGTATCTCCCATCTCCTGTTCCACCGTATGGTGGCAGGCCAGATAGCAGACCTGTCGCTCGATGGCGGTGGTGGGCAGGATCGACGCTTCGCCGATGCTGCCCACCTGCTCCGCCTCCGGCGACGGCTCGGCCGCCGCAACAGGCAAGCGCAGTGCAAGGCCCAGCAGAACGCCTGCGCAAAGCGCCAGCGCCGTACATACGAGTATCCTGCGGTTCTCCCTCAAAAACTCCAGCATGCGTCGTCCTCCTCGCCATATCTTTGCCCCAAAGCGGGCATGCTATACGGCCGGCGGACCAGGCGGCGCCTCGCAGGCTGTTCTGCAAGCTTTTCATGTCGCGCACGCTGTGCTATAATATTGGAACTATCCGTCTTGTTGGAGGGTTCCGATTTGCTGCTTGATCTGCTTTCGGTGGCCTATCTGGCCTGTTTTATCATATGCGGTCTGGCCGTAGCGCGTCTTGTTTTTTCCGACATGCGGCCGACCGTTCGCGTCTGGCTCGGCTGCGTATCGGCGCTCGTCATGCTACTGTGGCTGCCTGCGCTTTGGGCCTTTTTGATCGACTTCACGCTGACCGCACAGCTCCTCGCGCTTGTCACGGCGGCGGCAATCGGATGCGGCTGCTTCCTCGCCGCCCGCCGCCGTACGCAAAAACGCGCCCCCTGGCTGGACGACGCCCCGATGCTCTTCACGCTGCTGCCGCTGTTCGTGCTCGGCGTGATCCTGCTCTCCACGCACACCATCATAGAGCGCGACGGCGCGCTGTGGGTCGGGCAATCGACCTACGGCGACCTGTCGATGCACCTCGGGTTCATCACGAGCATTGCGGAACAGGGCACGTTCCCGCCGATGTACTCGATCTGCCCCGACACGCCGGTGGGTTATCCGTTCCTTTCCGACAGCATCAGTTCCACATTCTATGTGCTCGGCGCCGATCTGCGCTTTGCGACGATGCTGCCCGCCATGTTCGCCTACGGGCTGGTCCTGATGGGCGTATATCTGTTCTTTGAGCGCTGGCTGTCCGAAAAGCGCATCGCCTGTCTGGCAACGCTGTTGTTCTTTGTCGGCGGCGGTTTTGGCTTTGCCTACTTTTTTGACCTGGCGCAATTCCAGCCCGACCGCCTCTCCACCCTGTTCACTGCGTTTTATGAAACGCCGACCAATTACCCCGACTTCGGCCTGCGCTGGGTCAACCCCATCGCGGACATGCTGATCCCGCAGCGGGCGACGTTGTTTGGCTGGGCGCTGCTGTTCCCCTGCCTCTACCTGCTCTATCGCGGCGCATTCGAACGGGACGGGCGGGCTTTCCTCGCGCTCGGCGTACTTGCCGGCGCACTGCCGCTGGTGCATACGCATTCCTTCCTCGCGCTCGGGATCATCAGCGCCGTCTATCTGATGCGCAGCCTGTTTTGCGCCGAGGGCAAGCAGCAACTGCTCGGATATCTGAAATACGCGCTCATCGTCGCAGTGCTGGCGCTCCCGCAGCTGCTCCTGTTCACATTCCGGCAGGCCGGAAACTTTTTGCAGTTCAACTGGAATTGGGACAACGTGAGCGACTCTTTCCTCTGGTTCTACATCAAAAACTGGGGACTGCTGTTCCTGTTGCTGCCGGTAGCCTTTCTCGACGCCGACCGCCACGACCGGGCGGTCTATGGCGGCGTGCTGGCCGTCTGGTGCATCGGAGAGCTGGTCCAGTTCCAGCCCAACCCGTATGACAACAACAAGATCCTGTTCATCTGGTTTGCCTACACCTGCGCGCTCGTAGCCAAGTGGCTCGTGCGCACCTATCGTCGCCTGCGGACGCAGACGCTGGCGCAAAAACAGCCTCTGCACGGGCTTCGCCTGCTGTCGGGCATGACCGCCGTGGCGCTGTTCCTGTCCGGCACGCTGACGCTTGGGCGCGAGCTGGTATCCGAATACCAGCTCATCGGCGCGGAGGAGGTCGAGGCGGCTGCGTTCATCCAGGAGAACACGGAGAGCGACGCCACCTTCCTCACATACAACAACCACAACAATGCCGTCGCCGTCCTGGCCGGGCGCAATATCGTGTGCGGCGCCGGTACGTTCCTCTATTTCCACGGTGTGGATTACAGCGCGCGGGAAAGCGCGCTGCGCGGGCTATTCGAAGAGCCGGAAACGACCCTGCCCGCGCTGCGCGAAACCTATTCCATCGATTATGTTTACATCGGCCCCTATGAGCGCGCCAACTATCAATGCGATGTGGACTACTTTTCGACGCACTATGCCGCCGTGTTCAACAACGGCGCCGTTGTGATCTTCGACCTCAGTCAAGCCCCATCAGAAAGCGATATACCGGCTTAAGCAGGGCAAACGCTTCGAGGATTTCATCTGCAATTTGGGGCGAGTACGTGCGGCTCAGCGCCGGAGAAGCGAAGGAAAACCCCAGCGAGCGTCGGTTGACCCATGGCAGCAACGCCGCCTCGCACCCGGTAAAGCGCGGCCTGCGGTATGACTCGCCGAAAACCTCAAAGCGTTCCCGAAACCGCTGCTCCTCCACGAGCTCCAAAAAGTGTTTGGGCCGTGCGAGCATCCGGGCGCGCAGCTCGGCCATGAGCGCCGGCTCCGGCGCATACATGCCCATGCCGTAGCCGTACCGCTCGCGCTCAAACTCCGCATAGAGAACAAAGCATTCGCTCGTGCGCATGCCGGCGGGTTTGAACCCGAGCCATACATGATCGCGGTAGGGGGACTTGTCCTTCGTATAACGCGTATCCCGCCGAATGCGCGATACGATGGCCGACGGGCGCGTTTGAAAGCGCGGGTCAATCGAAAGCGCCGTGGGCAACAGCCGTTCGGCAAGCGCCAGCATGGGCTGCTGCACGAGCGTCCGATACCGCTCACGATTGGCCTCAAAAAATTCCCGATGGTTTTGAAACGCAATCTCCCAGAAGAACCGGTACATCTCCTCCGGGCAGCCGGTAAATTCACTCATGCTCCTGCTCCTCTTCCCCATGTGGGACGCGGCGGACCGTCTCCCTCTGTTTGACGCGCACGGCAGGCTCCGGCCGAAGCGATATCCGCTTCGGCGCGCGGGCAGCCGCTTCCTGCGGCGTGAGCAGATCCCCGCCGGCGGACGTCGGCGTGGTTAACCGGGCAGACGGCGGTGTAAACGGCGGCGACGTCCGATAGGTGGCTTGCGTAGAAGGCTGCTGTTTCGGCGGCGTCCACGCCGGCTGTTGCGTCTGCTGTGCCGGGGGCGGCGCGACGATGGGCTGGCGCGCCGTCGTCTGCGGCGGCGTCCACGCCGGCTGCTGCGCCTGCTGTGACGGCGGCGGCGCGACGATGGGCTGGCGCGCCGTCGTCTGCGGCGGCGTCTCCTCGCTGCGGTGCGTGAGGCCGTCGTCAAATTCCGGCACCACGGTGGGCATCAGCGGTCGTTTTGTGGGCACAAACCGCTGGCGGCGCTCCTCGGCAATGCGGACGAACTCCTCCGCCGTTCGCTGACCGCTGCTTGTCCGGGTCGGGGCAGGTCCCGGCGGGACGGGATCCTCGTCAAATGCAAGGTCGATCGATTCGTCCGGCTCGTCCAGATCTTCCAACTCGTCGTCCAGCGCAATGCCGCCAGTCCTGCGATGTTCGAGCACGGCGAGGATGATCAACGCTGTAAACGCCGCGAGCATGACGGCGCCGACGATGATGAGCACGATGACGAGCGTGCTGTTCCATCCCCCGGCGCTCCCTTCCGTTGGTGACTCCGCCGCGGGCATGGTGGGCGCAGGCGTATCCGTTGCCGTGGGATAGGCAACGGTGAGCATCGCACCGGTCAGCACGCGCTCCGTGCCGGCCGGGTCCACGGCCTTGATGGAAAACGTCAGGTTGCGCGGCGAACCGATGACCAGTTCCTGCTCAAAGATCGTATCTCCGTTGTTGAGCACATCGTATGTGGCCAGATCGCCCAGCGTGGATTCGGACAGGACGGCGTTGATCAGCTCGACGGCGCTGGTGTTGCGGATGATTACGCGCACGCGCACGGCGCCGGTCTGCGCCGTCCATGGCTCCAGGATCTCCGGCAACAGGGTCACGCTGAGCTGCGAATCGTCCACAAACGGATGCACCTCATAGGTCTGCTCGTACTCCGGCTCGTATGCCTCGCCGAGCGCGTCGGTCCCCGTCAGTTGGAAGGCGACGTTGCGCACCGGTTCCGTGGAGACGGGGACGACGAGATAGGAATAGGAACGGCTCTGGCCCGGATCGAGCGAAAACGAGCCCTCGTGTACGGGGTTGCCCAGCTCGTCCGTAATGCGAATATCGGTCACGGTCTGATTGCCGTTGTTCACGGCGGTGATGGTGAAGGGTACGCCGGTGGCGGCGGGCGTGCCCATCTCCACGCTCAGATCAATCTGTACGAGCACCATCGACAGCGTGATGGGCTCGATGGCGGAAAACGACTTGGTCTTCCCGTTGACGTCATAGGTGACGATGGGCGCCGAGACCACGTCGTCCTCCCCCATCGTATAGACGTACGACTGGGAAAGCGTGCCGCCCGCGTTGAGCGTGTGGTTGCGCAGGATGGCGTTGTCGCTGATCTGCTCGTCGATGACCGTGATATTGGTCATGTCAAACTTGGTTTCGTTGGCAAGCTCGTACGTCAGGATGATCGTATCGCCCTGTTTGGCGTACGCGCTGTCCACCGTGCGCGTGATGGTGATGATCGGTTCCACCGCGCGCGCGATGGTCACCGGCACCTCCATGGTGAACGGCTCCCCGTAGCGCAGCCAGCTCACCTGAAACAGCAGTTCCAGCCCGATCTTGGAATCCGGCACTTCATAAAGCAGCGGAAACGTCGCCGAACCGCCCGGCGGAATCACGGCCCCTTCCATTCCCTCGATGGTAAAGATGGCATTGTCAAGACCGATGGTGATCTCGTGCAGCTCAAAATCGGAATAGTTGGAGATTTCAAACGTAAACAGCACCGGGCCGCCTTCGGACAGCTCGGTCGGGTCCGCCGTCACCTCGATGCGCACCTCGTCGTCCGCAAACGCGGGCGGACAGAACGCACACATCGCCAGCACGAGCACCAGGCTCAACAACGCCGGCCACAGCAGCTTTCGCTTCATTGCATTCACTCCTCTTCCGATTCCTCCGGCGCTTCGCCCGGTTCCACGGGGAACGCGCGCATGGCGCACGCCCCGGCCTGCGGGATCACGCGGCCGTCCGTCCGGTCGACGATGGCGCGCGCGAGCGCGTCGCAATCCGCCTTGCGTATCCATGCGACGGCGGACACGGCCACCTCATAGCGGATCTCCTCCACCTGCGCGCCCTCACGCAGCAGCGGTTGCACGCGCCCCCAGAGCGCATAGGGGACCTCAAGCGTCACGCGCGCACACTCCAGCATTTCGATCTGTCCGGCGGCGCGCACCGCCGCCGCCGCGGCCGCGGAATACGCCCGCACAAGCCCACCGGCGCCGAGCAAGATCCCGCCGAAGTAGCGCGTCACCACAACGAGAACATCCGTCACGCCGATGCGCCGGATCGCTTCCAGTATGGGCATCCCGGCGGTGCCGGCAGGTTCGCCATCATCCGAAAAACGCGCGCACACGCCGGTTTCGCCGATCGAGTAGGCGTAGCAGTTGTGCGTCGCATCCCAGTGCCGTCTGCGCACCTCTTCGAGCAGGCGCAGCGCCTCCTGCTCGTCCGAAACCGGAAAACAGCGGCCGATAAAGCGCGACCGCTTCACGACGGTCTCCGTTTCACCTGCCTGTTTTACGGTACGATATGCCATCTATGCGCGCTTCATTCTGCAAAAGCTCTTTTTGCCCTTGCGAAGAATGACGCCCTCCCCGTCGAGCGCATCGGGCGGCAGCGTCTCCGCATACGATTCCACGCGCCGCTCGCCGGCATATACCGCTCCGTCCGCAATCAGCCGCCTTGCATCCGACTTGGACTTGGCAAGGCCCGCCAGCACCAGCAGGTCTGGAAGCCGAAGCCCGCTCTCGTCGATCTGCGTTTGGACGAGCGATACGGTGGGCATGCCGGACATGTCGGTGCCGCCGCCAAAGAGGGCTTCCGCCGCCGCCTGCGCCCGCTGCGCCTCCTCCGTGCCGTGCACCTGTTCGGTAAGCGTGAACGCCAGCGTTCGCTTTGCTTCATTGATCGCGGCATCGCGCAGCGCGCCGAGTCGGCGCACCTCGTCCATCGGCAGGAACGTCAGCAGCGCCAGACAACGCTCCACGTCCGCATCGTCCACATTGCGCCAGTACTGGTAAAAATCATAGGGGGAACAACGCGCCGGATCGAGCCAGAGGGCGCCCTTCTCGGTCTTGCCCATCTTCTTGCCCTCGCTGGTGGTCAGCAGCGCCGTCGTAAGCGCATAGGCCGGCTTGTGCTCCTTGCGGCGGATAAGATCCGCGCCGCCCAGAATGTTGCTCCACTGATCGTCCCCGCCCATCTGCAGCACGCAGCCGGTCCGGCGGTTGAGGACCAGAAAATCATAGCTCTGCATGAGCATATAGCTCATCTCGAAAAACGTGAGTCCGCGCTCCATGCGCTGGCGGTAGCACTCGGCGCGCAGCATCGTGTTCACGGAGAAGTGGACGCCGATCTCACGCATGAAATCCAGAAAGTTCAGACCGCGAATCCACTCCGCGTTGTTGAACACGAGCGCCTTGCCATCTGAAAAATCGATCAGCCGCGCCATCTGCTTTTGGAAACAGGCGGCGTTGTGATCGATCTCCTCGTTGGACATCATGCGGCGCATGTCCGTCTTGCCGGACGGGTCGCCGATCATGGCGGTGCCGCCGCCAAGCAGCACAATGGGGCGATGCCCGGCGCGCTGCATATGCGCCATGGTCATCAGCGCCACATAGTGGCCGATGTGCAGGCTGTCCGCCGTAGGATCGAAGCCAATGTAAAACGTTACCTTTTCCCGGCCGAGCAGCTCGCGCAGTTCGTCCGGATGCGAACACTGCTTGAGGAAGCCACGCTCCTCCAGCACATCATAGACATTCCGTTCCATTTCCCGTTTCCTCCTACCCATATGCCGATATCATACCAGACAAACCAAAAAAGCGCAACTTGACCGCCGCGCACAACGCCCCAAAACAGGCCCCGCACAGGGGGATTGTGCGAAAATTATCAAAACGGTTACAAATTGGAGGCGGCGGCGCGCGAAAAAAGCGCACCGTCTGGTGCGCTTTCCTGAAAATCGGTTGGCCTTACATGCCGTAGCGCTTCTTGAAGCGGTCGACACGTCCGCCGCTGTCCACCAGCTTCTGACGGCCGGTGTAGAACGGGTGGCATTTGCTGCAAATTTCGACCTTCAGCTCGCCACGGGTGGAGCCGGTCGTAAAGGTCTCGCCGCATGCGCAGCGAACCGTTGCTTCGCCGTAAGACGGATGGATGCCCTTCTTCATGCAATTCACTCCTTCAAAAACAGTCCAACGCATATTATAGCCGCGTCACGCCGAAAAAGCAAGCCCTATTTTTCCACAGGCGCAGGATTTTCGGCATTTTTCCGGCCAGCTATGCAGCCGGCCGGGGCGCGTTACTTGCCGAAGCGGTTGGACGCCGTGTAACCGTCCTTCTCATAGATGCGCACCCAGTCCTTCACGCGCTGGAGAAATTCCTCGTTCGTGTTCGTTTTGTCGAGCATGGCGATGAGTTGCTCGGTCACCTCGGCGGGATTGCCGCCGGAGAGCACGCGGCGGATGGTGCGAACGCCTTCCAGTTCGGCCTTGGAGAGCAGTAGGTCGTCGCGGCGGGTGCCGGACTTGTAGATGTCGATGGCCGGGAAAATACGGCGTTCGGACAGCTTGCGGTCGAGATGGATCTCCATGTTGCCCGTACCCTTGAACTCCTCGTAGACCATATCGTCCATGCGGCTGCCCGTCTCCGACAAAGCAGTGGCGATCACCGTGAGGCTGCCGCCGTTCTCGATGTTGCGTGCCGCACCGAAAAAGCGCTTGGGCTTGTGCAGCGCCCCCGGGTCCATGCCGCCGGAAAGCGTCCTGCCCGTGGGCGGGATGGTCAGGTTGTAGGCGCGCGCAAGCCTCGTCAGGCTGTCCATGAGGATGACGACGTCCCGCCCGTGCTCAACCAGGCGCATCGCGCGCTCCAGCACCATCTCCGCCACGCGCGTATGGTGCTCCGGCAGTTCATCGAGCGTCGAGTAGAGGACCTCGCCGCGGATGGAGCGCTGCATATCGGTGACCTCTTCCGGCCGCTCGTCGATGAGCAGGACGATGAGATGCGCGTCCGGATAGTTGTCGGAGATGCCGTTGGCGATGTTCTTGAGCAACGTCGTCTTGCCCGCCTTCGGCTGCGAGACGATCATCGCGCGCTGGCCCTTGCCGATGGGGGCGATGAGATCGATCAGCCGGATGGAGAGGTCGTTCTTCGCGCCGGTGCGCTCAAGCGTATACCGCTCGTTCGGGAAAATGGGCACAAGGTTCTCAAACGGCGTGCGCTCGGAAAGCTTTTCCGGGTCCTCGCCGTTCACCGCGGTGATGTACAGCAGCGCCAGAAACCGCTCGTTTTCCTTGGATGGGCGCGTCTTGCCCGTGACGAGGTCGCCTGTGCGCAGGCCAAACCGCCGGATCTGCGCGATGGAAACGTAGACATCGTGCGCGCCGGAAAGGTAGTTCTCCGAGCGCAGAAAACCGTATCCGTCCGGCAGCACCTCGAGCACGCCCTCCGCATCGCCGCATTCGCCCGTCTGCAACATCTCAGGCACGGCGGGATTGCTGGTGCCGTAATCTTTATTATAATATCCTTCCTGCCGGTTGCGGTAGCGGCGCTCCTCCTCATACCCGCCATCCGGCGTGCCATAGCCGACCTGCTGGTAGCCGGCCTGCGGCGGGTACCCGCCCTGCTGATAGCCGCCCTGCTGATAACCGCCGCGCGGCTGATAGTTCGCCTGTTGATAGCCGCCCTGCTGGTAGCCGCCCTGCTGATAGCTGCCCTGATACCCGCGGCGCGGCTGATAGCCGCCCTGCGAATAGTTGCGGCTGTCATAGGCCGGCTTCTGATACCCGGTCTGTGGGCGCGAAACATACGACGGGCGGATCCGCGGTGCGGACGGATCGTGAATGGCCGGCCCGGGTTCCGCAACCGGTTCGGCGGCTGGCGCCACCGGCTCGGCGGGGATTCCCGCTCGATCGGAGCCGGCCTCCGCAACGGGGCGCGGCGCGCCGGACTCCTTTTGCGCCGGCGGAGCGTTCAGATCGGCGGGCACGACGCCGCCGTTCATAATAATCGTGACGAGCTCGGGCTTGCGGTACTTTGTGACGGCCTTAACCCCCTGCAGTTTTGCGATTTCGCGCAAATCTCCAAGACTTTTCGCCTCTAACTGTTCCTGATTCAATTTGCTGCTCCTCTCTCAATTTGGAGAAATGAAAGAAATGGAAAATCCGCATACAATACGTAGCAACCAAAATCCTCTCAGGTATTTATGATACTATTTTCGGCCGCCTTCTGTCAAGCGACCGGGCGCCGGTTTTCACATCTTTCTCACGTTTCGACACAATCATTTGTGCCAGCCCGATGGGCGGGACCACAGCATACCTGTCCCATCCCCCGCATAGGATGGGTTAGAAACGCCAATATCGAGTTGGGGGGAATGTTTATGAACGAACGCCGGGACGCCGAACTCAACAAGCTGCGCCCGCGCGCGCACAGCATCCACATCGACAACCGCATGCGCATCAGCATCACGGGCGTGGCGGACGTGGAGAGCTTCAATGAGCAGGACGTGATGCTGATGACGGAGGCGGGGCCGCTCAACATCGTGGGCACCAACCTGCACCTGTCCAAGTTGAATCTGGAGGACGGACAGATCAGCATCGAAGGAGAAATCCTCGCGCTCGACTACGAACCGCCGGAAACCGAGCGGCGCGGGCTCTTCGGCAAGGTGTTCCGCTGATGGCGGCCGAGCAAATCGCCGCGCAGCCATACGCGGCGCTGACATGCCTGTACGCGGGCATCGTCTGCGGACTCGTCTACGACCTGTTCCGCCTGATCCGCCGCCTGCTGCACGCACGGCCGGTGGAGCCGGTTTGCGACGCGCTGTTCGCCGCCGCCTTCGGCGCGATCATCGCCGCCATGCTGCTGGTCACCACGGGCGGCCGCCTGCGCCTGTACCTGTTCCTGCTGGCGGGCGCGGGCTTTGCGCTCGAACAGTTCGCCGTTTACGGGACGATTTCACGCTTCGTTCACACACGCGGCCGCAAAGGGGCTGGAAAACGTTGAAAAATATGCTATACTAAACGTATGGCAAGAAAAGTGCGCTTCAAATTGAGAGCAAGATATGTCATTCTTGCGTTTTTGCTCGCTTTCTGCATTATGGGCGGTATCTATCTTTCGCAGCAGACGACCCTGGCCACCATCGCTGAGGATACCGAAAAGCTCGAGTCGGAGCTTGACGCGCTTGAGGTTGAGGAGGAACGGCTGGAGCGGATGCTCGAATACATGCAGACGGACGAGTATCTGTTGCAGTATGCGCGGGAAAAGCTCGGCTATGTGTTCCCGGACGATATCAAATTCTATGACGAATGATGCGGGCAACCGCCGTGCGGCAATCATCGATATCGGCAGCAATTCCATCCGCTATATGGAGGCCGTGCAGACCGGACACGGCCTGTGTTTTTCTCCAAAACAGGTGTATACAACCCGGCTGGCCGAGGGCCTCCCGGCGACGGGGATGCTGAGCGAGCGGCGCATGGCGCAATCGCTCGATGTGCTCTGCACGCTCGCCCATGCGGCGGCAAGCGCCGGAGCGCCGGCCTTTGCCTATGCCACCAGCGCAGTGCGCGACGCCGGCAACCGGGAAGCTTTTCTGGCGCGCGTTTTTGAGCGAACGGGGCTCCGGGTGCGCGTGCTCGACGGTGCGGAGGAGGCGGCATTCGCCTTTGCCGGTGCGACCGGCGCGACCGGCGGCGGGCTGATCGACATCGGCGGCGGCAGCACGCAGATCGTGACGGCCGCATACCGGCAGAGCTGGCCGCTCGGTTGCGTGCGTCTCAAGGAACTGTGCCCCGGCGCGACGCTTCCAGATATCCGCAAAACGGCGCTGCCGCTGCTGCAGGCGACCATCGCCCCGCCCCCGCTCCACACAGAGCCATGGACGGCGGTCGGCGGTACCGCGACGACGCTCGCGGCGCTGTCGCTTCGCCTCACATCCTACGACCCGGCTGCCGTGAGCGGCTGCCGGATGCGCACGGCGCAGCTGCCGACGCTGCTGGACCGTCTTGACGGCATGGGCGAGCGCGGGCGGCGGATGCAACCGCTGCTGTCGGAACGCCACGACGTGATCCTTTACGGCGGCACGATCCTCGCGTTTGCCGTCGCGCTGCTTGGAATCGACACCCTCCGCTTCTCCGATGCGGACGGCATGGAGGGTTATGCTGCTGTCTGTCTTGGCACGGCGCAGGCCTGAGCGCCCCATCGAGGCGACAAAAGGGCGCCCCGCACCTGCGGGGCGCCCTTTGCACGGTCTCGCGCCTTATTGCTGCGGATCGACGATTTCATAGTCCATCGCGCCCTTATCGCCAAGAACGATGTCCAGCCGAAGCGTCTCCCCGTTTCGATAGACTTCGACGGCGATTGTATCGCCAATATGGCTCGCCTCGATGATCTCCATGAATTCCGAGCGATCGGTCAGCGCCTGCCCGTTGGCAGAGATGATGACATCGCCAGCGAGCACGCCCGCCTGCGAAGCCGGACCGCCGGCCACAACGCTGTCCACATAGACGCCGGAGGACACCGGCAGATCGAGCTCGGCAGCGATGACTTCGGTCAGGGTCAACACGGAGATGCCCACGGCGGGGCGTTCAATATGTCCTTCCGTGACCAGCAGTTCCATGATCTCCCGCACCGCGTTGATCGGCAGCGCAAAACCGATGCCCTCCGCGCTGACCATGTTGCCGTACTCATCGTACCCTGCGGTGATGGACTTGGCGCTGTTCATGCCGATGACCTCGCCGTTCATATTGAGCAGCGGGCCGCCGCTGTTGCCAAAGTTGATCGCCGCATCGGTCTGCAGATAGGTATTGGTGTGCCCGTCTATCGTGATCTCGCGCGCATGGGCCGAGATCACGCCGAATGTGGTCGTATTGGCAAGGCTGCTCGTATCGAGTGGATTGCCGATGGCGACGACAAACTCGCCGACGCGCACCGCGTCCGAATCGCCGAGCGCCATGGGAACCAGGCCTTCGTGTTCCACCTTCAGCACGGCCACATCCGTCTCCTCGTCAAAGCCGATCAGAGCAGCCTCGACCTCCTCCCCGTTGGCAAGCAGGACGGTGATCTCCTCCGCATCCTCAATGACGTGCGCGTTTGTGAGAATGTAGCCCTCGCTTGAAACGATGAACCCGCTGCCGCTGCCGTAGATTGCGAGCATCCGGCGCCTGCCGATCTGCTGCGTGGTATAGTTGACCACGCCCACCACGGAGTCGGAGACCGCATCGAAGATATCGGGGATGGGATTGTTCAAAAAGAACTGCGGCACATCCGCAAGGTCGGGGGGCACGCCGTCAAGCGCCGGCATCTCATGCCCGCCCGGCAACGGCGTGGCCACCGATACGGGCGGCTCCGTAGCACCCGGAAGGCCTGCCTCCGGCGTGGGAGTAGCCGTGCTCACCTCCGGATCGTATGCCCCGCCGCCGCGCAGCGCAATGACCAGCGCCAGCAGCACCACGAGCACAAAGACGAGCACGATCACCGTAATTCCAAACCCGCCGAGACCGCGCCGCCGACGCCGTCCGTCCGGATACGGATACTGATACTGGGATTGATTGTTAAATTCCATACTTGGCACCTCCGTCCATCGCGGGCTGCCGCTTGTTGGGCGACGGCGCGCGCTTGAGTGTAAACGTAAAATTGCTGCCCTTTCCCCGCGTGCTCTTGAGCGTGATGGTCTGACCGTGCTGGTCGATGATGCGTTTGACGATCGAGAGCCCGAGGCCAGTGCCTCCCTGTTTGGTCGGCGTATGCGCCTTTTCAACCTTGTAGAACCGCTCGAACACGTGCGGCACGTCCTCCTCCGGGATGCCCTGCCCGGAATCCTGTATGCTGACATAGACCTCCCGGCGCAGCGCGTAGGTCGCTATGCGAAGCCGCCCGCCCGCCGGAGAGTACTTGATCGCATTATCGATGATGTTCCGCAGCACCTGCGAGATCTGCGCGCTGTCCGCCTCAACAAAGTACTGCTCCTGCGCAAACTTGACCTCCACTTCCATCTTCTGGTCGTAGATGCGCGCCTCAAACGTGATGAGCGTGCGGCGAATGAGCTCGTTGATGTCGAAAATCTCGAGTTTGAGCGCCGTTCGGCCCGACTCGATGCGCGCCAGGTCCAACAGGTCGTTGACCATCGAGGTCATGCGCCGCGTTTCCGACAGCACGATATCGATGTACTTGTCGTACTCGTTGCGCGCGATCGTCCCATCCTGCATGGCCTCGAGAAAGCCGCGCATGGATGTCAGCGGCGAGCGCAACTCGTGGCTCACGTTGGAGACAAAGTCCCGCCGCGTGGCCTCCAGATCCTGAAGCTGATCCGCCATGTTGTTGAAACTTCGCGCAAGCTGCGTCGCCTCGTCCGTTCCCTTGATCGGGATGCGGATGTTGAAATCGCCCTTGCTGTACCGCTGCACGATATCGTTGATCTCGGAAAAGGGGCGGATCATGCGCGAAGTGGTATAGTACACCGCAATGACCGAAAAGAGCACCGCAACGAACAGCACGAGCAGAATCTCCATCCAGGTGGCGGACAGGGTGCGCCGGGAAATGGAATAGTCGAGGTGGAGCAACACGGCCATGGCGGCAACGCCGTCCTCATATACCAGCGCGGACTGGCTGATGGTGGGAAAGGAAAGGTCGTCGCCAAAATAATCAAGCGCCGGCTCATGGCCGTCCACGTGAAACAGCGCCTCCTGCGCAGCGCCCGTCGCGGACTGCCGCGCAACCGCCTCCCACTTTGCATCCTCATAGTACGTACTGAAGGACCCGTCGGCGCCATACGTCTGGATGAGTCCGCCGCACTGCCGGGCGATGAGCGAAAGCGTCTCCTCCGCCTGCGCGCCGTCCGTTTCGCTCTCCTGCCCACCGCCGCACGCCTCCGCGATGGCCGTGAGTTCCCGGGAGAGCACGGCCTCCATCTCAAAGCGGATCTGGCTTTGAAAAAGCGCAACAACCGTTACGCCGACAAGCACAACCAGCCCCAGCGCAACGGTTAGATACGTCGCCAGCATGCGAGAAAACAGTGTTCGGAGAAAATCGCGGCGCATGTCCCCTCTGCTCGCTTATTGCTGCTCAAACTTGTAGCCGACGCCCCATACGGTCTTAAGCTGCCACGGATGGCTGTCGCCCAGTTTTTCGCGGATGCGCTTGACATGGACGTCCACCGTGCGGGAATCCCCGAAAAAGTCGAATCCCCATACCTGCTCGAGCAGTTGCTCGCGCGTGAACACCTTGCCGGAATGGGAAGCGAGAAAGTACAGCAGTTCGATCTCCTTGGGCGGCATTTCGAGCGGCCGTCCGTCGAGCACAACCGCATAGTTCTCGAGCGAAACCGACAGGCCGTCGAGCTGGATGGTGCGCTCCGGCTCCACCGGCGCGCTGCGCCGCAGCACTGCCTTGATGCGGGCGATGAGTTCCTTGGCGTCAAAGGGTTTGGAGATGTAGTCGTCCGCCCCGAGTTCCAGACCCTGGACGCGGTCCCCCGTATCGCCCTTGGCGGTGAGCATGATGACGGGAGTCTCGCCCTCCATACGAATATCGTGCAGCACGGCCCAGCCGTCCCGGCCCGGCAGCATCACGTCCAGTACGACGAGCGCAGGCCGCGTTTCATGGAAAGCGGCAAGCGCCATTGCGCCGTCGGCACAGGTTACGACCTGAAAACCCGCCTTCTTGAGATAGAGCTCAATGATGGCGAGGATATTGCGGTCGTCGTCAATAACCAGAATGGTATTGTTCTCCATGCAGGACCCCTCCTGATATATGCGGCTCCGCATAAGAAGCCCACTTTATGGCGGCATTATACCATACCGTCCAGAATTTGTCCAATTTCCCGCTATTTGAGCGTAACCACGGTCACGCCGGCGTCTCCCTCGCCATATGCACCGATCCGGAAGGTCTTGACCTGCGGATGCGACCGTAGATACGCCTGCACGCCGGTGCGCAGAGCGCCGGTCCCCTTCCCGTGGATGATGGAAAACTCCCTGACGCCGGTGAGCGCCGCGTCGTCGATAAAGCGGTCAATCTCGATCGTCGCCTCGTCCACCGTCTTGCCGCGAAGGTCAAGCGAAAGAAAGCTGCGCTCCGGCTCGGACAGCGTGCGCCGCACGGCAGCCCTGGGATGTTCCGGCTTGCGCTGCGCCGGACGAAGCTCGGTCAGCTTGACGGTCAGGCGGATTGCTCCCGCCTGCACGAGCACGTCCCCCCGCGCGTCCGGCGCCTTGAGCACGGTCGCATCGCGGTCCACCGACAGCACGTGCACCGCATCGCCCGGCCGGACGGTCGCCGGCGGCTCGCCCGGGTCGGCGGCGGCGGTTTTCGCGCCGTCGAGCAGACGGGTTTCGCTTGCGCGCATGGCGTCCCGCGCCTGCTGTATGGCGCGTTCCAGCGCAGCGCCTTCCCCCGACGCGCGCAAATTGGCGATGATCTGCTCCATGTCGCGCCGTGCGTCCTGCACGACGCGCCGGGCATCCTCGCGCGCCTTCTGGCGCAGCTGCGCGCGCTCCGCCTCCAGCCTGGCCTGCTGCTCCTCCGCCCGTTCACGCGCCTGCTGCGCCGCGCGGCGGTCCTCCGCCGCCTGGGCGGCCGCGCTCTCCGCCTCGCGCCGGGCCGCCTCCGCCCCGGAGAGCACATCCTCAAACGCCACGTCCCGCTGTTGCAGGAACTGCCGCGCCCGCTCGATCACGGCAGGATCGAGGCCCAGGCGCTCGGATATCTCAAAGGCGTTGGACTTGCCGGGAATGCCGATGAACAGGCGGTATGTGGGCGAAAGCCGGTCCACGTCGAATTCCATCGACGCGTTTTGCATGCCGGGGCGGGTCAGCGCAAACGCCTTGATCTCGCTGTAGTGCGTCGTCGCCATGGTCAGCGCGCCGCTGCCGTACAGCGCCTCCAGAATGGCCTGGGCCAGCGCGGCGCCCTCCACGGGGTCCGTACCCGCCCCCAGCTCGTCGAGCAGCACGAGGCAACCGGGCCCCGCCTCCCGCAGGATGGACACGGTATTGGTCATGTGCGAGGAAAACGTGGACAACGACTGTTCGATGGACTGCTCATCCCCGATATCGGCGAACACCTCCGTGCAGACGGGCAGCTCCGTGCGCGCATCGGCCGGTACAAACAGACCGGACATGGCCATGAGCGTAAGCAGGCCAACGGTCTTGAGCGTCACGGTCTTGCCGCCCGTATTCGGGCCGGTGATGATCAACGTGCGAAAATCCGTCCCCAGCCATACGTCCACCGGCACGACCGTATCCCGCGGCAACAGGGGATGCCGTCCGGCGACGATGCGCAGGCGCATCCCGTCGTTGAGCTTGGGGCGCACGGCGCGCTGGTCGCGTGCGAGGACGGCCTTGGCGAAGATTACGTCAAGCGTGCCGAGGATGTTGAGACTCGCGTGCAGCTCGTCGGCAATGGGGTCCAGCAGCGCCGTCAAACCCGCGAGAATACGCCCGATCTCCACCCGTTCCTCCGCCTGCAGGCGCCGCATCTCGTTGCCGAGCTCCACCGCCGCCGCCGGCTCGATGAACAGAGTCGCGCCGCTGCCGCTCTGGTCGTGTACGAGCCCGGACACCTGTGCGCGGTGTTCCGCCTTGACCGGCAGCGCCAGACGCCCGTTGCGCACGGTGATAATCGGCTCCTGCAGGTACTTCTGGTAGGCGGGGCTTTTGATCATTGCGTTCAGCTTCTCGCGCATGCGCTCGTTGGTCAGGCGGATCTGGCGGCGCAGGCGCATGAGCTCGGGGGAGGCGTTATCCGCAATCTCGTCCTCGGCAAGGATACAACGCCGGATCTCCTCCTCGATGGAACGGTGTGAGGACAGGCGGTTGGCCATCGTGGCAAGCAGGCCGGGTGTTTCCCCCGCATGCAGCGTTTCGCGCGCGTTGCGCGAAGCGCGCAGGCACTGCGCCGCATCGAGCAGCTCGCCGGCGGTAAGCGCATGCGCCGCATGGATGCGCGCGAGCATGTTGCGAATGTCCGGGAAGGCCTCCACGACCGTGCGCCCGGTGCGCCGGTAGATCGCGTCCGCCTCCTCCGTCTGCTGCAGCAAACGCTCCGCCTCCTCGAGCGTAGGGGCCGGCGCAAGCGAAAGCGACGTCTCCCGCCCGACGTCGGACGAAAGATGCGTGCGCAGCAGGTCGCAGATCTTATCGTATTCGAGCACGTGGAGCACGCGGCTGTTCATGGTAACCTCCGTTTCCCGCGGCGCGCCGCGGTCTGTGGCGAAATCGTCCAGGCATAACAAACGCGCGGCTCCCGCCCAACGGTTGGGCGGGAGCCGGCAGATGCAAGCGGTTCAAAGCGAGCGCAGGAACAT
>OLXK01000713.1_pt1 | contig 29803 bp, 27 predicted proteins | sample 1674321 | NCBI WGS metagenome assembly OLXK01 (sample SAMEA103958162, study PRJEB25191) | human gut metagenome | reverse complement strand
GTGACATTACTTCCTTGGTTTGCGGAGAATATTGTAAATTTTTACAAGGTTTAACTTGAATTGTAATAAAAGCATATATTATTCATTAATAGTATTTATTATCGGAATATGCGATGAAAATAATAGTTTAATAGTAAAAAATCTTAGTGAAAATATAAGTGTATTACGTTATAAGTGATTATAATACTATGTTTACTGTTTTATAAAAAAATTATGGCAATTATTGACGAATTTTGATGTTAAGGGTGAATTTATGGATTTAGGGAAAATTATCGCGTTTAACTTAAATAAACTGCGTACGGAGCGCAGCCTGACGCTGGGGCAGCTGGCAAAGCTTTCCGGCATCAGCAAAGCGATTTTGTCGGATATTGAAAAAGGGGGCAGTAACCCTACCATTAACACTATCTGGAAAATTGCCAACGGGCTGAACGTGCCGTACACGCGCCTGATGGAAGTTAAAGAGCCGGACGGCACCGTAGTGCGCAGAAGCGACACGGCAGAGCAAAGTGACGAAACGGGCGTATACCGCGTTCACTGCTATTTTTCCACTGCGCCGGATCGCAATTTTGAACTGTTTTACTGCGAACTGGACGCGGAAAGCGCCAATGCTTCAATTGCTCATTCGCCAAGGGCGCAGGAATATATTTATGTTATCGAAGGCTCACTCACTCTTAAAACAGATACCGCCGTCTATGAACTCCATGCCGGTGATTCTCTGGTATTCAGTTCTTCCGTTAACCATACGTATATTAACGACGGCAAGATTAAAGTAAAATTTATGGTTATCAACTATTATCCGTATTAAAACGGCAAAATAAAAACTCCTGCTATCCGTGGATAACAGGAGTTTCTTTTGCTTATTGCTTAAACAACTATTTAATTATTTGTTGAAGTAACGAGCGAGCAGGCCTGCAAATGCTCTGCCATGGCGGGCTTCGTCACGAGCCATTTCATGAACGGTGTCATGGATAGCGTCAAGGCCGAGTTCTTTAGCGCGTTTTGCAAGGTCGGTTTTGCCTGCGGTTGCGCCGTTTTCAGCTTCTACGCGCATTTCAAGGTTCTTTTTGGTGCTGTCGGTAACAACTTCGCCGAGCAGTTCAGCAAATTTAGCAGCATGTTCTGCTTCTTCAAAAGCAGCTTTTTCCCAGTACAGGCCGATTTCCGGATAGCCTTCACGGAAAGCAACACGGCTCATAGCAAGGTACATGCCTACTTCGCTGCATTCGCCGTTGAAGTTAGCGCGCAGGTCTTCTTTAATATCTTCGGGAACATCTTTAGCTACGCCAACAAAATGTTCAGCAGCCCAGGTCATTTCGCCTTTCATTTCTACAAATTTGGAAGCCGGAGCTTTGCACTGCGGGCAGTATTCCGGAGCAGCTTCACCTTCATAAACATAGCCACAAACTTGGCAAACCCATTTTTTCATTATTCATTCCTCCATAAAGTACAAATTTTAAAATTATCATGGCGGTTCGTTCTAACCGCTTACTGTAATGATTTTAACACAGCACCGGCAAGTTGTCAATAATTATTATTAATTGTTAGAGATTGCTAACATTAAAATTTTTGTGAAATGCTGTAAAAATATCTGTTAAAGGAAGCTTACTGCAAAATTCGGCTGTAAACAGCCTTTAATTGAAGTGCCCTATTGTAGAATAAGCGATAAATTGCTATAATATACAGAACGGAGGTATATTATGGAAAAATTTACTGTTACGTTAAACCACCATGCTCATTATGGTTATGTAGAATATGACCCGGAAACCAAAACCGCCAATGTCGTGCTGGATGTTCCGGAAGCCAAAGCAAGGGTAGAAGAATTTTTAAGCAAACCCTTAACGCTTGATTTGCCTGAAGGCGAAACTATCCGTCAGTTTGTTACCAAAACTTTAATGCCGCTGGACAGTTTGGAAAACTTTAAAAACTGCCTTGGCAGATTATGGTTCAATACCGATGTAAGGGTAGAGTGGAGCATGCCTCCCGGAGCAATGGATAATTTATAATTGCCCGCTGCTTAAAACTGTGATACACTTAATAAGTTAATATTCGGTTCCGTAGCTCAGCAGGATAGAGCAACCGCCTCCTAAGCGGTAGGTCGGCAGTTCGAATCTGCCCGGGATCACCAGTAAATATGTGCACTTGCAAGCGATTGTAAGTGCGTTTTTTAATACTTTCTTCGTGTCAAGACCAAATTCAAGACTAAATCGCTAAGTAAATAAAAATCCGTCAGAGCGTTTTTCGGACTCTGACGGATTTTTTATTAATAAATTAACCGATCTTAGGAATATGAGGAAATGTTGAATTTCAGAATTTTTCTATTGGAAAATTCATAGCATAAATTCATAAAAAAACAAAGCTTGTGCTATTGAAAGCATAAACTTTTAAAATACGAAACAATGCAAAATAAATATTGTTGTCTGACTTATAAACCTATTTCCGCCCAATCATAAACATCGCTAAGTCAGCCGCTGCAATAACAAACCCCCGCCGGAAGTTTATGCTTCAAGCGGGGGTTATCGTTTAATGCAAAGTATCAGTAAATTTTATTTCGCTGTTTTCAGTTCGGTCCAGTAACGGTCGTACATAGGCAGTGCATCGCCGATATCAATCAGCCATTCGCCTTTGTCGATGTTATCCATACCGATTTTCAGCATCGGGTCATTTTTAAATTCTTCGCTGTGGAATTCCTGAGCTTTTTCGTTCGGGTCATTGTAGCCGATGTATTCATAGTTTTTAGCACTGATTTTCGGGTCATAGATAAAGTTGATGAATTTTTCGGCTAGTTCTTTATGTTTTGCGCCTTTGGGGATAGCAAAGGTATCAGCCCAGATGGTAGCGCCTTCTTTAGGCACTACAAAGCCGATATTGGGGTTGTCTTTCAGGGTGTAGCTTGCGTCGCCGGTCCACATAGTGCCAATCCATGCTTCTTCGGCAATGAATTTTTGTTTAATGGTATCGGTATCAAAAGCAAGTACGTTAGGTGCAAGCGCTTTCAAATCCTGGAAGGCTTTTTCAACCTGTGCAGGGTCGGTGCTGTTGTTGGAGAAGCCGTTTTTCTTTAATGCCATGCCGATGGTTTCACGGCTGTCGTTTAAAAGAATCAGGCGGCCTGCATATTCAGGGTTCCACAAATCTTCCCAGCTGTCGGGAACGTCTTTAACATAGTTTTTGTTGTAGGCAATGCCGGTAATGCCCCAGGTGTAAACGAGGGAATGGTCGCCGGTGGGGTCATAAACCGGTGCTTTTAAAGTGCTTACAATGTTTTTGGCGTTAGGGATGTTGTCCATGTTCATTTTTTCCAGCAAATCAAGTTTGAGCATGGTTGCAACCATATAGTCAGAAGGCTGGATTACATCGTACTGTGCTCCGCCGGCCTGAATTTTAGCCAGAAGTTCTTCATTGTTGGCAAATACGTCGTAATTAACCTTACAATTGTATTGCTTTTCAAATTCGGCAATTACCTCCGGGTCAAAATTGTCGGCCCAGCTAAAGAGGTTGAGAACCTGCTGTTCTCCTCCTGCCGCTGCATCTTTCTTTTCTGTGTCACCTCCGCAGCCTGTCAGGAGAAGGGCCATGGTCAGTACGGAAACGAGAAAGACCAAAAGTTTTTTCATTTTGCAAATCATCCTTTCTTTATTTGGTTTTATTGAACCGTTTTACGGCATCAATCTTTGTTTTTGCTGCTGTGCTGCGGCTGTAAAATCTGCGCAATTACAATCAGCGAAATGGTTGCGAACATTAAGAGTGTGGAAAGGGCGTTAATTTCCGGGGAAATGCCGCGTTTTACCATTGCGTAAATATATAGCGGCAGCGTGGTGGAGTTAGGCCCGGCCACGAAGAAGCTTATGATAAAATCGTCAATGGAAAGAGTAAAGGCGATCAGCGCGCCGGCGATAATACCCGGCATTGCAAGCGGCAGGGTAACGTAACGGAAGGTTTGAAACGGCGTTGCGTACAAATCCATGGCTGCCTGCTCAAGTTCATGCCGCATGCCTTCAAGCCTTGCGTTAACGGTAATTACCACAAAGGAAAGGCAGAAGGTGATGTGCGCTAAAATAAGCGTAACTTTACCGAGCGGAACCTGCGTCTGTGCAAACAGCACCAGAAGGCTCAGGCCCATAACGATTTCCGGAATCAGTATCGGCAGATATAAAAGCCCGTTAATAACCGGTTTGCATTTATACTGATAGCGGTTGAGGGCAATGGCGGCAATTGTGCCGAGCACGGTGGAAACAACGGTGCTGATAACAGCGATAAACAGGCTGTTCATAAGGGCCTCCAGCACGCGGCGGTTTTGGAACAGCGAAGCGTACCAGTCAAGCGTAAAGCCTGTCCATACAGCGTTAATACGCGATTCGTTAAAGGAATACAGCGCAAGAATTAAAAGAGGAAGGTATAAAAAGGCCAGTATTACAAGCGAATAGGCCAGAAGAAGATGGCTACGCCACGTCTTTTGCATCTTTAGCCCCTCCTTCCTGCGACTGCAAAGCCTTGTAGTAAAGGATAATCAGCACAAGGCTCATTACTGCCAGTACAATGGAAAGCGCGGAGCCAAAAGGCCAGTCGCGCGCTGCCAGAAACTGGTTCTGGATGAGGTTGCCGATAAGGGCGGATTTGGCGCCGCCCATAACGTCCGGCACAACGAACATGCCGAGTGAGGAAATAAACACTAAAATTGTGCCTGCGGCAATGCCGGGCATTGTCAGCGGCAGGGTAACCTTGCGGAAAGCCGTCATCGGCGATGCGCCAAGGTCGGAGGCTGCTTCAAGCAGGCGCAGGTCAAGCTGCTCTATGGAAACGTAAATCGGCAGTACCATAAAAGGCAGCAGGGCGTAAATCATGCCCAGCATTACGGCTGCGTCGTTGTACAGCATCTGAAGTGGCTGCTCAATAAGCCCCAGTTTCATTAAAAAGGTGTTTACAACACCCTGCGTGCGCAGAATGATAACCCACGCATAAGAGCGGATTAAAAAGTTAATCCAGAAAGGTATCATCACGAGAATCAGCCCCGGCTGCTGCCATTTTTTAGGCAGGCGTGCAATAAAATATGCCAGCGGGTAGCCCATGATGATGGTGGCAACGGTTGTGATAACCGCTACTATCAGAGTGTCGGCAAAAATCTGCAAATATAAAGGTTCTAAAAAGCGCAGATAATTTTTTAGGGTAAATTCAAAAATTATTTGTCCGTAAGGCGTGCGCCCGGCAAAGGAAACGGCAACTACGATGAGAAGCGGGATAACGAAAAAGATGCTTAACCAGAGCATTGCCGGGGCAACCATCAGTTTTCCGTTTTTCATCGCGATACTTTCACCTCGTCTTTTTTATACCACCAAATGCCTACGCGCTCGTCGGGCGACCAGCGTTTAACGTCGTCAAAATACTGGTAGGCCACAACGGTTTGGTTGGAGTTGTCCAGACGGATAAATACTTTATCAATGGTACCGTAAAACACAACGTCTACAACGGTACCGTAATAACCGGGTTCCGGGTGCTGCTTTTCCGCCTGTTCGTCTTCGTATTCCGGGCAGAGGTTGAGTTTTTCCGGGCGGATAACAAGCGTTTCGCTTTCCGTTTCAAAAAAGTTGCTTTCGCCGATAAATTTGGCTACAAAGCGGGTGTTGGGGTAATGGTAAATTGTGTCCGGGTTGTCGTCCTGTTCGATAACGCCCTTATTCATAACCACAATGCGGTCGCTCATGGTAAGCGCTTCTTCCTGGTCGTGCGTTACATAAATGAAGGTAAGGCCAAGGCCGCGCTGCAAATTTTTCAGTTCCAGCTGCAAATTTTTGCGCAGCTGGTAGTCAAGTGCGCCCAGCGGCTCGTCCAGTAAAAGCACTTTCGGGTTATTTACAAGGGCACGGGCGATGGCTACGCGCTGCTGCTGGCCGCCGCTCATCTGCTGCGGACGGCGGTTGCGGAATTCTTCAAGCTGCGTAAGGTACAGTACCTGCGCTACACGTTCCTTTTGTTCTTCGGCGGGTACTTTTTTCATCATCAGCCCAAACTTTATGTTTTCCTCAACAGTCATGTGAGGGAATAATGCGTAGTGCTGAAAAACCATATTGACATCACGTTTATAGGGCGGTTTATTGGTAACGTCTTCGTCATCAAGGAAAACCTTGCCGGTAGTAGGCGTATCAAGCCCCGCAATCATACGCAGCAAAGTGGTTTTGCCGCAGCCGGAAGGCCCTAAAAGCGTTAAAAACTCACCGTCATAAATGGTAAGGTCCAGCTTGGGGATGATGAGGTTATTGCCGTACTTTTTGGTAATTCCCTGCAAACGGATCATTTCTTCCATTTTTTAGTTGTCACAACCTTTCATAAAAAATTTTGTTTGCATGATACTAATATAATAATATCATATTATAAACAAATTTGTGTAAAAAAATCAATGCTTTTTTGAAAAAAATGCAGGAGAGGCAAAAAAAACAGAGAATATTAAACTTCATAAAGAATAATTTGGAAATTTTGCTGATTTTCATGAAAAATGCGTATTTTTTGCGGGGTGAAAAAATGCTGAGTAAAAAGTTTATTGAGTTTTTGTTTGAAGGTGCGCATATACAGCGGTGGAATGACCATATCCGCCCTAACGGCTTTACGGAACTGGACAAACAGGCGCATAAAATGATGATTTTGTATATTCTTGCCAAGTATGAGGAGCAGGACCACGGCGCGCAATTAAACTGGCGTGCGCTTATTGAAGGCGGTATTTTTGAATTTATGCACCGCATAATTTTAACCGATATTAAACCGCCGATTTACCATGAGCTGATGCGTGTTCACGGGCGCAAGCTGAACGCCTGGATTTACAGCCAGCTTGAACGCCGCGTGCCGGAACTGGATGAAGTGTTTTTCGATAAACTTAAACGCTGGTTTGATTATCCGGAAGAAAACCGTCTGGAGAAAAAACTTTTGCGGGCGGCACACTACCTTGCCACGCAGTGGGAATTTGGCATTATCTACCATTTTAACCAGGCAATTTACGGCATTGATGCCACTAAAGCCGCCATTGAAAGCAACATCGAGGACCATTACGATTTGGCCGGCGTTCAGAAAATATCGCTGAAAGGCAAAACCAGCAAATTTATTGACCTTGTAGGGCAGCTGCGTTTTCAAAAACGCTGGGCGCAGTCGCCGCGCGTGCCGGAAACTTCCGTTATGGGGCATGTGCTGATAGTTGCCATTTTGGGATATTTTTGTGCGGCAGAGCTTGGCGCCTGCGATGAACGCATTGTAAATGATTTTTTGTGCGGCCTGTTCCATGATTTGCCGGAGGTGCTGACACGCGACATTATTTCGCCGGTTAAAACTTCTGTGGAAGGGCTTGACGATTTAATTAAGGATATTGAAAAGCGCCAGGTTGCCGAAAAACTGCTGCCGCTGCTGCCTTGGGGCTGGCACGAGGAAATTATTTACTTTACGCAGAACGAATTTACCAACCGCGTAATGCTTGACGGTGTTCCCACCGAGGTGAGCGAAGAAGAATTAAACGGCAAATATAATGTTGACGGGCATGGCTACAAAGCGGTGGACGGCAGAATGTTAAAAGGCTGCGACCATCTGGCAGCGTTTGTGGAAGCCTATCTTTCAACGGAATACGGCATAACAAGCAAGCATCTGCTTAACGGCATGGCCGATTTGCGTGAAAAGTACAAAAACAAAACCATTGCCGGCATTAATTTTGGCGCAGTTTATGATGAATTTCCGGAGCTTAAAACCAATTTATAAATTGAATGCAAGTTTATGAAAATTCAGTTTATAACCAAAAATAAGTGGACACTTGTATTTGCAAGAGTTATAATGAAGCTGAAAGCAGCTCTTTAGATATTAAATTATCTTAGACTGTACAATATATTATATTTAAGATTTTTAAAGGAGGCATGGATTATGAATTTATTTGAAATGGCGCAGATTCCGCTGAACAAAGCTATTGAGGTTATGAAACTTGACCCGAATGCGGCGGCAATTATTGCCTGCCCGGAAAGAACTCTGGAAGTTTCCATTCCCGTAAAAATGGATGACGGCACTACCAAAGTATTTACCGGCTACCGCAGCCAGCACAGCACAATTATGGGCCCGGCCAAAGGCGGCATCCGTTATCATCAGAGCGTTAATATGGATGAAGTAAAAACTCTGGCTTTCTGGATGACCTGCAAATGCGCAGTTGCCAATCTGCCTTACGGCGGCGGCAAAGGCGGCATTATTGTTGACCCGTCCAAACTTTCGCAGGCAGAACTTGAACGTTTGACCCGCGGCTATATTGACAGAATCGCTCCCATTATCGGCGAAAAAATGGATATTCCTGCCCCTGATATGAATACCAATGCTCAGATTATGGGCTGGATGATGGACGAATACAGCAAGCTGAAAGGCCAGTATGAACCGGGCTTTATTACCGGCAAACCGATTTGCATCGGCGGCTCGTTGGGCCGTACCGCAGCTACCGGCCGCGGCGTAATGGTTGCAGCAGGCGAAGCTATTAAAGCCATGGGCATTAAACCCGAAGAAGCAACCTGCGCAGTACAGGGTTTCGGCAACGTAGGCAGCTGGACTGCTAAACTCATTCACGACCTTGGCGTTAAAATTGTGGCTTTAAGCGATGTTTACGGCGCTATTATGAATGAAGACGGACTTGACCCGTACGAAGTTGAAAAACACGTACAGGCAACCGGCAGCGTAGTAAACTTCCCGGGCAGCAAAGCCATCAGCAACGCCGACCTTCTGGCTATGGAAGTTACCGTGCTTGCTCCGTGCGCAATGGAACTTCAGATTACCAAAGACAATGCGGCTGATGTTAAGGCAAAAATTATCGTTGAAGGCGCTAACGGCCCGACAACTCCGGAAGCTGACGAAATCCTTGATAAAAAAGGCATTCTGGTTGTGCCGGATATTCTCGCCAACGGCGGCGGCGTAACTGTAAGCTACTTTGAATGGGTTCAGTGCCTGTACCGTTACTTCTGGACTGAAGAAGAAGTTATTGATAAACAGACCCAGTTAATGATTGGCGCGTTTAAACAGGTATATGACACTGCTAAAAAATATGAGGTTAACATGCGTACAGCAGCTTATATCGTAGCCCTTAACCGTCTGGACGAAGCTATGAAATTCCGCGGCGCATATTAATAAGCGTTTTAAACTTCATTAAAATTTAATTGCTTAATGGCAGTATTAAACCCCGGCAGCCGTTACTGCCGGGGTTTTGTGTGAATATAAAAAATATGTAGAGAGGGCAATAAAATGATGAGTGACGATGAATTATTTATTAAAGAATTTCCTGATGATATGCCTATTATGGAAGTTATAAATAAATTTGAGTCGATGGAAGAATCGATAACAAAGCAAAAAATACGTTTGCGTTATTGCGACTGTCTTGTAACTTTGTTTTCTAAAAACTATATAGAATATGATTTAAGTAGTGATTTAATAAATCATCCATATATTATTTCACTATGTAAAAATATTAAACAGTTGGATAAAAAGTCATATTTTTACTGGTCATTTTATTATTTTTTAAAACATGATTATCAAAAATGTAAAGAAAATATTCATTTGCTTTTAAATAGTAATAATTATTCGGAACAGTCATTTGGTGAAGCTGATTTGGCAGAGCTTTTTTTGATACCTTTTAAGAACGCATTTGATGGATTTTGGGAGTTTGTAGCAGATGAATTACGGCATATAGAAACAGAATTGGGAATTCCTGAATTATGTAAAGTTGTAGGAAAATATTATAATGCTTCAACTAATAATGAAATTCTTGATTTATTACAGAAATATATACAAGTGTATCCTAATTTTAATATACCAAATGAACTGTTAGGATATACTTATTATTCTATGGCAATGTGGAATAATTCTGTTGCATATTTAGAACGATTAAAAACTCCTTATTTTTTCTATCTTGATGAAATATATTGGATGCAAGCATATTCTTATGGCAAAATTAAAAATTATACTGATGAAGAAAAATATTATCGTAAATGTTATGAAATATATCCAAGCCGGGAGTTTCTTTTAAATAATTTGGGTTATTGTTTGTTTAGACAGAAAAAATATTCAGAAGCAAAGAGGATTTTTGAGGAATGTATTAGTAAAAATATTGATTTTCCATATAGTGTTAATAATTATGTTAGATTGTTAATTGCTACAGGACGCTATGTTGATGCAAAGAAATTTGTGAAAGAATCTACTTTTCGTATTAGTAAATCATTGAAAGAGAAAGTATCAAAACTTCCATATACAAATGCACGTTTAAAAAAAGATACTTCTTTAATGGTTGATGTACAAGAAAAAGAGAGCGGTGAGAGTGTAGCAGTAAATATTGGTGTTAAACGTCAACAGTTTTCGAATGAAAAAATTTTAGAAGACGAACTCACTGCGAAAATTGAAGCTGAAATACCTGTATTTGGACAAAAATTAAAAATATATAAGCGCCATGGAGAATATGGAAGGCAATATATTATACCTATTGGAAGATTAGATTTGTTGTGCGAAGATTCTGAAGGAAATTTATATATTATAGAATTGAAAAAAGACAGTGGATATGATGATGCTTATAAACAAACCGCGGCTTATTTAGACTGGTTTGAAGCTAATAATTTTGCTAATGGTAAGAAAGTTTATGGTATTATTTGTCTCAATTCACCAACAAAAGAATTAATAGAAAAAGTACATAATGATAAAAGAATGAAGTTGTTCGAATATCAAATTTCGTATATTGAGCATTAGAAAAATGAAATATAAATTTGGTATTTACCTATGGCTTTGATAAAGTTAGTTATTGACAGCTGAATAGAATTTAACGGCGCATAATAATAAAACCTCCGGTGTTTAAAGTAACGGAGGTTTTAAACGTTTATATGTTATTTTCTTTCGGGCATCTGCGCGAGCAGGATTGCGGCAAAAACGAGCACGCAGCCGCCGATTTCGCGCATGGAAAGCGTTTCACCAAGGAACATCCACCCTGCGAGTACGGAAAAGACGGATTCCAGGCTCAGCAGTATAGAGGCAAGTATTACGTTAACATATTTTTGCCCGGCAATTTGCAGTGTATAGGCAATGCCGCAGCTCATAATTCCGGCATGTGCCAGCGGAATCCAGGCGGCGGTGATGGCGGAAAGCTCCGGCTGTTCGGCCCAGATTATAACCGGGAGGCTTAACATGCCGCATACAAAAAACTGAATGGCTGACATGCGCACCGGGTCAACAAGCTGGGTAAAACGCTCAATGGCCATGATGTGTACAGCAAAAACTACGGCACAGGCAAGTACAATTAAATCTCCTTTGTTGATGGAAAAGCCTTCGTTAATGCAGATGAAGTACATACCGGCAGCAGCAACGGCAACGGCCGCCCACTGCATAAAAGTTACATGTTTTTTTACAAGCAGCCCTAAAATAGGGATTATAACAATATAAAGCGCCGTTATAAACCCGGCTTTGCCGGCGGATGTGTAAGCGATGCCGGTTTGCTGCAACGTGCTGGCAATGGTTAAAAGCACGCCGCAGCACAGGCCGCCGGTAATAAGGTCGCCGCGCTTGTGGCTGTCATCAGTTCCCCAGAAGGAAAGCGGTTTGCCGGAAAGCCTGTCGATTACGGCAATGCAGGGAACAAGAAAAAATGCGCCTAAAAAAGAACGTATGCCGTTAAAACTAAACGGGCCGAGTAAATCGGCACCGACGCTTTGGGCAACAAAGGCCGTGCCCCAGATAAACGAACATAATAACAGCATAACAATGCCTTTAAAACTATTGGTTTGCTGCATGTTAAAACCCCTCGCTGAATAAAATTTTAAACAGATAATATAATTATAGCATTTCTGTGCCATAATGTTTTCTGAAAATAGTATAAAAACTGCACCTGCAAAAGCCCGGTATCGCTTTTGAGGCGCAGTTAATAATGCTGTAGGGTTAAATATTTAGTTATTGTTTGTCAGCAGGTTTAGCTTCTTCGGCAGTTTCGGTTTCCGGTTTAGCTTCTTCCGGCTTTGTTTCTTTTGTTTCTTCGGTAATAACTTCAACTTCTGCTTCCGCTTCGGTTTTATGTTCGGCACTTTCGGAAACTACTTCAGCTTCCACTGTTTTTGCAGTTTCAACAGGTTCCATTTTGCTGCCGCATTCGCTGCAGAATTTGGCGCTGATGCCTACGGCTGCACCGCAGTTGGGGCAGGTGATTTTGGGTTCGTCGCCGTTAAAGGCAGTTGCCTTAATGTTGGCAATTTTGAATTTCAAATCATCTATTGCGGCAAGGCTTGCTTTAATTGCTTCACATTCTTCTTTAAATTCATCGGGCAGGCAATCGCAGTTTTGTGATTTTTCCCAAACCATTTTGCCCATTTTTTTGTAGGTGCTTTCAATTTTGCTTTCTTCTTTCCCTACGAGGGATGTTAATTTTTGGATCTCCAGAGCGGCTTCTGCTTTTTCGCCGATGGTTTTGGTAATTTCTTCGGTTTTATTAGCCGCAATTTTAGCGAATTCGCCAATTTTATCAAGTAATGCCATAGTAAGATCCTCCTTTATGCTTTGTTAAGTTTATTATAACACAGAATTGTGAAATCGCCATTAATTTACGGCGCTTACGGTTACTTCGGTTCCTTCTTTTAAATCGAGCGAAGTGTTGTCGATATTTATTTCTGCAAGGCCGTTTTCTATTTTGGCAATGCTGCCGTTAAAGGTTTTGTTTAAGCCTTGGGCATGGGCGGTTATTTTTTGCCCAGGTTTAAGGTTTTGCGCCGCCTGTGCGGATATTTTGATGTTTACGCTGCAATTTTCCAAATCGCGGATGCTGAGGATTTTTTCTCCGGCAGCGGCGGTTTCGCCAGCATTATGGTATTTTTCTTCAACAATGCCGGTGCAGGGGCTTTCGGTTTCCAGTGCCAGCTGCTTTTGCATAAGGGCGTTATATTTCTTCTTTAAGGTTTTAAGTTCTTCCTGTTTTTGGGCAATGGCTTCGGGTGATGCCTTAACAAGGCTGCCGGCATTTTGTGCGGCGTTTAAAGCTGCCAGTGACGCTGATTTTTCGGCGGAAGCCGCTTCGTACTGTCTGCGGGCAATGGCGCCTATTTTATAAAGCGATGCCATTTTTGCTTCTTTGGCGCTGGCCTGTTCGTATTGCTGCTGTGCTGCGGCAAGTGCTGCGCCATTATTGGGGCTGCTTTGCCCGTTCTGCATTATTTTCAGTTCTGCTTCGGCGCGGGCTGCATTGGCGTCTGCCTGTTTTATTTCTTCCGCAAGCTGTTTGTCGTCTATGGCAAACAGGGGCTGCTCTTTGCCGATGCGGTCGCCTTTTTCTAAAATAAGCCCCAAAATCTGCCCTTCGGCAGGCGCCGTAATATCGTACACTGTAAAATAAACCGAGCCGCTGCCAAGTGCAGGGGCTTTGGTTTCGTTTTTGCAGGCGGCAGAAAACAGCATTATTAAAATTGTAAAAATAATAAATGTAAACCTTTTCATTTTAAACAAACCTCGTTTTTAGTGTAGCACAAACATAGTGGCGGTGCAATTTGCTGGAATGTAAATTTTTAAAGGCGCGGCATTTTGCCGGCTGTAAATTTTACAGATTTTTATACATATGCTGCTAAAAATATCAATTATTTTTAAAACGGCGGATAATTAATGAGCTGCGGATTATTTTTTACACTGAGAAAGCACAAAGTTGTTAAAAAAGATTTTTCAAAAACTGTTAAATGCGTTATAATATACTCGAAAAGTGTATTATAAGTTGCTTATTTGCAAAGCGTTTTTGCCGTTGTGTAATATTTTGAAAAATTTATTTTATTAAAAAGCCGTTTTAGAAATGAAGGGAGGACTGTTATGCGCAAAAAAAGCTGGCTGACAGTTATTTGCTGCCTTTTATTGGTGTGCCTGCTGCCGTCTCTGGCAATGGCCAAAAATAAAACCAAGGCGCCTGCCCGTGACTGGAAGCTGACGGTGGCGCAGCAAAAGCTGGAGCTTTTGGGGTATGATGTTGACCGCAAGGACGGGCGTATCAGCAAGGATACAACCGAAGCCATTAAAAAATTCCAGAAGGAACATGGGCTGAAAAAAAGCGGCAAGCTTGATACCAAAACTTATAATAAAATTTCGTGGGAAGCCTTTAAAATGGAAGGCATACCCGATGTGCGCGGCAAAGACATTGTAAAAACTGCCGCCAAATACAAGGGCGTGCCTTATAAATTCGGCGGCACAACGCCGAAGGGGTTTGACTGCAGTGCTTATGTGCAGTATGTTTTCGGCAAGCATGATGCCAAGCTGTCGCGCACGGCCGACGCGCAGGTGCTGGACGGTATTTTTGTGCTGAAAAGCAAACTTAAACCGGGAGATTTGGTGTTCTTTTCCACATATGCCAGCGGCGCTTCGCATGTGGGGATTTACGCCGGCAGCGGCAAGTTCTGGAGCGCGTCCACTTCACGCGGGGTGGTGCTTGATTCGCTTGACACCGGTTACTGGAAAGAACATTATTATGGGGCCCGCCGTGTTTTGATTGAAAACGGCGAAACAGCTTAATATATTTAAGGGGGAGCTTTAATGATTCGCGAAAGGCGCAATAAGGAAAAACTGGCGTTATATTATAAAAAATTTATGGAAGAAGGCATTGTCGACCCCAACGTACATCCGTGGGTGGCAGAATCGTGGCAGCGCTGCCGCAAAATGAAACTGCCTCATGAAACAATGCCGAAAATCAACAAGCTGAGCCGCGAGGAAATCGTCGAGCATCAGCGTACGCATGAATTTATTGTAAAATATGTTGACGGGCTTTATGAGCAGAGCAAGCAGCATTTTAACATCCATAATTTAAGCATGCTGCTGATAGACGAGGACGGCTATGTTATTAAAAATTATGCTTTGCCGTTCTTTCAGCGCGTAATTGAAGATATTCAGGGCATGCGCGTGCTTGAAGAAGATGTTGGTACTTCCAGCATCAGCATTGCGCGCGAGCATAATGTGCCGTTTTTAATGTTCGGCCCGGAAATGTGGATTAAAGACAGCCATTCCGGCGATGCCTGCAGCGCACCGATTTGTGTGGACGGTAAAATCCGCTATATCATTTCGTTCTTCTCGCTGGACCAGAACGACCTGCCGTACGACCTTCTGCTTTCGCTGCTTTTAACAATGAAATATGCCATTGAGCAGCATTTGAAGATGCTTGAATACTGGAGCATCCAGAAAATGATGATGGAAGAACTGCCGGTTGCCGTTTACTGGATCGGGCAGGACGAGAAGCTGAAATACTGCAACAGCAATGCTAAAAAACGCCTTGAAGGCAGGGAAAACCTTGAGGATATTTTCCTTAATTATGAGCATATTCCCATTAAAAAGGCTTTGCAGGGTACGCCTACGCACCGCCGCGAAATTACCTGGATTACGCAGGACCGCACTTATGAAGACATTACCACCGTTATGCCGGTAAAAGTTGGCAGCGAGGTTGAAAGTGCGCTGGTTATGAGCATGTCGATTGAAGACTTGAAAACGACCATTGCCCATGCAACTGGTTACAGTTCGCGCTACAGCCTGTACAGCATGGTTGGTGAAACGAGTGAGTTCCTTGCTTTGCAGCATAAGGCTTCGCGCATTGCCCGCAGCGACAACAACATTCTTTTGCAGGGCGAACCGGGCACCGGCAAGCAGCGCCTGGCACACGGCATTCATCAGGCCAGCCCACGCGCAGCCGCACCGCTGATTGTTGTTAAATGCTCCAACGCGCCTATAAGCACGCTGGAAGAAGAATTTTTCGGCAGCGAGGACGGCGACCATCAGCCGACTGCAGGCAAGCTGGAGCTTTCGATGGGCGGCACGCTGTTTTTGGACGAAGTAGAAAAACTGCCGGTTGAAATGGGCGACAAACTGGCAGATGCTTTGAAAAACGGCCTTTTAAATAAAGAAACAGGCATGCGCAAAAAACTTAATGTGCGTGTAATTGCTGCCTGCGATTCCAACCTTAAACGCCTGGCGGATAAGGGCCTGTTCAGCCGTTCTTTGTATGAACTGGTACTTGATACTACCATTCGCGTTCCGCCTTTGCGCGAGCGCAGCAAGGATATTGAAGTTATTGCGGCACATATTCTGGCGGAAATGTCGGCGCAGCACAACCTTTCGCCGAAACGCCTTTCACCGGAAGCACTGGAGCTTTTAAAGAGCTGCAGCTGGCCGGGCAATATCAAACAATTGCAGGGCGTTATCGAGCAGGCTTTCTTCCATACACCGGGAAGCATTATCGAAGCGGAAAATATTAAACTGCCCGGCGATAAAACGCTGGAAAAATCGTGGAAGTATGACAAAGATGCCTTTATTGCGGCCTGGAAATCCTCCGGCGGCAATATCAGCAAGCTGGCAGGCATGCTGGATGTCAGCCGCGTAACTTTGTACCGTTACCTTAAAAAATATGATTTGACTCCGAAAACAGGAAAAAATAATTAATAGCGGCGGCAGTCTGCGTTGAATTTTTATATCGGCGCAGCCTGCCGTTTGTTTTTAGGCATATCAGGCGGTAAATATAAAAGCGCCGTCAGCAAATGTTGCAATTATTTAAAAAGTGCGGCGGCCGTGCGTCTTTAACAGCATAGCACAATGTGTTATAATTATACTGTTATAGAATGTTTTAAATTAAATTTGTGAAAATATACCAGCAAGGAGCGGAGCAATGAATAAAAAACTTTTGGCAGCCGTATGCCTGGCGGCAGCAGCAACTTTAAACACTGCCTGGGCAGAAAACTATACCAGCGGCGACGGGCGTTATGCCGAGCCGGATTTTGACAGGCAGATGACGCAGGCGGAAGCCGAAAACGTAAAAGCCGACGGCAAAACAAGAAGCGGCGAAGAAATTGATGCCGCGCAGTCGGAGCCTTTGCCGATAACCATGACCGGCGATTATGCAAGTTATGATTCCGTCAGCGGTGATTTTGTTGCCGAAGGCAATGTTGTGATTACGCAGGGCAACGAAACTTTAAAAACCGTGCGCGCTGAGGGCAATATGAAAACCGGCGATGTATGGCTGAAACAGGGCGGCACCTTGGTAGAGCCCAAGACGGTTATGAACGGCGAATGGGTTTACTACAATTTTAATAATAAAACCGGTGAAATAAAGCAAATTCACGGTAAAGGCAACGAAGACTTTTTCCGCGCACCGCATGCAACTATTTACCCGGATAAAATGGTTGTAGACCAGGGCGGTGAAACTACGCGCTGCCCGGCAGTGGAACATTCTCCGTGCCTGTTAGTTAAAGCCGATACCTTTGAAATTTATCCGCATGATAAAATGGTGGCGCATAATGTAAAGATTTATGTAAAAGGCAAACATGTTTACTCTCGTGATACATGGGTAAATTATCTTAATGATGATGGCGCTGCTCGCATTATGCCGTCTGTTGGTTATGAGGGCGATGATGAGAAAGGTGCTTATGTTAAATTGAAACTTGATTATGACGTAGACGAAAATACCAATCTGCATGCAGAATTGCCTTATTATAACCGCGGTCATTTTAGGCCTATTTTTAGAGCTAAGCATGATCAACGCAACTACTATGTTACTTACCAGAGCGGCTGGGAAGATGAAGATGACGAATGGGTAAATAAGAAGAATGAGATAGGTTTCTATTATAAGCCCCATTATTTTATTGATGGCATTCCTGTAACTTATAGCTTGTATGCGCATAGAGGCTTGTGGAAAAATGATAAAAGAGGTTGGCAAAGCTGGCATACAGAATATGGCGCTTACTTAACACATGATCGTATTTATCTTTTTGACAGCAAGAAAACTTTTCTTGATTTAAGGATCGGTAAAAAATGGGTAGATGAAAGCCGTACAGATGAAACACGATCTACGATGCTGTACCAAGCTACGTTGGGACAAAAATTGGGTGATAAATGGAATACTTGGGTTGGCTACTATCGTGAAAATGAAACTTCTAATTTGTTCGATATAGGTCAGCCTGACATGGAACGCGAGCTGCGCAATGGACTCAGTTACAAACCGGATGACAGAAATACTTTCAGTATAGTAAATCGTTATGATATGGGCAAACATGAAAATTACGAAACCATTTATTCTTGGCGTCATCGTTTCTGCTGCTGGGCAATCAGTTTTGAATTCGAGCATGCGCATACTGAAGCAGAAGATACTCAGTGGAATATCGTATACGAATTTTTGAACTGGTAACGAGGTGAATTATGAATATTATTAAAGAACGTTTTGCCGAGCACATAGCTTTGGCGCAGCAGGTTGCACAAAGCGGTATTATGCAGCAGGTGGCCGATGCCGCTGCCATTATAAAAAAAGCTCTGGCAGGCGGGCACAAGGTTCTGTTCTGCGGCAATGGCGGCAGCGCAGCCGACAGCCAGCATCTGGCAGCCGAATTTGTAGGGCGCTTTCAAAAAGAACGCAAAGGCATTGCCGGTATTGCGCTTACCGTCGATACTTCCATCTTAACGGCGGTTGCCAACGACTACGGCTATGACCGCGTGTTTTCGCGTCAGGTAGAAGCTCTCGGACAGCAGGGCGACGTGCTGGTTGGCATTTCTACCAGCGGCAACAGCAAAAACGTGCTGGCGGCTATTGCCGAAGCCAAGGCCAGAGGCATGCAGTGCATTGGCATGACGGCGCAGGGCGGCGGCAAAATGAAGGATGAATGTGACATCTGCATTGCCATTCCTTGCCCGGTAACGGCGCGCGCACAGGAAATGCACATTTTAATTGGCCATATAATCTGTGAACTGGTGGATGGTGAATAAATTGTCACAACTTAGCTGCACAAAATTTTTAGCAGAAAAAATACAACAATTAAAAATTGCCGTTATCGGCGATGTAATGCTGGACCGTTATTTTTACGGCGACGTAAAACGCATTTCGCCGGAAGCACCGGTGCCTGTAAATAAGGTAACGCGCATTACTTCCGTACTGGGCGGTGCGGCAAATGTTGCAGCCAACCTGGCGCATCTGGAGTGCAAGGTTTATGTTGGCGGCGTTACCGGTGATGACGAAAACCGCCGCCTGCTGGAAGGCATGATGGCAGAAGCCGGCATTGATTACAGCGGGCTGATAAAATCATACAAGCGCTCTACCATTACCAAAATGCGTATATTGGGCGCCAAACAGCAAATGCTGCGCCTTGATTTTGAAGAAGTCGGCGACCTTTTTGAAGATGAAACTGAACGCCTTTCAGAGTGGCTGTTAAACCTTATTGACAGCGGGCTGGACGGCATTGCAATTTCGGACTATGCCAAGGGCGTTTGCTCGCATAACTTTCTGCAATGGGTCATAGCCACGGCGGAACAGCATAACATACCGGTGCTGGTCGACCCGAAGGGCGCGGACTGGACGAAGTACAGCGGTTGTACCTTTATTACCCCTAACCTGAAGGAAATGTGTGAAGCAGCGCACGAAACCGTACCCAATGAGGATGAACCGGTACTGCGCCTTGCGCGTGATGCTGCCAAAACCTACAATATTAAAAACGTAGTCGTTACCCGCAGCGAAAAGGGCATGACGCTGGCAGGTCAGAACGGGCTTGTCATCAACGCACCCGCAACGGCGCTGGACGTTTTTGATGTATCCGGCGCGGGCGACACTGTTGCCGCTACTTTGCTGGCTGGTGCAGCAGGCGGGCTTGATTTAAGCGACGCCGTGTACATGGCTAACCGTGCGGCAGGCATTGTTGTCGGCAAGGTTGGCACTTACCCGGTACACCGCGATGAACTTTTAAAAGACCTGCTTGCCGAGCAACGCAAGGATGGCTACGGCTACCGCACTTTAAGCTGGCAGGAAATTGAGTCGCTTGCCAACACCTGGCGTGCCTGCGGCGAAAAAATCGTTTTTACCAACGGCTGCTTTGACATCCTGCATGTGGGGCATGTGTCCTATTTAGAGCAGGCGGCGCGTTTGGGCAAGCATTTAATTGTCGGGCTTAACACGGACGCATCCGTTAAGCGTTTAAAGGGCGCAACCCGCCCGCTGAACCACGAACTTGACCGTGCGCGTGTGCTGGCAGCTTTATCCTGCGTTGATGCGGTAGTGCTGTTTGACGAAGACACGCCAACGGAACTTGTGAAAAAAATCCGCCCCGATATTTTGGTTAAGGGCGGCGATTATAAACCTGAAGAAGTAGCCGGTCGCGAATACGCCGATGAAGTACAGATTATAAAATTTGAAGACGGTTATTCTACAACCGGGTTATTAGAAAAAGTAGCGCAGCTTGTAAAGGAGGGCAAATTATGATTATTGTAACCGGCGGTGCCGGCTTTATCGGCAGCAACATTGTTAAAGGCCTTAACGAACGCGGACGTGACGATATCCTTATCGTTGATAACCTTACCAACATGGTAAAATTTAAAAACATTCAGGGCTTAAAGGCTTTGGATTATATGGATAAAATTGATTTTGCCGAAGCACTGAAAGCAGGCAAATTCAACCATGAAAAAATTGACGTTATTTTCCACGAGGGCGCATGCAGCGATACCATGGAATACAACGGCAAATACATGATGCAGAACAACTTTGAATATACCAAAAACCTCATGCACTTTGCAGCAGACAGAAAAATTCAGATGATTTACGCTTCTTCCGCTTCTACCTACGGCAGCGGCGCTAACGGTTTTACCGAAAAACCGGAGTGCGAAGAAGCGCTGAACGTTTACGCATTTTCCAAACTGTTCTTTGATAACTATGCCCGCCGTTATTTTGGCAAAACCGGCAGCCAGCTTGTTGGTCTGCGTTACTTTAACGTTTACGGTCCGCAGGAAAACCACAAAGGCAAAATGGCATCCATGGTATTCCAGATGTACAACCAGTGGAAAGCCGAAGGCAAGGTTAAACTGTTTGAAGGCATCGATGGCTACGGCAACGGCGAACAAACCCGTGACTTCATTTATGTAAAAGACGTTGTAAAAGTAAACTTCTTCTTCTGGGATCATCCGGAACTGAGCGGCGTTTACAACTGCGGCACCGGACATGCGCATACTTTCAACACGCTTGCCAAAGGCGTGCTCAAGCATTTCGGCAGCGGCACGCTGGAATACATTCCGTTCCCGGATGTTCTGCGCGGCAAATACCAGAGCTATACGCAGGCAGACACCACGAAACTTCTGGAAGCTGGTTACGACGGCGGCTTTACCGATATTGACGAAGCAGTAGCCGAATACTGCGCACTTTTGGACAAGACCGGCGGGTATTACAAATATGAAGCTTAAGGCTGCATTTTTTGACCGCGACGGCGTTTTAAACGTTGATAAATCTTACTTATATAAAATTGAAGACCTGGAATGGATTGACGGTGCCAAAGAAGCGCTGGCCTATCTTACCAAAAAGGGTTATACAATTTTTGTTGTTACCAACCAGAGCGGCATAGCCCGCGGCTATTATACCGTCAGCGATATGCAGAGGCTGCACGCTTATATGGCGCAGCAAATTGCTGAAGCAGGCGGAAAAATAGAAAAATTTTATTACTGCCCGCATCTTCCCGGCGGCGCCGTGGCGGAATTTGCCGTAGAGTGCGATTGCCGCAAACCGAAGCCGGGCTTGATTCTGCGTGCTTTTGAAGAATACGATATTGATAAGGATACTGCCTTTTTAATCGGCGATAAGCCGCGTGATGTGGAATCAGCGGAAGCGGCGGGCATTAAAGGATACCTGTTTGAAGGCGGCAGTTTACTTGATTTTGTTAAAGAGATAGCGTGAGATGGAATATAAAAATATTTTACTTATTAAAATGAGCTCGCTGGGCGACATACTGCACTCGCTGCCCTTTGCGGACGCGCTGCGCAGGCGTTACCCCAAGGCAAAAATAACGTGGCTGGTGCACCCGCAGTTTGCAGGTTTTTTGCCTGACCCGCCCGTTATTGACGAAGTTATTTATTTTGATAAGGTAAAATTTAATAAAATGGGTCTTTGCGATAAGCTGCATTATTTCAGGGAAATGCGCGCGCTGCTGCACTCCAAACACTTTGATTTGGTGGTTGATTTGCAGGGGCTGTTTAAAAGCGCCGTGCTGGCAGCAATAAGCGGCTGCAAGAGCCGCATAGGCTACTGCGAAATGCGTGAAGGCAGCAGGTTCGTCAGCCGCCCAATCTGCGGCAGTCACAGCAAAGATCATGTTATCGAGCGTTATCTTGATGTTGCGCGTTATCTTGGCGCAGAAGTAAGCGAAATACATTTTCCGCTGCCGGATTTGACTAAAGAAAGCAAAGCCGTGGCGGAAAAACTTAAAAATAAAGGCCTGCGCAGCGAATATGTTGTAATGGTGCCAGGTGCGCGTTGGGAAACCAAAGTGTGGCCGACGGAAAATTACGCCAAGCTGGCGCATATGATTATTAAAGGCGGCACAAGCGTAGTGTTGGCAGGCGGGCCGGATGATGCACCGAAGGGCGAAGAAATCGTCAACGGCTGCCAATCGGACAAGCTGATTAATTTAATCGGGCAAACCTCGCTGCGCGAACTGGCAGCGTTGATTAAAGGCAGCGTGTTTTATATCAGCGGTGATACGGGGCCGCTCCACTTTGCGGCAGCGCTTAAAAAGCCGCTTATAGCCATGTACGGTCCTACCAAGGCAGACCGCACAGGCCCTTACGGCAGCAAAAACAGTACAGTAATTATCAGCCCGGCCAAATGCGCAGGCTGCTTAAAAAAACATTGCAGCGACTGGCACTGTATGTACGATATTACACCGGAAATGGTTTACGGGCATTATACAAAAAAGCGTGGTGAAACAAATGCTTGAACTTAACGGCAAAAAAATACTGGTTACCTTTTTAATGCATCTTGGCGATTTAACGCTGACGACGCCGTTTATCCACGCTCTGCGCAAAGCCGCGCCCGACAGCCACATCGCCATGCTGGTGGATGAAAAGCTGAAGGACGTGGTGCTTTTTAACCCGTATTTGGATGAAGTTATTACGATTGACAAAAAAGGGCGCGACAACAGCGTTCTGGCGCTTATCGCCTGCGCGCGCCAGTTAAGCAAGCATAATTTTGACGTGCTGATAAACCTGCACCCCAACGAGCGCTGCTCCTTTATCGATGCGCTGACCAGCGTTAGGCTGCGCACCGGCACGACGCACAGTATTTTTAAATGGCGCTGGGACGTGTTTACGCCGCTGGACCGTAGTATGCACGCGGCAGATATGTATCTGGACGTGCTGACGCAGCTGGGCGTTAAAAATTTGACGCACAACGGGCTGGAGATTTTCCCCGGCGAGCGCCATATCGAAGAAGCCAATACTTTTTGGAGGGAACACGGCGTAACGCCGGAGGACAAGCTGATTGGCTTTAACATCGGAAGCGCGGTGGTTACCAAACGCTGGGCGCCGGAGCGTTTTGCCGAAGTAGCCGACCATTTTGCAAACAGCGGCTATAAAGTTGTGTACTTTGGCGGCGCTATGGACGAAGAAATGGTGCAGGACGCCGTCAGCCACATGAAAACAACGCCGGTTATCGCAACAGGTGCGTTCGGCATCGGTGGCTTAGCCGCAGCAATGCGCAGGTGCAGCCTGATTATCACTAACGACAGCGGACCTATGCACGTTGCTATCAGCCAGAAGGTGCCCATAGTGGCAATGTACGGACCGAGTAACCCCAAACTGTACGGACCTTATACCAAAGACGCCGTTATCGTAACCGCACAGCCGCCATGTCAGGGCTGCGCAGGCGGCATGAAGCACAAATGCAGCGACATGCAGTGCATGACCCGCCTCACAGTTGCGCAGGTCATCACCGCGGCAGAAGAAATGCTGGAAAGGGAGATATAAAAATGTTTAAAAAAATAATTTTAAAAAATTTTCGTGGATTTAAAGATTTTGAATCTCCGCTTACGCCTATTACTATTTTTGGTGGAAAAAATAATTCTGGTAAATCAAGTTTGTTAGAAGCAATTTTATTTGTGTTTTCTCATCATGATCCAAATTGTTTTTTTCAAATGAATTTTTTGAGGCATATGAATGATCAACCATTATTTACTCCTGAAAGATTGTGGGAACCTTTATTTTATAACTTTGATACAACGCAAAAATTAAATATTATTTTAGAAAATGATGAATCTGAAAATAATGAATTAGTTTTGCAAAAAAATGTTAGTATTTCATCTAATAATGAAAGCAATGTCAATGATGTAAAAAATACATTTATACAAACAGGTACTGTTGCTTTTAATTATCCGCTTCAGTTTTCTTATCAATCGGAAAATATAGTGGAGAAAGGGAATTATAGTATTTTTAATAATACTGTAAACATTAACTATACTAAAAAAAATGAAAAAGATTCAGCTAATTTTAAAATAGTATTGATATTTAAGCCAGAAACAATGATGTCAGCTAATTTGTTAGCACAATGGTTTGGACAGTTGGTTTTAAATGATAAAAAAGAATTAATTATAAAGGCATTGCGAGTATTTGATAACAATATAATAGATGTTCAAACAATAGTAAAAGGTGCTTTTGGTTATTTATATGCAACTTTTGATGATGGGCGAAAGATGCCGGTTTCGTATATGGGTGATGGTATTAATAGAATGTTGAATATGTTGCTCGGTATTATGTCAGCACCTAATGGTGTAGTTTTAATTGATGAAATGGAAAATGGCTTCCATTATAGTATGTATCAAAAGTTGTGGGAAATTTTAGGTACTGCTGCTATTGAGAACAATTGTCAGCTTATTATTAATACACATAGTTGGGATTTATTAAATGGAGCTGTTAAAGGATTAAAAAATGATGGTTTATTAGATAAATTATCATATGTAAGATTAGGGAAAAGTGCGGAAGAAATTAAAGCACATATTTTTGATAATAGCCTTGTAGAATTTGCATTAAAAAATGAAATGGAGGTAAGATAATGTCCAAAATTTCATTGAATGGTAATCCAGCATTGTTACTTTGCGAAGGTATAGATGAAGCTAAATTTTTAATATATTATATTCAATATTTAATTAAATGCGATTCTTCTTTTAATAAAATAGAAGTTTTAGATTTTGGTGGTGTAAGAGATTTAACAAAATATTTGCAAATTTTATCACAACAAGATGGATTTGATAGGGTACGTACAATTGCTATAATACGTGATGCTGAGAATGATTGGGAAGCAGCGTTGCAAAGTGTAGAAAATAGTATTAACCATAGTGGTATAGATAGAAAATTGTTTAGTGATAGGCCATATTATCTTTTGCCAATGCCTAAAAAAGACGGAGTTTGGCAAAACGGAACATTAGAAAATTTATGTTTAGATATTTTAAATATGAATGTCAATGATAATTTTGTTAATTATTCTACTTTAAATTATAGTCGAGAATATATTTATAATATAGAAAAGAAAAATAATTACAATTTATCAAGACAGCATAAAAATTTATTACATGCGTATTTTTCGTCAACTAATAGATTTGTTAACATGAAAATAGGCGAGGCTGCGCGCGCACAAGCATTTGATTGGGATAGTAAAAATTTATCAGACTTGAGGGAATTTTTAAATGTTCTAGTTGATTGTTGTAGAGAGTAGTGTTTTATAATCGAGGATAAAAATGCAGAGATTTCAAATCTTTTGGCATAATTTACAGCAAGACTTAAAAATATTTTTATACTTCATAATCCTGTTCAGCGTGTTCAGACTGGCTTTTTTGGGTATTTTTCATACCTATCTTGCCTCCTGCCCCTGGCAGGATATTTTTCTGTGCCTGTGGTATGGCTTCCGCTTAAGCCTTAAAACGGCAGGCATGATTGCACTTATCGGTTTTGCGTTTACAACGCTCCCACAGCTTGTGCTGATGAAATGGCCGTCGGAGCCGATACGCAAAGTATGGGGCGCAGCAGCGGTTGCAGTGTTTACCATAGCCTTTTTTGCGCGCATACCGTATTTTGAAATTTTTAATTCCGGCTTCAACATTATGCTGATTAACGGAGCGCATGACGACTGGGGCGCGATTGTAGACACCGCCGTCAACGAATACGGGCTGTTATGGCGTTTGCCTCTGGCGCTGCTTGCGGCAGGCGTATTGGCATGGATGCTGTTTAAACTGCTGAAAATAAAAACGCGCCCGGCGCAGATAGCAGGACGTAAAAAGCTTTGGATTGCAGTTGCAAGAGTAGTAATTGTACTGCCAATCTTTTTTGTGTTTGTGCGTTTCGGGGGGGCATTTGACTTTGCCCATTCCATTAACTGGGAAAGTGCCGAGCGTTTAAAATCAGCTTTTCTAAACGAGAATATTCTTGATGACGGACAGGCTTTTTACCGCGTTTATCAAATTTATAAAGAGCAGAAAAAGTTGACCAATGTTAATATTTCACCGGAAGAAATCCGCAAAGATATCGCCGTTTTGGGCGGTAATTCGCAGGCAGCGACGATTGAAGAAGCCTTTAAACGGCAGGTAACAGTGCCCAAACTTGCCCAACAGCCGGATAATGTTATTGTAATTTTGGGTGAAAGTTATGCCCTGTGGCCGCTGCTGCCCAAGTACCAGGCAATGGGGCTGGCAGATGAAGCGCTGCGCATGGCTAACAGTGACAACAGTTGCCAAACTTCATTGATGCTGGCACACGGAACCGGCACTATGCCTGCGGTTAACGGCTTTGTAACCGGCCTTGCCGAAGCAGGGTTAACGGAAGAAACCGTGTCGGAGAGCTATAAAACCAAGTACGGCACCGGCATTGGGAAGATTATGAAAGATGCCGGTTATACAACGGTGTTCTGGTACGGCGGCATGCCTTCGTGGCGCAATATTAAAAACTATGTGCTTGCGCAAAATTTTGACGAATGTTATTGTGCGAGCGATTTTAATTACGAAGGCGGCAATGCCTGGGGCTGCCCGGATAAAACGCTGTTTAGCAGGGTGTATGACTATATCGACAGCCATTCAAAGCAAAAGACTTTCCACATTATTTTAACAACCAGCAACCATCCGCCTTATACTATTGACGTTGTTGCGGAAGGGTTTGATAAAAATAAAGTGCTGCAAAATCTGCCGGACGATATCAGCAGCGATAAAGAAACAATTAACGAACTTGGGCACATCTGGTATGCCGATATGGCGATGGGCAGCTTTGTGCGTCAAACTGAAAAATTAAAGCCGGATACTCTGTTTGTAATAACCGGCGACCACGCAGAACGCTTTACATTCAGTAAAGATGTTAACGATAAAACATATTCAGCCATTCCTTGCATAATATACGGGCAGGGCGTGCAGAAAAACTGGCTGCCGAAAAACGCAACAGGCTGTGCCATGCAGATAGCGCCGACGCTGGCAGAAATTATTGGCAAACCTGATATGCAGTACAGCAGTGTTTTGCCAGACCTGTTTGCTAATGACAAACCTGTCTTTAACCACCGTTTCTACGCATGGGATGATAAAATCTTTAGCCTTAATGCCAAAACGCCTGATGATATCAAAGACCGCGCCGACGCAGCAAAGAAAATAACGGCATGGAGAGTGGTAAAGGGTAATAAGATTGAGTAAAATATGGTATAATTAACTAAAGTTGATTAAGAGGTGAGTTTTGTGTCTAAAGTTTCGGTATTGATTTTAGCTAGAAACGAAGAAAATAATATTAAGGATTGTATTGAAAGCTGTAATTTTGCCGATGAAGTAATTGTTATAGATGATAACAGCACGGACAAAACAAAAGAAATTGCCGAACAATTAGGCGCAAGGGTTATAAACCGCAGTATGAACGGAGATTGGGGCGGCCAGCAGACTTTTGCCATTCAGCAGGCGAAGTATGAATGGATATTTTTTATAGATGCTGACGAGCGTTGTACACCGGAACTTGGCAAAGAAATTCGCGAAACTATTGAAAAAAATGAACATTATACCTATTGGATTAAACGAAAAAATAAATTCCATCATAATAAAGCTACACACGGTTCATTAAGACCAGATTATGTTTGCCGCTTAATGCCTGCTAAAGGTTCTTATGTTGAAGGATTTGTACATCCGGCTTTTGTTACTCCATATGAAAACGGAAAATTAAAAAGCCATATGTATCATTATACTTATGACAATTGGGAACAATATACCAGCAAGCTTAATAAGTATACGACCTTAGCAGCAGAAAAATACAAAGATGAAGGAAAAAACATTAACTTTTTTATAGATGTCGTTTTAAGACCGTTGTGGGCATTTTTTAAAGTCTATATAATTAATTTAGGCTTTTTAGACGGTAAAATAGGATGGGTATTTGCTGTTGCCCATTATTATTATACAACTATGAAATACGCTAAATTGTATTATTTGTATAAATGTGAAGGTAAATTATAAAATTAAATATTATAATTATAGAATTCAATTAAAAATATAATATTATTTATGGAACAATGACTGGAAAATTAACTATTATAATATTAACAAAAAATGAAGAAAAAAATATAACCAATATTATTAGTAATGTTAAAACATTAGCCGATGAAATATTTGTAGTTGATTCAGGCAGTACTGATAAAACTGTTGAATTAGCAAAAAAAAGTGGTGCTAAAGTTATTTATCGTGCTTTGGATAATGACTTTTCAGCACAGCGAAATTTTGCAATTAACAATGTTCAAACAGACTGGTTATTATTTTTAGATGCAGATGAAAGAATAGATGCTTTGTTGGCAGAACAGATAAAAAAAGCTGTTGCTGATAAAACATTAAAGCAATATTCAATGCTGCGCCGTATACATGCATTTGGTTTTGAATATAAACACGGTATTTTTAAACCGGATGAGGTTATAAGGCTATTCCCGGCAAAAAAAGTGCATTATGAAAATAAAGTGCATGAACGCCCTGTATGTGATTTACCCAAAGAAAAATTAAATGGTTATATTGAGCATTATACTTATGATAGCTGGCAGAGCTGGTGGAATAAAGCCGGACACTACACAACTATTTGGGCAGAAGATGCTTATAACAATGGTAAAAGAGCAAGTGTAGGCAGTGCATTTTTGCATGCTTTTTACGGCTTTTTGCGAGCATATATTATACAGTTAGGTTTTTTAGATGGTTGGAGCGGTTTATATTCAAGTGCATTTCACGCAGGTTATATTTTATTGAAGTATTGCAAATTATATGAATTACAAACTAAAAAATAATTAAAGGTGTAAGATGACAGTTATTAGATTATTATCAAAACATATAATGCGACTAAAAAACAGTTTGTACAGACGGTTAAAAATATTTTTACTAAAATGTCAGTATGGAACTAAATTTAAAGCTAAAAAATTTCATTTTAGAACAGGTTTTCATATTTTTATTGAAGATGCCGGTAATGTCCAAATAGGTAATGGTTGTTTTTTTAATAATTATTGTTCAATAACAGCAAGAAAATCTGTGATCATTGGTAATAATTGCATTTTTGGAGAGAATGTAAAGATTTATGATCATAATCATAAGTATAAATCTTTATCAATACCTATATGCAAGCAGGGATTTTCTGCTGAAGAAATAAGAATAGAAGATAATTGTTGGATTGCAAGTAATGTTATAATATTAAAAGGAGTGCATATAGGAGCAAATAGTGTTATTGGGACAGGTGTAATTGTTTATAAGAATATTCCTGAAAATTCTATCATTATAGCCAAACAAAATATAATTTCTTATAATAGAAATTATGAATAGACATTATTGTGTTGCGTGCTTCGTAATTTGTTTAATAAAAGCAATTCATAAATTTCTTTAACTGTAAGATATCCATAATTAATAATTTTATTGCGTGATGTTTCGTTTTTAAAAATAAAATCAAATTTTGCTTTAAAATCATCAACATCTTTTTTGATTTCAGTGAAGTTTTACCAATATATCATTAAGGTTTTTACACGATATTGAGCAATTTGTTATATATTTCATTAATTACGAGTTTATTT
>OLXK01000693.1_pt1 | contig 30492 bp, 33 predicted proteins | sample 1674321 | NCBI WGS metagenome assembly OLXK01 (sample SAMEA103958162, study PRJEB25191) | human gut metagenome | reverse complement strand
TCCACTGGTCGCTGACCGACAATTTTGAGTGGCACAGCGGCTATGCCGAGCGCTTCGGCCTGATCTACGTCGACTATCCGACGCAAAAACGGATTCTGAAGGACAGCGCGCGCTGGTATGCGCAGACTGCCCGGGAAAATGGTAAGAATGTATAGGTATTCTTTGTTTACAGCGGCGCAGTTTTGCGCCGCTGGCTTTCTGGTCTGACCCAAACCGTGACCCAAACGCGGAAAAATCAGGTGGAATTATCCGTGCTGGAAACGACGAAGCTGCGAAATTTTCTGAGCAGAAAGGTGCGAAAATGCCTTGAAATGTCCGCTAAAAATATCCGACCAACCTTCGGGACCAAGAGGCCTCGGGTTCGAATCCCGACACTCCGACCAAATCTGGCTGAAATCTTTCGATTTCAGCCAGATTTTTCTGCGTTTTCAGAACTTTTTCCGATGGAGAATTCTGTGACTTTTCCGTCTGACCCAAACCTGACCCAAACGGGATTTCGGAGCGGAAAGCGACGGAAGCTAGAAAACGTCGCCTGCCGGAGCTTTTCCGGCAGGCGGCGTGCGCTTTTCTGTTCATTTTTTCCGTTATCCGACACTCGCCATGAAGCCGCTGATTTTTTGCGCGGCTTCTTTTTTCATGCCTGCTGTGACGTGCGTGTACACGTCCAGTGAAAATTCTGCCGAAGCATGACCGAGAATTTCCGCGACCGTTTTCGGGTCAATGCCACTTTGGATTGCCAGCGTCGAGAATGTGTGTCTGAGATCATGAAATCTGACGTGCTCCTCAATTCCGGCTTTTTCGAGCAACTTCTTATGAATCCTTCCAACGCAGTCCGGACCATACATTCCACCAGTCTTGGGTGACGGGAACATATACGGACTGAACGGGTGATTCTTGCGGTCTTCGACCAGCAGTCGAATTGCTTCGTCGCTGAGGTAAATCTCCCGGACGGAATTCTCCGTTTTCGGTTCTGTCACGACCAGTTCCCCCTTGCCGCGCAACACGGATTTGGACACGGTCAGCGTTTTCGTTTGCAAGTTGAGGTCACTCCATAATAGCGCCACCAGTTCCCCGCGCCGCAGCCCTGTGCTGAGTTCCAGATAGAACATCGGCAGGACGCCGCATTCTTCCGCTGCTTTCAGGTAATCCTGAATCTTCTCCGGCGGGATGATCTGCATTTTCTTCTTCTCTTTTTTGGGCAGGCGGCATCCGTTTGCGGGATTGTACGGAATCAGCCGTTCTGTCACCGCCTGCTCCAAGCATTGCCGCAGCATCGTGTGCAACCCTCGGATGGTCTTGTTGCTGAGACTCAGATCGCCCATATTTTCGTACCGCTGCACTCTGCCGTGCGCTTTCGTTTCATTGTAAAATTTCTGGATTTGCAGCGTCGTAAGTGCTGTCAGCTTGATGTCCCCGATGCACGGCACGATATGCTGGTCGATGTAGTTTTTGTAGTATGCCGCCGTGGACGCTCGGACGGATGGCTTCGCGTAGTTCTCGTACCAGAGCTGCACCCATTCCCCAACCGTGTAATCCCGGCGCTTCGTCACATCGATCTTCTCAAGCTCCTCCATCGCTTTCTGGAGCTTTTCCTTGCATTCGCGCCGCGTCCGCGCGAGGACGCTCTTTGCGATTGGTTTCCCCGTTTCCGGATCGATACCCGCCGTGTAGCGCCCTTCCCAGCGTCCGTCCTTGCGTTTACGGATGTTACCCTCCCCGTTTGCCCGTTTTTTCGCCATCTGTGTTCCCCTTTCCGTTTTGGTAACACAAACAACTACCACAGAAGAGAGAGAAAGTCTAGCAAATTTTTGAAAATTTCGGACATTTTTCAGGGGGTTCCATTTCAGGAAAAAAGCCTATTCTTTGTTTACTGCGGCGCAGTTTTTGCGCCGCTAAATCCCCCAGAAGTAGCTCTGACTGCGCTCTTGGAAATAGTTATGTAAACTCATATCCTCATTTGTATTACACACCCAAGACATTCAGGATTTACAGACTTTGTTCATAGCCCTGTGCCTGCTCATGGTCGTCCTGCTTATGTCCCATTGCCAGCCGCTTTTGCATCAGCTTTTTGCGTCGCTTGGAGTCCATGCGGATACCCATTGGATTGCTGGGCGGCGCAGCGTTCTCGCGGAAGATTTGCACCATCTGGTGGAACAATCTGACGCTTGAATTCAGAAGATATTCGGACGGAAGCCGTGCGAACTGAGAAGTTATGGACGAAATATGCTCATCTGTAAGCAGCGGATTTGCAGAAGTCTGCGCAGAAGATTCTTCAAGCTGACAGCGCAGACGCTCCGCTTCCTGAATGATGGCATTCTTGATGGCTCGGAATTCTTTCTGCTGTGAGAGTGGGTTGTGCTGCCTAGGACGGTTCTTGTAGTAGCCCTCCAGCGTGTCGCGCAGACCATTCCAGACGGAATAATATGCTGCCACCTCAGGCAGCTTTTCGAGTTCGTCCACGACTCCATCCACCTTATCCTTGAGCGGCTTTTTGAGATATCCATACTGCTTTTTACCGTTGACCGTGTGCAGCTCCAGCGCAAGCTCCATGAGCTTTTGCCGAATCGATTCCGGCGGATTTTCAACTGTTTCTAGCTGGTCAACAATTCTGCGCATTGCTGCTCTTGCAGCTTCGGTCACATCTTTGTAGGCAATATCTTTCTGAACATAGACCTCTTTCAACTCATCCGCATAGATCATGTTCGTCAAAACAGACTGCAAATGTAGCAGCTTGTCTTTGCGCAGAAATCCGTATTTCGGGTCATCTGACCAGAGCATCATGTGGATATGCTGGTGATCGCCCTCGTCGTGAAATGCTGCATACCAGCGAAGCTGCGACGGTGGAATCTGCATAGCTTCCGCGAAATCCGCCTGCTTAGAGCGCAGCAGCGCCCGCCAGCTTGCGGCGTTATCGTAGCCAAGCCGCGCAGCATCCTCTCTGCGGAGCGAGTAAATGATCGTCCAGACGTTACCCTCATGCGTTTGAAGTTCCTGCGTCGCCTTTTCCAAATCAACAGCGTCCTCGGCTCCAAACAGGCCGTGTTCCCCGTGCTTTTCTGCGCGAGGTCTCGTAGCAATGTAGCGCATATAAATGCTGTCCGCGTTTTCGTCCAGAAGCTCCACGCCGTCGCGCGTAGCGATGTAATTCATATAACGTCCAGCGCGTTTTGGATTCAGAAAGCCTGCTTTTTGAATCAACTTTGACATTTTCACACGCCCCTTTCGCTCAACAATGCGTCTTCAAAATCAATTTTTCCGTTCGTTCTTTTGACTTCATCCACGCTGAGTCCGCGCATTTTCTGATAGCTCCGGGCGTCAATGTCCGTGTCCGAAGCAAGGATATGGTTGTTGACATTCTGCTCAACTGCCAGCTTGAAAAGCTGCCGTCCAATGCGCTCTGCAAATCGATCCAGCGTTCCAGATAAGATTTGCTGCAAGACTTTTGGAAGGTAACGATCTGCTTTTTCGGCGTATAAGAAGCCGGTATAAAATAAGATTGCCTTTTCAATGTACTCGCTGCGGCTCTGACATTGATCGTCCGCATAACAGTCATCGACGAGCTGCTTACACTCCGGCGTGATCCAGAGTGCAAATTTTTCTTTTCCTTTTACCATTTTTCTGTATTCACCTCGTGTTTTTCGTCGGAACCCCTCTGTTTCCCTTGAAACGGCGGGCTTTTTTCATTCTGCAACGCCCTAGGGCTGTTTTTCGCTGCTTTTGGAACGCCCCCGTAAATACCCGAAACTGCCCGCACCGCGGGCAGATGTGACCGCTGCGGGGCGCGCACGACCCCGCAGCTTTGTCCTGCTTCGCCGCTTGCGGCTTCTCCCTCTGCCGAAATCCGCCCGGAGGCGTTCTTCTTCTGCACTTGGCATTCCCGCAACGCTCCCGCACGTCGGCGCAACGTCTGGTTTTCTGCTGCTGGATGGGTACGCGCTCGGCTGGGCTACGAAAGCCGCACAAACCGCCAACACGGGCGCGACGGGCTGTGACTGGCGTTTTGGGTGTGCGATCACCCTGTGTTTTCGATGAAATTGGCATATTTTCGTCTTGCGACGTCTTCGTCCAGCTTCTGCATCTGCCGGTCGTAGTTCTGCTGGAGCGCCGCTTGAATCGGTCGGATTGTGAACAGCAGGTTGCCATTGCGTTTGCAGCCATCCTTCGTCGTAACCATCGTCGGTTCTGTGACGAGCAGACCGCGTTCTTCGAGCGACCGGATGTGTTTGCAAATCGTGTTCGGACTCAACCCAACCGCATCACCGATTTTTCGGTAGCTTGGCCAGCATTGGAATGTCTGCCGATCTTCGCAGAACAGAAGGTAGGCGTAGATCGCGATCTCTGCCGCGCTCAGACCCAGCGAGAAAATTTCTTTCGGCAGCGGGAAGTAGTCCTTGACCGGATCGCGTGTCGGCCAGAGACTGCGCTTCACTCTGCCGCTCCCGTGTGCTGCTCCACCCACCGGATGAACGCTTCCTTCGGCACGACGATCCGATTGCCGATCCGCAGCGCGGGAAAATCCTTTTCGTGCATCAGCTCATAGCTGCTGGACGGCGCAATGCCCAGCACTTTCGCTACTGTCGCCGCGTTCAGGAACAGCGGCAGTTCGTCATAGCTTTTGTAGTTTGATTCTTTCATGTTGTCCTCCTTTGTTCGTGTTCATCTTTCCTGTCTGTATTTTGTCTGTCCGAAAAAACACCTCCTACCCTTTATCCGTATTCAGAGGGCTTTTGTACCAAACTTTTTTCAAAAGATTTTCTCCGCACCTTTAATTGCACAACTTTTGCGACGTTTGTACGAGAAAATTTTGGTCGTCGCAAAAAATCCTCTCATTACTAGTAGGGATAAAAATCGCAGTTTTGACAGCTTGTTTTCAAAAAATTCAGAATTTTTTTCGCCGTTCAAAACGTCTCCCTATTTAATCCGACACTAAAAGCCGTTTTTGACACCCTCCTTCGCAAACTTTTTAATTCAGGAAAGAAGATATTTTACACCCTTCAATAACTCCTTCTATTTGATCCGACAGAATTTTGCGTTTTGAGCGGTGTCCCTCCGAAAAAGTCCTTCTATTTAATCCGACAGAAGACCGCGTTTTGAACAGCCTGTTTTGAAAATTTTTTCGATGGCAAAAAATAGCCACCGTCCAAACGGACAGCGGCATCAAGTCAGCAGCTTGCATTCAGCTGCACTTCGAGTTATACTGGTTTTGGAATTTATTTGCCGGGAGGTTGCTATGAGTCCTGACGAGATTGAATGGATCATGCAGCAATCTACTTGGTCGCTAGAAGTTGAGGGGCAGCATCCGGATGCACAGACCATGGAGTGGTGTCGCCAGATGCTTGCTGGCGAGATTTCGTTGGAGGAATATCTCGATTTGGTGATTCGTCGGGCAACGGAATAGTCAGTACGCTGCGAGACCTCTGCACAGGTGTTCTTCCCGTAATCTTTGATTACTGCGGCGCAGTTTTTGCGCTAGGTTTTCTGGTTTGACCCACACGCTGACCCACACGGCGAATAAACTGTCCAGAGAGCGTCAGAGAGGATATGCTTGGTATTCTCTCCGACGCTCTCTGCTATTTTACATGACCTGCGCCATAAAATCGCCCATCTTTTCTGCTGCACTTTCCTGCATCTGCCGCGTGACGTGGGTGTAGATGCGGAGCGTGAAGCCCACGTCGAAGTGACCAAGCATACTGGATACCGTTTTCACGTCTACGCCATTCCGCCAACAGAAATGTCAATTTCGCCAGCCATAATTACCATCGTCATACCAATTGACGCGACGCCGATAACAGCTCCCTGTGAGAGCACGGAAACCAGATTGTTTGCTGAAAAGAACACAGGCACTTTTATGGCGATATAAACTAGAAACGCAACCAGCAGCAGCGGCTTTATCCAATCGCTCCATGTGCTGGGCATAATTTTTTTCAGCACACCCGATCACCTCCCATTGCACTTTTCACAAGCTTTTCTTCGGTTGCTTCGCCACGTAGATATTCACCTTCAATTTTCCCATTGCGCATAACAAGAATGCGATGACAGATGCCCAGTAGTTCCGGAGCCTCTGAAGAGATCACAAGCACAGCTCGGCCTGCTTTGGCCAGCGTGACAATCTGCTCATAAATTTCCGCCTTTACTTTGATATCAACGCCGCGCGCCGGTTCATCCAGAATAAAAATATCCGGATCTGTTAAAAACCACTTGCCCAGAACAACCTTTTGCTGGTTGCCGCTAGATAACTGCCGAACCTTTTGCTTTGCGCTGTGCGCAACGATATGGAATCGTTCAAACGCCTCAGCCGTATTTTCACGCATCTGCCTTTTATGAAGGAAGTTCACAATAGGCGTTGTCATTTTATCCAGAATCGGCAAATTCAAATTATTGAGAATATCCATTTCCAGAACCAGACCTTCGCCGCGGCGATCCTCCGTTAGAAAACCAATTCCATTTTTAATTGCCTGTTTGGGTGATGTGATTTTTTTGAACAAACAGTCTTTTTCCACATCCTGCTTCTGATGGAAGCGTACGCCTGCTGCCTGCATGAAGCGGGCATTTCTTGACAAGGATCCGGCCCGGCAGTCCTCTGGAGGAACTGACCGTTGCAACGGCAAGAGCCGGCATTGAAAAGCTGGGGCATCTGACGCCGCAGCCGGCGCGGGTGCTGCGAAACGCCCACCGCGATTATGGCGGCCATTGGCAACGCGACCAGACACGGCTTTCTTGTCCGCGAGGGCGACGCGCTGGAGCGGCTATCCAAGGCCAACGTCATTGCCTTTGACAAAACCGGCACGCTCACCTATGGAACGCCAGAGGTCGTTGTGGTGGAGAGCGTTTCAGAAGCTTTTGATGAAAGCGAGATCTACCGGCTGGCGGCTTCCGCGGAGCAGTTCTCCGAGCATCCGCTGGGAAAGGCGATCGTGCGCTGCTACAAAAAGACAGGCGCGGCCCCGGCCGAAGCCGCAGAATTTCAGATGCTCCCCGGGCGCGGCGTATGTGCACGTGCGGAGGGAAAACGCATTCTTGTGGGAAATTCCGCGCTGCTGCGCGAGCACGGTATTGAAATTGGTTCCGTGCCGGGCGCGGAGGCGCAGCTCCGGCAGGGCTGCACCGTGATCTATCTTGCCGTGGACGGCAGATTCGCTGGGTTCCTTACGCTGTCCGACACGCTGCGGGCAGAAAGCGCCGCAACGATCGCAGCGCTGTCCGCGCTGGGCGTGCAGCCTGTTTTGCTTACCGGCGACCATGAAAACACCGCCAGAGCAATTGCGGAAAAGCTGCATATCCGGGAAGTCCGGTCAGGCTGCCTGCCGGAGGATAAGCTGAACTGCATCGACGCGTATCAGCGCAAAGCCATGCCGGTCTGTATGATCGGCGACGGGGTCAACGACGCGCCCGCGCTCAAAAAAGCGGACGTGGGCATCGCCGTGGGCGGTGTCGGCAGCGACATTGCCGTGGACGCGGCGGATATTGCGCTGGTCGATGACGAGGTCAGGGAGCTGCCGCATCTGGTGGCGCTGTCAAAGCGGATGATGACGACCATCAAGTGCAACATGATCTTTTCCATGACGCTGAATTTCATCGCGATCACTCTGGCGATCATCGGAACGCTGAACCCGGTCGTGGGTGCGCTGGTTCATAACGCAGGCTCCGTGCTTGTCATCGTAAACTCGGCATTCTTATTATAGCAGTTTTCAAAATTAAAGCGCATATCCACATGAACGAAACCGCCCTGAACAGTCAGAAGGCGAAGCATTCTGAAAGGCGTGTTGGATTGCATTGGGAAGAGCATCCAGTGACCTTGCCTTGAATTTGCGCAAAAGAGTCTTTACCTTCGACCAAAGTTTTTCAATAGGATTCAGGTCAGGACTATACGGTGGAAGGTAGGTATATCGAATTTCAGAGCTGTCCAGCAGTTTTTTTACTGCCTTTGCATGGTGCGACTTCATATTATCCATCACGAGAACAGAATTGCCGTTCAGATGAGGTAGCAAAATATCCTTCAAATAATGTTTGAAATGTTCTACTGTCGTTCCACCTGAGAAAGTCGTGTAGTGTAATGCCCCGTCCAACTGGATGGATGACAGAATGGTCGTGTTCTTTGGCTTGGAAAGCGGAGTAGCGTCAACGGCTCGACTTCCACCAAATGAATAGGCATATCGCCTTGTCATATCTGTATTGCAACCGCTTTCTTCCAGAAACACAAGGTCACTTGCCTTGAATCCAGACATAAGGCCGTTCCAGTTTTCCGCTTCTCGGTCACATCGGGGACGCTCCTGTTCACTGGCATGAAGAGACTTTTTCTTCCGGCGGTATCCCGCTTTCTGAAGAAAACGCCAGACTGTATCAATGCTGACAGACAAATTCAACGTTTCAATGATCTCCAGACAAGTGATATCCGGCTGGTTCTCCAAAAGTGAAAGGATGTGCTGATGATCTGCATCGGACAATTTGGGCTTCTTTCCACGCAGATTCGTCTGAGTTTCGTAGCTTCCTGTTTCGTTCCGACGCTTCAGCAAACGACAGATTGAACAGGTGTTTACTGAAAAACACTTTGCCAGTTCCTTTACACGGATACCCTTATCGTATCCTTCCAGAATCAACTTTCGAGCTTCGTTGTGCAGCATAGTTCTCACCTTCTCTGCCTCTGTTATACCACTTTTTCTCAAAAGTTAAAGCGTTCTGCTGTATTATTAAAAATTGCTATAAAATGGTAAAATAATGGCAATCAGAATTATCGGTCTCATCATCGGTATTCTTTGCGCAGGGATCTATTACCTTGTAAAAAAAGCACGATCCGGAATCCAGAAAGATCTACACCATCGCCGGCGCGACCGGCGCTGTCCTCACCGCCGTCTGTGCCATGCTGCTGTTTCTCTGAGAAGCGTAAACCGAGAAAGGCCGTATTCCCGCGTGGGAATACGGCCTTTCAGCGTGTCGAAAAAGCCTTTTCGCCCCGCTGAGACAGTTTTTTGAACTTTGGAAAAGTTCGAAAAACTGATTGATTGAACGCGAAGGGGGCTCTTTGCCCCCTTCACTCTTCCCCTGCTGCTCTGTCATCCAACTGCTTTTCGTAGTTTTTTGACAGCCTCAAAGGCCGTATTCCCGTGTGGGAATACGGCCTTTTTCAATGCGTACACTTATCCCTCAAATACGTGTCTGACGAAGTTGACTGCGCCCATTGCGTCGCGGTCGAGCGCTTCCTCGGACACATCCGGGCACAGGTTTCTCCAAACCTTGATCTGCTCTCCGATGGTTCCGCCGGTCATGACGAACGGCTCCATGACGGTCACACCTTGATACTCGATATCGCGCAGCGCCTGTCCGATCTCCTGCCACGGCAGGCTCCCCTTGCCCGGCACCATTCTGTTCTGCTCGCCCAGATGCAGATGGCACAGATCCTTCCCGGCCAGACGGATCGCGGCGCCGATGTTCCGCTCTTCAATGTTCATATGGAACGTGTCCAGCATCACCTTGACATTTGGGCTGTCGACCGCCCGGATAAATTCCAGACCCTCCTGGCAGGTATTGAGCATATAGCCCTCAAACCGGTTCAGGACCTCCATGCCGAGCGTCACGCCGCAGTCCTCCGCAATCACGGCCAGCCGCTTCATATTCCGGACTGCCCGCTCCAGATCGCCTTCCTTATCGACCGGCAGCGTCGGATCGAGCGGCCAGTAGGAATACAGGCCGCCGCCGAGAATGTGGATATCCAGCATTTGCAGCTTTGGCAGGATCATGGAAAAGAACTGCATGGCCTTTTCCACAACAGCCGGATCCGCCGCGCTCAGATTCTGCTCCTTTGTCGGGCCATAGCCCGCCGTGAGCTGGATCCCATGATCCTCCGCGCATTTTTTCAGATCCCGCAGCTTTTCCTCCGACGCATAGTCGCATGTCAGCGCGGCGCAGGAGATCTCCAGAACGTCAAAGCCGAGCCGCTCGACCTTCGGGATGTAGTATTCATAATTTGCAGACCACTCATGCGTCCAGTAGGCGTTATAGATTCCGTATTTCATTCCGCTTCCATCCTTTCTTTTCTATCCCGTCCGTATCTGTCTTATTCCAGATTGACGTGGCGGCGATACATTTCGTCCGTATCCATTCCATACCGGTCCATCAGCTTCAGGATCAGCACGTCCAGCGTCAGCAGCAGGCTCTGTTCAAACAGGGAGGCCATCGGCTGTATGGACGCGCTCCGCTCCGCTGTCACCTTGGGCGACGGCGCGGGGATCTCAAGGATGCAGTCCGCGATCCTGCCGATGCTGGAATCCGGCGCGATCGTGACAAGCGCAACGTTTCCTTGCAGGCGCTTGGCCTTCTGCGCCAGAACGAGCTGCGCGCCGCTCTCGCCGGAGCCAGAGCAGGCCAGAAGCAGATCGCCCGGGCAGAACGGCGGCGTCATGGTCTCGCCGATCACGGCCGCCTGCTTCCCCAGATGTCCAAGGCGCATTGCAAAGGCCTTTCCTGCCAGACCCGACCGGCCGCTGCCTGCCAGAAATACGGTTTGTGCCTGACAAATCTTCTCTATGAGCTGCTCGGCCTGCGCGTCGTCCACCTGTGCAAGCACGCTTGTCAGCTCTGCCAGCACGGTATCTGCGTATTGCAGTTTTTTCATGCTTCTCCTCCTGCCGCCGCGCGGATTTTTTTCAGCTCTTCCACCGGATCCGGTGCGCCGAACAGCTTGGAGCCAAGCACGATCAGCGACGGCCGTGCCGCCGCGAGCTGCTCCATGCTGGAAAGCCCGATTCCGCCTGCGGCGGCAAGCTTTCCGCGCGTGACGACCGGCTGGATCCGCAGAAGCTCCGCCAGCGGCGATCCTCCGCTCCGGCCGTCGAAAGCCGTGTGTACCTGAATATAATCCGCGCCTGCCTGATCGGCCCATGCCGCGCGTGTCTCCAGATCCTTCACCGCGATCAGATCCACAAGGATCTGCTTTCCCGCCTGCCGCGCCGCGCCCAATGCCGCTTCGATCGTCGCGTCGCTTGCCGCGCCGCATACGGTCACGATATCCGCGCCCGCGGAAAAGGCCATTTCCGCCTCCAGCCCGCCGGCATCCATGATCTTGCAGTCCGCAAGGATCCGGCACTTCGGGCAGCTCTCCTGCATGATCCGGATCGCGCGGATCCCCTCCCGCATCAGAAGCGGCGTTCCGATCTCAATAATATCGGCGTCTGCCTGTAATCTCTGCGCCATCGCAACGGCGTCCTCCAGAGAAAACAGATCCATCGCCAGCTGTAGCTCCATTTTTCTTTCCCCTTTCTTTCGCGTCGCTATCCTCCGATCTGCACCGGCAGCCCGTACCCCTCGATCAGCGAAGCTGCCCAGTGCAGCTCCGCTTCGTCAGGCGTGCGACCGTCAAACAGATACGTTCGTCCCAGACGGCGGTACTTGACCTCGCCGAGCCGGTGGTACGGCAGCAGATGCACTTCCTTCGCGCCGTGCTCCGCGGCAAAGGCCGCCGTCCTGCGCAGATTCTCCTCATCGCAGTTCACGCCGACGATCAGCGGGATCCGAAGGATGACAGGCTTCCCCAGCATGCATGTGTGAACGATATTCTCCAGAATCCGCTCGTTGGAGACGCCGGTAAATTGCAGATGCTTCTGCGCGTCCATGTGCTTCAGATCGCACAGGACAAGATCCGTATGCGCCAGAACGCTCTGCATGTGCGCCCAGTCTGCATAGGCTGTCGTCTCGATGGCAGTATGGATCCCGGCCTGCTGCATGCGGCGCAGCAGCGCGGCTGCAAATGCGTGCTGCACCAACGGCTCTCCTCCGGAGAGCGTCACGCCGCCGCCCGACTGTTCATAAAAGACGCGATCCTTCAAAAGCTCCCGTTCCACGTCCGAGAGCTTCCGGCGATGGCCGGAAAACTGAAGCGCGCCGGTCGGGCAGTTTTTTTCGCAGCTGCCGCAGCGGACACACCGCTCCCGGTGCAGACCGTCGGCAGAAAACACGCCCGCTGCGCAGCCTTTCGCGCAGGTGCCGCAGGAGATACAAAGGTTCTCCCGGTACATCAGCTGCGGCGTGAGCTGCTGCGACTCCGGATTTGCGCACCATTGACAGCGCAGCGGACAGCCGTTCAAAAAAACAATGGTACGGATCCCGCCGCCGTCATTGACGCTGAATTTCTGAATATTGAAGATCAAACCTTCCTGCGTTTTTTCCATCGCGCCCGCTCCTCACAGCATATGGGCCGTGCGCGCGATGATGCTGTCCTGAATCTCCTCTGCCAGCTCATTGAAAAACGCACTGTAGCCCGCCACACGGACCACCAGCCCGCGATACTGCTCCGGATCTGCCTTGGCCTTGCGCAGGGTGTCGCTGGAGATCAGATTGAACTGCACCTGCGCGCCGCCCAGCGCGACATAGCTGCGCAGAAGCGCGGCAAACCGCTGCTCGCCGGCTTCGGACTGCACCTGCCCCGGATTGAGCCGCAGATTGAAGATCAGCCCGTTCGTGCAGCGGGTCTGGTCGATCTTTACCGCAGAGCTCATCGCGGCTGTCGGGCCGTTCTGGTCGCAGCCCACGGCCGGAGAAATGCTGTCGGAGAGGATCGAGCCGGACAGCCGCCCATCCGGCGTCGCGCCCGTCTTTTCTCCGAACGGTACATACGCGGAAATTGAGATCAGCGAACCGACAAAGTTTCCGCCGTGATAGGTCTTATGCCCCTGCAATGCGTCAAAAAAGACATCCGTCGCATAGCGCACCCACGCGTCCGCTTCCTCGCAGTCGTTCCCGTATTTGGGAACGCGGTGGATCAGATACTGCCGCAGCGGCTCGTTTCCTTTGTAGTTACTGTGCAGTGCATCGACCAGCTCTGCCATTGTGACACGATTTTCCTGGAAGACCATCTGCTCGATCCCGGTCAGCGCATCGCCGACGTTCGCCACGCCGATGCCCAGCAGCGCCGTCCAGTTGTACTTTGCGCCGCCGGAGGTCACGTCCGTGCCGGTCTGCACACAGGGATCGAGGAACATGGAGACAAGCGGAAGTGGGCAGAGCGTCTCGTGAATCAGATCGATCAGATTGTTTTCAATGACCGCCTGCCGCACGCCGTAGGCCACCTGCGTCTCATAGGCACGCTTGACGTCATCCATGCTGGTAAACTGCCGCGCGTCGCCCGTTTTCAGCCCGACCTGCTTGCCCGTGATCTGACAGACGCCGTCGCTGAGCGCCAGCTCCAGCGCCTTTGCAAGGTTGAAGAAGCCGCCGTTCGCGCGACCCCACGTGTTTTTGGGCATCGTCTCCATACAGCCGACCGGCACGTAATCGCGCGCGTCCGTCAGGGAAACGCCCTGCTGCATCATCGCCTGCACAAACGTCTCGTCCGTTGTGAGCTGCGGCATGCCCGTCCCTGTTTTGATCGCCTGGACGGTGCGGCGCAGGAAGGGTTCCGGCGTGCTGCGGTGCAGGCGCACCGTAAAGTTCGGCTGGAGCAGGCGCAGGTGGATATGCGCTTCCAGCATGCGGTACGACAGATCGTTCGTCGCGTCGGCGCCCGTCCGGTCGATCCCGCCCGCCTGCACGTTCTGCCCGGTCGGCTGGCCGACGTTGATGACGGCGTCCGCTTCGCAGAAGAGCTTTACCGGCTCCGTGAATTTGATCCAGAGCGTCTCCAGCTGCTCCTGCAAAGCCGCCTTGGGAACGCCGCGGCGCAGATCGGCTTCATAATATGGATACATGAACTGATCCAGCCGCCCCGGCGTGTAGGAGGTTCCGTTATCGTGGATCTGCAAGATCAGCTGGTTGAACCAGACAACCTGACAGGCCTGCCAGAAATTCTGCGCCGGATGCTCCGGCACGCGACGGCAATTCTCTGCGATCTGCCGCAGCTCCTGTCTGCGCACAGGCTCCGCTTCCCGCTCCGCCATTTCATCTGCCAGCGTCGCGTAGCGGTTCGCGAACACGATCACCGCGTCGCAGATGATCAGGCAGGCGTCATAGAACAGCTTTTTCTTCCATGCGTCCGGCGCATGCAGCGGCAGCGTCTGAAGGGCCTGCTCAACCTCGCACCGGATCCCGGCATAGCCCTTTTTCAGGATCCGCTCATGGTCGATGACCACATGGCCGAAGCCGCCGGTCTCGTGGTGCCCGACCGCGTAGATCATTGCATCGAAGCGGCTGCGGGCCGTCTGCTCCGGCAGGAGCGGCAGCAGATGATCCTGTAGGGTGCGGCCCTTCCAGTACGGATAGATCTGCTCAAAAAAGACCGCGCGATCCTCCGGCATTGTGATAAACCGGTCGCCGTCGCGCACGGCAAAGCGGTCAAATTCCTGCGCGATCCACTCGACCGCAAATTCCGGAAACAGATTGCCGCCGCGCTGACGCGTCGCCTGATGGCCGACGATCAGCTCGTCATCCAGAATATAGATCGACATATTTTGCAGGATATGCGCCAGAACCTTCGCGCGGCGAATGATATACGGCTCGCTCTCCGTCGCCTGATAGGCCTTTGTCGCAAGCAGCGCCCGCTCCGTACACAAATACGGTCTGATGCCGATCACGCGCTCACGCAGCCGCTGGCAGCGCTGATATCCCGCGTCAAGCGGATGCAGCACTTCCTCAACATCCAGATGCATCGTTTCCATCCCGCAATCTCCTTTTTGATAATTTTAATTTAGTCTATACGAACGTGCGCCGGGATGTCAAGCGATTCTTTCTGATTTCATGCGAAACATTTTATTTTCTTCACTATGAACTATTTTAAACGCTTTAATTTGTGCACTATTATTAGCAGTTTTCAATTGACATTTTGATTTTATTTTGTTAGACTGGTGAAAAAGATCAATAATCATGTCAGATCAGGCAAGTTTTTACTTTGCTGTTTTTTATTTTCCTTCATATTTCAAGCGCTTTAAGGAGACTGTAACATGCCTAGAGTTCTTACGATCGGTGAAATGGTGATCGATTTTCTGCCCGGCTCAGAGCCTGCGAGCTATATCCGAAAGGCCGGCGGCGCGCCGGCCAACGTCGCGATCGCGGTGCGGCGGCAGGGCTGTGACTCGGCGTTCTGCGGGATGGTGGGAGACGACGATTTTGGCCGGTTTCTGCTGGACACGCTCCGGGAGAACCGCGTAGAGCCCTGCATTCCGCACGGCACCAGCGATGCAACCACCACCATGGCCTTTGTCACGCTCGACGCGAGCGGCGACCGCAGCTTCACCTTCGCCAGAAAGCCAGGCGCCGACATGCTTTTGACGAAGGAGCATATCCGGCCGGACATGCTGGAGAAGGCGGATATCATCCACGCCGGTTCCTGCTCCTTGTCAAAGGAGCCTGCCGCCGGAGCGACGGCATATGCGCTTTCCGCCGGGCACACAATGGGAAAGCTCGTTTCCTTTGATGTCAACTACCGCAATCTGATATGGAACGACGACCGCGCCGCCGCAGCGGCGGCTGTGCAGTCGGTTCTTCCCTTTGTGGATCTGCTGAAGATCTCCGAGGAAGAAGCCGACATGCTGGGCGGCCCGAAAGCGCTGCCGGCATGCACGCAGAAATACGGCATTTCGCTTTTGATGGAAACACTCGGCGGAAATGGGGCTGTCTGCTTCTGGAACGGGCAGAAGCTCGCCATTGACGGTCTGCCTGCTTCCTGCGTCGACACCTGCGGCGCGGGTGACGCGTTCTGGGGCGCGTTTTTGACAGGGCTTTTGCAGGCCGGCGTCCGAAAGCCGGAGGATCTGTCTGCTGCGATCATCCGCGCGGCCATGCAGCGCGGCAACATCGCTGGATGGCTGTGCGTCCAGAAGAAGGGCGCGATCGAATCGCTTCCGACGGCGGAGCAGACCGAGCAGTATCGAAAGGAGTTTTACGCATGAACGACGTTTGGAGCCGAAAAGGGATTCTCTCCCCCTCGCTGATCTCCTGCTGCGACCTGTGCAATCTGGAGCGCTGCGTCCAGACGCTTGAAACGGCCAGGATCGACATGCTGCACGTGGATATCCTTGACGGCCACTTCAGCCCGAGCATGCCGCTTGGGCTTGACACGGTCGCGCAGCTGCGTTCGCGGACGGCGCTTCCGTTCGACGTGCATCTAATGGCCACGGAAAATGACTTTTTTGTGGACGAGCTGCTGCGCGCAGGTGCGGATCAGATCGTCTTCCACGCGGAGACCGAGCCAAATCTGGACTACCGGCTCAACCAGATCCATGCAGCCGGTGTGCGCGCGGGCATTGCGCTGCGGCCGGCGACACCGCTATCCGTCCTGGAATATGTACTGGAAAAATGCGACGCGGTGCTGCTCATGCTGATCAATCCCGGCTACGCGCAGTGCCGCAGCGAGGGGCAGGTTCCGTATGCGGCGCGAAAGGTGCGCGAGCTACGCGCCATGATCCGCGAACGCGGTCTTTCGACGAAGATCATTCTTGACGGCCGCATTTCCCGGCAGGATCTTGCCGCATATATCCCGGATGGGCTTGCCGATATCTTTGTTGCCGGAAGCACATGCCTGAACAGGCAGGAGCTTGCCACCAGCGCGGCTGCGCTGGTGCAATACCGGGACACACTGCTGTAAAGGAGAATTTGCAATGAACGAACAATCCTACGCGCAGACCACACAGATGATCCTTGCGGAGCTGAAGACAGCGCTCAATGCTGTCGATCCTGCCAGCGTTGAGCAGCTGCTTGCCGCCGTGCAGCAGGCCGATCAGGTCTTCTTTGTCGGCGTCGGCCGTGTCATGCTGGCGCTGGAGGCCATTGCCAAGCGCTGGGCGCACCTCGGCATCAAGACACATCTTGTCGGCGAGATCACGGAGCCTGCCATCACGCAGAACGACCTTCTGATCGTCGGCTCCGGAAGCGGAACAACGCTCTTCCCTGCCGCGATCGCGCAGAAGGCGCATCAGATCGGCGCAAAGGTCGTGCATATCGGCTCCAACCCCAACAGTCCGCTGCATGAGATCTGTGCCTTCATGGTTCGCATCCCGGTCCGGACAAAGTACTATCTGGACGATGAGATCGATTCTCAGCAGCCCATGACCTCGCTTTTTGAGCAGTCGCTGCTGCTTCTGGGCGACAGCGTTGCAAAGCTGATGATCGAGCGGCAGCAGCTGGATATGCGGTCGCTGTGGAAATACCACGCAAATCTGGAGTAACGCCATGAAAGAGACTTCTGATTTTTACCGGTATACCGGCAGCATCCAGCAGCTGGCCTATGCACGCCGGATCTGCTATGACGAGGGTCGCGCGCGCGGCCTGCACGCCGTCGAGGTCTGCAACGGCCCGATGCGGTTCGTGATCATGCTCGACAAGTGCATGGACATTTCCGAGCTTTCCTGGCGCGGCGAGCAGATGACGTTTTTGTCCAAGCCCGGCCTGAACGGCCGCAATCCCTTTGACACGAACGGCGCGGAAGCGCAGCGCAGCATTATGGGCGGGCTGTTCTTCACCTGCGGATATGAGAACATCTGCGCGCCATATGAAGACAGCGAGACCGGGCGGCGCTACCCCATGCACGGCAGAATGCGTACCAGTCCCGCCGAGCATGTGAGCGTGAGCGCGCGCTGGGAGGATGGCCGGTATGTTCTCCGCATCAGCGGCGATATCCGTGAAGCGGAGCTGTTCGGCGAAAATCTTCTGCTGCACCGCACCATCACGACCGTCTACGGCTCCGCGTCGATCGAGATCTGCGACGAGATCCGCAACGAAGCGTTCCGCGACGAGCCGCTGCTGCTGATGTACCACTGCAACGCGGGCTATCCGTTCCTCGACGAGAGCTGCCGCGTCCTGCTGCCGACCGATCAGGTTCAACCGCGCGACGAGGTTTCCGCGGCAAATATTGACCGCTGGCGCGTCATGGATCCGCCTGCGGACAATGCGCCGGAATATGTCTATCTGCATACGCTCCGCGGTGATCCGGACGGAAGCACGTCTGCCGCGATCTATAATCAAAACCGCTGTCTTGCGCTTCAGCTTTGCTTCAATACGGCTGAATTTCCGTATTTCGGCCAGTGGAAATCCACGGCCAGCGGCGATTATGTGATGGGACTTGAGCCCGGAAACGTCTGCGTCTATGGCCGCCGGTTCCACGAGCAGGTCGGGACGCTCCCCATGCTCGCTGCGCAGCAGCAAACCACGTATCACCTTTGCTTCCGGATCCTGGAGGGAGCCGAAGCGGATGCGATCAATACTCTGTCAGAATAAAAGGTAAAGGAGTTTTTTCAGTATGAAACGGTCCGAAATCAATGCGATCATCAAAAAGTTCGAGGCACTGCTGGAGCAGTACCGCTTTGCCGTTCCTCCTTATCTGTCGTGGACCCCGGAGGAGTGGGCCGACAAGGGCAAGGAATACGATGAGATCCGGGACAACATGCTCGGCTGGGATGTGACCGACTACGGCATGGGCGATTTCGACACGCTGGGTCTGGCGCTCATCACGCTCCGCAACGGCAACGTCCATAACCCCAAATACACCAAATGCTACGCCGAAAAGATCATCATGTGCGACGAGGGCCAGGTCTCTCCGATGCACTTCCACTGGAACAAGATGGAGGACATCATCAACCGCGGCGGAAACGACATTCATTTCACGCTTTATAACGCAGATAAGGACGAGCAGCTCGCCGACACGGACGTTGAGATCTGCCGCGACGGCCGCCGCTACTTTGTCAAGGCGGGCGAGACGATCGTGCTGCGTCCGGGCGAGAGTTTGTCTCTGTATCCGTACTACTATCACGAGTTTGTGATCCCCAAGAACGGCAAGGGCCCCGTTCTGATCGGCGAGGTGTCCATGTGCAACGACGACAACACGGACAACCGGTTTCTGAAGCCGCTCGGACGCTTCCCCACCATTGAGGAGGACGAGCCGCCCTACCGTCTGCTCTGCACCGAGTATCCGAAAACAAAGGACTGATCGACAGGAGGTTCCGTGTGAACTGGTTTTTCAGCGAGTCTGCATCCACGCACTGCGCAAAGGACTGCTTTGCCACCATGGCCCGTACACGGCCGGAAAACTGGGATACGTTAAAAACTGATACCACGAGCGGCATTTTGCTGGCGAAGGACGTTCCGCCCGCGCAATTTGCCGTGCTTGTCAGCGGCGGCGCCGCAAACGGCCCCCTGTTCGCGGGCTACTGCGGCTCCGCGCTGGCCGACGCCGTTGTTGCGGGCGGTGCGTTTGCCGCGCCGAACGCCTACGCGCTCTATGAAGCCGGAACGTATCTTGCGGGCGGGAACCGCGGCATTTTGCTGCTCTACAACAACTTTGCGGGCGATTATCTGAACAATGATCTGGCGCAGGAGCTTCTGGAGCTGGATCAGATCCCGGTCGAGTCCGTCCGGGCGACGGACGATCTTGCCAGCGCCGTGGGCGAAGCGCGCAGCAGCCGGAACGGCCGCTGCGGGATTGCGCTGCTGATCCGGCTGGCAGCCGTCTGCCGCAATATGGGCATGGGGCTGCACGAAACAGCGGCGCTGCTGCGGCGCACAAACGAGCGGCTCAACACGCTCAGCGTACATCTTGACTGCACCACCGGCACGGCGGATTTCGGCGCCGGATTCTCCGGCGAGCCGGGCCTGTTTACACGCGCCGGTCTCAGCCGCGAGGAGCTGGCCGCACAGGCCATGCAGCAGCTGCTGGAGGATCTTGCGCCGGTGCCAGGCGAACAGCTGCTGCTGCTCGTCAACCGGCTGCGTCTGACGGCATATCCGGACGGATACGCCATGGCGGGCGCGGCGGAGACCTGGCTACGCCGCAGCTATCCGGTGTTCCGGCTCTGCGTGGGCGCGTATTCCAACATTGCCGATCGCTATGGCTGGGATTTCAGCCTGCTGCGCGTTCCGGCAGATCAGATCCCCATGTGGCAGCAGCCGGTTTCCGGCGACGGCTTCGTGCTCTGAAGGAAGGTACAGAAATGAAGGAAATCAACGTATCTCAGATGGCGGTCTGTCTTCGCCATGCATGCGCGCAGATCGTATCCCACGAGTCGGAGCTGACAGCCATCGACACTGTGATCGGCGACGGCGACCATGGGACGGGCATGAAGCTCGGCTTCTCCCGGCTCGACGCCATGCTGCAGCAGAACAGCTTCTGTGACATGCAGACGCTTCTGCGCAGCTCCGGTCTGGAGCTGGTCAAAACGATGGGCGGCGCGTCCGGCGTGATCTTCGGCTCGCTTCTCATCGGCGGCTGCGCCGCGTGCGCAGAGAAAACGGTGCTGGACGCGCAGGCGCTTACCGCCGTATTCACGGACGCGGCAGACTCCATCTCCCGGCGCGGCGGCGCAAAGCGCGGCGATAAGACCATGCTCGACGCGCTGCTCGGCGCCGTCGACGCGATGCAGGCTGCTGAGGGCGGCGACATCGAAGCCGTTTTACAGGCCGCGCAGACAGGCGCCGAGACAGGCGCCGAAGCGACCCGGCACATGCTGCCGCGATTCGGCCGGTCGAAAAATTTTCGGGATCAGGCGCTTGGGTATCCGGACGCAGGCGCTGTTTCCACCGCGCTCTTCTTCCGAGGGCTGCGGGAAGGACTTTCAGAACAATCAAATCAGGAGGTTTAACTATGGCACTTTACAAGGCGATTGACATTCTGAAGCTGGCGGACAGCAAGCATACGGCTGCGCTTGCCTTCAACTGTGCGGACTATAACATGGTCCACTCCGTTGCTGTTGCAGCGGAGACCGTCCAGAAGCCGGTCATCTGCATGCTGCACCCGGATCACCACAGGATCGAGAACTGGATCACGCCGGAGCTGTTTGCGAAGCTGGTCGCGGACGAAGCGGCTGCCGTTTCCGTCCCCATGGCGATGCATCTGGATCACTGCTCCGATTTTGACTATCTGGTTCGTGCGTTAAAGGCGGGCTTTACCTCCGTCATGTACGACGGCTCCATGCTGCCGTTTGAGGAGAACATCAAAAACACGCGCGAGATCACAAAGGTTGCGCACGCAATGGGCGCGACGGTCGAAGCGGAGCTTGGCCACGTCGGCATCGCGGCGACCGTGACGGATCAAAGCAATCTGGATCTGTACACGCAGCCGGAGTTCGCCGCCGAGTTCTGCGAGCGCACGAGCTGCGACAGCGTCGCCGTTGCGATCGGCAGCGCGCATGGCTTCTACAAGCAGACGCCGCATCTGGATCTGGAGCGTCTGGCCGCGATCGACGCGGCGACCAGCACGCCGCTGGTGCTGCACGGCGGCACCGGCATTCCGGACGAGCAGCTCCTGCTCGCGTTCCAGCGCGGCATCAACAAGCTGAACGTCGGCACTGAGTTCTTCTGGCTGTATTACCAGACCATCAAGTCCTACGACGCGCCGGATATCACCCAGCTGCCGCGCACCGTACAGGCTGCACTGACGGAGTATCTGAAGAAAAAGTTCCAGCTGAGCTTCTGAGAAACGATAAAAGCGCCCCTGTCATCTGCATGACAGGGGCGATCGTTTTTATTCTTTTTACATTCTGAGCAGCCAGAGCCCGAGGAAAGCGGGTACCCATGCGCTGAAAAACGGGAGCAGATACCCGGAATACGGGAAAAACAGATAGACGAGCAGCCAATAGATCGCCTGGACGATCGCGCTCAGGGCCGCTTTCTGCGGACGCTGTGCGAGCCGGGCAAGGATCTGCCGGAGCTGCACCCGGTCATCGTCCTCCTCCCGGTCCGGCGCGGCAGCGATCGAAACGGCTGCCGTCAGGATGGCGAAGAACAGGCCGAGATCAATGACTGCGGCAGTAAAAAAGACGAGCTTCCACTGCTCTGCAAACGAGAACAGCCGCAGCGCCAGCAAAATGACAGCCAGAAGAAAGCCGAACAGCGCACCCGCAGGCAGGCAGCGCTTCCAGCTGCGCCGCAGAAAAGCACGGTAGCGCGGGCCGAAATAGCCGGGCTCGTCCGTCAGACACAGCTCGATCAGATGCGTCATTGCCGCATAGAGCGGCGCGGCCATCGTTCCGGCCAGCGCAAGGCCGGCCATGGACAAGAGCGGCACCGTCTGCTGAAACAGGAAAAACGCAAGAATCCCCGGCACGGCCGCGAGTAGCGCGGCAAGGCCGGAGAGCATCAGCGGCAGCGCCCGGTGCAGAAGATTACCGAGGAGCCGCTTCCTGCTCCCGCGCGGGGACGGATCCGGCTCCTCCGGGTATTGAAATTTCCAGAATTTAAAACTCATATCATCTTACAGGCGTGTCGTCTTCCGGATGGCCAGCTCGGGCAGGATCACGCGCTGGACGGGATCCTTTTCGCCGTCCGTGTGATTGATCTTCTGCATGAGCAGGCGCACGGTTTCCTTGGCAAGACCGTCCAGATCCTGCCGAACGGAGGTCATGGGCATGTCCATGTAGAAAATATCCATCGTATCGTCATAGCCGGCGAGGGAGATATCCTCCGGGATACGGAAGCCGGCATCGAGAATGGCCTTGCGGACACCGCTGGCCATATAGTCGTTCAGAGTGCAGATGGCGTCCGGCGCAACACGCTCGTTCAGAACGCGGCCGGCGATATAGTAGGCAAAGCCGCTGTCGGTATAGTCGCAGGGAATGATCCACTCCTGCTTCCACTCCAGCCCCATTTCCTCGTAGGCACGCTTCCAGCCTTCCAGACGCAGCTTTGTGACCGGCAGCTCCAGCTCCTTTGTGACAAAGTACCAGATCGTGCGGTGGCCGGCCTTCAGCATGCGCTTCGTCAGCTCATAGCTGCCGGCTGCGTAATCCGTCAGGACGCAGTCGTCCTCAAAGCCGGTGTAATAGGAAAACGTGAACACGCACGGAAGCTCGTGCTGCCGCAGCGTATTGAACACCGGCGCGTCATTATTCAGGATATCCACCGGGAGAATAACGATGCCGTCGACATGACAGCTGATAAACTGCCGGATGACGGACGCTTCCCGCTTTACATCGCCATCGGAGATGCCAAGCAGAACGGAATAACCGCACTGCTCGCAGTAATAGGTGATGCGCTTGATGATCTTCCCATAGCATGGGTTCTCGGAGTCGGGGCAGACGAGTCCGATCGTCATGGTGCGCCTTGTCGCGAGCCCCCGTGCAATGGGATTCGGTACATAATCCATTTCCTCTGCACACTGCAGGACACGCGCTTTCGTTTTTTTGCTGACGCCTGGGTAGTTATTGAGCGCCAGCGATACCGTCGCTTCCGAGATATTCAGCTTTTGAGCGATGTCCTTCAATGTAACATTTACCATGCTCTTATGACCCTTCGTTTCCTGTTTTAATCGGCGCTGTGACCCATGGCGGGCGTATCCATATCCGTGTAGATGTCACGGCCGAAATATTTATAGAGGTACAGATCCGTGTCGCCGTCGTTTTCGATCCAGTAGCCTTCCTGCGCCTTTTTGCAGACGACAAGCAGTTCGTCCTCGCAGCTGTGCAGATCGCACTTCGCGCCGGTCACACGCTTCCTGTTGACCAGACCCGTGCCGTGCCAGACGAAGATATTGTGGACACCCGCTTCCTTGCTGAAGAACTTCTCGCCGGGATGCAGGATCAGGCGCTTGCCGCTGAACTTCGGCGTGCCGTAATAGATCCACTCTTCGCAGACCGTTCCCTGCCGGGTCTGCTCGCAGGGCTTCGGATACAGATGACGTTTTTCAAAGAAATCAGGATCCGCGCTGGCTTCCCAGTCGATCTGATGGAGAGCGGCCATTTCGACGCTGCCGTATTTCTCGACCGCTTCTGGTGCAACGTCCTTGCCGAGCATTTTCTTGTTGATCGGATATCCGTTGACGTTCGGCTGATAGATTGCGCCGACGTCGGACGGTTCCTGGATCTCCATGGTCAGTGCGGTGCCGGGCGCATGGAGAATGCCGGAATCAAGATAGAAGCCCTCGCCGGGAACGTTCTGAAGGGCAAAGGAATACCGCAGAAGCTCCTCCTCCTTGCAGTCCCATGCCTGCAGAAGCGGCAGATAGGTCTTGTATTGCAGGCCTTTCTCAACGATGTAGCGGTGGACGCCGAAGAAGCTCTCGGGATGATCGCCCAGGGGCGCGTCCAGATAGTGATACGCTTCGTCCTTCGAGACCTTACCCTGGCTGTTGAGATCCTCCTGCTTCTGGTGGATATGCAGGAACAGACGGGTCTTGAAGTCGTAGATCTTCACAAGACGGCCAAGGCAGTCGTGTGTTTTGCCGTATTCTTCGCCCAGAATCTCCATCCGGCATTCCTTGAGCGCTTCCGGAATCGTGATATCCTCGCCCGGGATCTCCAGGAAGGAAATGCCCTCGGTCGGGATGTCGATGGTGTTCACCGCATGCGTCTCCGAGCAGAACCAGCGTTCCATGATCTCGCCGCGCTCGCCGCAGTCATACTCCTCCTCCTTGAGGTTCAGACGATGGCCTCCGGCAAGGAAGTCATGCGCGACCCATGCCGGACGAAGGCGCAGAACGCCGTCATTTTCCTGGATAAAATTCAAAATAACATCTCTTTTTGACATTATTATATCCTCTCTTTCATAAAACTGTCAAGATAAATTCGCTTAACGCCGGGCTGTCCGGTCGCGGGTCATCCCTTGATGCCGCTCGACGCGACAGACTCGACAAATTGCTTTTGCAGACTGATGAACAGAACAAGAACCGGGATCGAAACGAGCACCGAGATCGCCATGAGCAGGCCGTACTGCCGCGCAGCGGAGTTTTCGCTCACGCTGTTCATGATCGTCGCAAGGCCGACCGGCAGCGTCATGGATTTGTTGGTGAAGGTCACGATCAGGGGCCAGAAGAAGTTGTTCCACGTGGAGACGAACGACAGGATCATCATGACCGAGATCACAGGGCCGGCCATCGGCAGGTAGATCCGCCAGAGCGCCGTCATGTGGCCGCCGCCGTCCAGCTCGCATGATTCGCGAAATTCCTTCGGAATGGTGCAGAAGAAATTATAAAGCAGGAACACGCCGATCGCTTCGCCCAACTGGGGCAAGATCATAGCGGCATACGTATCGAGCAGGCCAAGCTTGGATATGATCTTATAGGAATAGATCGCACTGAGCTCCTTGGGGATCATGATGCTGGCCATCATGATGAACACGAGAGCGGTCTTGCCCCTGAAGTCCGTTACGGCAAGGCCGTAGGCCGGCATGATGCAGAACACGGACGACAGCAGTAGGACGGCAAGCGTCACGATCGCGCTGTTCTTTGTCCATGTCCAGAGCGGATAGTTCTGGATGGCCATTTGGTAGTTTTCCAGCGTCCAGGTTGTGGGGAACCACTTCACGGTGCCGGTGAAGATCTCGTTGAAGGTCTTGAAGGACGTCAGAATGACCCACAGCAGCGGCGCAAGGAACAGCACCGCCAGAATGATCAGCAGCAGATACTCAATCACTTTTCCGATCTTTGCCGATGCGCTCTTATCAACCATGAGAGTTCACCGCCTTTCTTGTTTTTACTGTATCCTTGTCGCGGAACAGCCAGAAGATGATCGCGGACAGGACGATCAACAGCAGAAGCAGCGCCACGCCGATCGCAGACGCATAGCCCAGCTTCGCTTCCTTGAAGGCTTTGATGTACAGATACTGCACGATGGTGAGCGTGCTGTAGCTGGGGCCGCCGTTGGTCATGACATAGACCTGGCCAAACATCTGCATAGAGTAAATGACGGTCGTCAGGACGACGAAGAAGGTCGAGCCCTTGACCAGCGGCAGATAAATATGGATCACGCGCGCAAAGCCGGTCGCGCCGTCGATGGCGGCAGCTTCGATGATATCGCGCGGCACATCCTGCAGCGCCGCAAGGTAGATCACGGTATTATATCCAACGGTCCACCAGATCGACGCGATCGCGACGCCCAGCATGGCCGTAGATTTGTCAGTCAAAAAATAGATGGTGTCGATGCCGAGCTTCCCCAGATAGTAGTTCAGAACGCCCATATTGCCGCCGTCCAGAATCCAGCGCCAGATTACGCCGACGACCGTGGTCATGAGCACATACGGGAAGAAGATCAAGCCGCGCACGACGATTCTGCCGTGGAGCTTCTGGTTCAGAAGCAGGGCAAACAGGAAACCAAGGATGATGTTGGCCGGGCCGACGTACAGAAGATACTGGAAGGTATTTTTTGTCGCCGTCCAGAACAGCTTATCGTTCAAAAGCTTTTTCCAGTTTTTCAGGCCGACAAACGTACCGTCGGAGCTAATGCTGGTATTCAAAAAGCTATAGTTGATATTCGCAAATATCGGAATGATCTTAAAAAGGAGCAGCATAAAGAAGAACGGGCCGACCATGCAGATCAGCGAGATGATCTTCTTCCGCTGCCTTTCCGACCGAAGATTTCGATTCATTTCAGCAGCCTCCTCACAGGCGGGAACTTGGAACAGCTCCGGTTTCAGCGGCCGGCGCCCTCCCTGTTTATCATTGTTGAACCGCAGCAGCCTCGAGCCGCTGCGGTCAAGGGGCTTTTTCTGTTTGGGAAAAAGGGGGGAACGGTGAAGCACGGGATGCCTGCGCCGTCCCCCCTTGTTTCTTTTTTACAAGCCTGCTGCTTCACACGGGAAGGAGCAGTTTGCTGCGCCTACAGCTTATTGATATTCGCTGAAGATGTCATTGACGCTCGCGGCTGCCGCGTCAAGCTCCGCCATGAAATCGACAGAGGTATCGGACAGGCAGTTGGTGATCGCAGCCATGACCGGGGACAGGGCGTTGTCCGCGCCGAACTCGGAGTCGGCCACGCACAGCGGCTCATAGTGAACGCCGGTGGAGGACTCGATGAACGAAACCTGATACGGATAGAAGTCGCAGGCCTTGTACGCGTCGCTTGCGGAGACTGCGTTGTTGGCCGGGATCTGACCGGAGGTTGCGCCCCATTCATAGGAGTGCTCGACGAAGTAGGACAGGAAGGTGTTGATGGCTTCCGTCTTTTCAGCGCTGCGGTTGTCAAAGCGCGGGACAGTCAGCGTGTGGGAGGAGCCCCAAACTGCGGCGGAGTCGCCGATGGTCGGGAAGGCAACGGTCGTGAACTCGAAGCCGGCCTGAACAGCCGTCGGCGTGAACCACGGGCCTTCGATGACCATTGCGGTCTGACCGGACAGCCAGTCGGCGTCGATGTCAGTCTCGTTGGTCGGGCAGTATTCGTTGTCAACAATCTTTGCGAGGAACTCCATGGCCTTCACACCGGCTTCAGAGTTGAAGGAAGCGGTCGTGAATGCATCGTCGCAGAAGGAACCGCCGAACTGGTAGAGAAGGCCGTACCAATAGCGGTAGGTGTGTGCATGGGAAGCGCTCATGGACATGGGGTACACGCCGGAAGCCTTCAGTGCGTCGCAGATGGCAAGGAACTGCTCTTCGCTGGTGATCTCAGCTGCGGGATCCAGGCCGGCAGCTTCGAACAGGCTGTTGTTGACATAGACGCACATATTGTGATAATCCCATGGGATCGCATACTGTGCGCCGTTGTAGAATGCGCCGTTCCAGACGGAAGCGGGATAATCCTCGCCCTTTACGCCGGCAGCAGCAGCGATTTCGGAGACATCGGAGAGCATGTCGCGGCCGCCGAAGTTCGGAACGTCGGTCACGTGCATCAGCATGACGTCGGGGCCGTTGTCCGTATTGAAGGACGCTTCAAACTTGGAGAAAATTTCGGACCAGCTGATGGAGTAGAAGTTGACCTTGATGGCGCTCTGCGATGCGTTGAACGCATCGACCATGCCCTGCATGGCGTTCAGGTCTGCACCGGTCAGGCCGGCCCAGAAGGTCAGCTCAACAGCGTCGCCGGACGCTTCGGTCGCGGGTGCGGTCTGTGTGGTGTCGCCCGTGCTGTCGGTCTGTGCCGCAGGGGGCGTCGTTTCCTTGCTGCTGCATGCCGTCATGGCAACAATCAGCAGCACGCTGAGCAGAATTGCGAGAAGTCTCTTTGCGGTTTTCATTGTTTTCCTCCTTATATTGTTTCGTGTTTTATCATAACGCGGGGATCCGCGTTATTGAACATGAGCAGGGTTTTCCTAATTTTCTCTCCCACTGTTTTTCGTGTTTTCTTTATTTTTCAAAATTTAAAGCGTTTCAAATCGTATTTTTAAGTTACCACAAAGTCATATCCTTGTCAACGTTCACTTCTTACAGTTTTCGCTTTTTGTTTTTGGCAATTTCGACAGTTTTTTAAAAAATCACGTCTGCGGCAATTTGTTGATTTCATCTATGATAGTCTTGAAATCATCGATTTTTTTGTTGTTTTCTTCTAAAGTATCCTGTTGATTATGCGAGTTTCCCGAAATATTGTTTTTCCGCGTGTTTTTCCTGCCCATGCTTTCCGCATGATTCCATTATTGACACATTAGGCTCATAGTGATAATATTAAAGCGCATTGAACTTCAATATTTCCGTATTTCTTATTGGATTCAAAAACAATTTCATAGTTTTATTAGAAAGGGTGGATCTTAAATCATGCCAAATATGCTGAATCAGCTGCATTCCCGTTATCCGGACACCGCGTTCTGGATGGATTCCATGGTCGTGGATAATATTGAATACGGCCTTTCGCACGCAAACCGCGGCGTTACCACCTCCCCGACCGTTATGTCCGATTCGATCGTAGCCGAACCGGAGCTGTGGAACGAACGCATTCTTGCCATGCGGAAGCGTTTCCCGCAAAAGAACCAGAACGAGCTTTTGTGGGAAGTCATGTACGCGCTGGCCGCGGAGCGCTCCCAGCTTCTGCTGCCGCTGTACCACGCCGATGCCAGCATCGACGGCCGTTTCTGCATCCAGGGCAACGTCTATGATTATATGAACGTGGACAAGATCATTGCGCAGTCTGCCCGTATCATGGCCACCGGCAAGAACCTCGTCATGAAGATCCCGACCACTGCGGCCGGTATCATCGCGATGGAGGAGATCGTCTACCGCGGCGGCAGCGTCATGGCAACGGCGACCTCGACCGTCTCGCAGGTGCTCGCCGCAGGCGCTGCGCTTTACAGAGGTCTTGTACGCCGGAAGGCTGCCGGTCTGTCGACCGAGGGGATCGCGCTGGCCTGCGCCATGCAGCTCGGCCTGCCCGAAATGTGCTACACCAATTACTGCCGCATGCACGGTCTTGACGTCCCGGCGGGAGCGCTTGCGTATTCCTCCGTCGCGGTGGCAAAAAAGGCGTACCGGCTGCTGCTCGAGCGGTATCCGCTGGTCACGTTCGTACTGTCGAACTTTGAGACGGATCTGCACTGGACGGAGTTCATCGGCGGCCGCATGATGCTGACCATGCCGGTCGAGCTGATCCGGAAGCTCGACGCACTGGAGCAGATCCCGGAAGCGCGCATCGATGTCGACATCGAGCCCGCACATCTGCAAGCGCTGCTGGACAACGTGCCGTTCTATGCCAAGGCCTATGAAGAAGACGCCATGCAGCCGGAAGAATTTTCCTCGTTCGAGGGCTTCTGCCGCACGGTCAATATCTTCATGGACATCTATGAGATTGGCCTGAACAAGGTGCGCAAGATGCTGCTACCCGACCCGTACAAGGGAGACAGGGCCGCAAAGTATTAAACAGTAAAACGGAAGCCGCAGGATCCTGCGGCTTCCGTTTATATTTGGGAGACATTCGACGATCCGGCTGGCCGATTGACCAGCCGGGATTCTTTTTGATTCAGAAGAGCAGAACGATGATACCGGCAGGCAGAGCTGCGGCGGCGAGCCAGATAATGGGCAGAAGGAGTCGCTTTTTCAGCATCTGCGGCCATGTCTGCACGTAGGGCAGGCCGGCGAGCGCCGGGATCCGCCAGAACTTACTATGGCCAACCCACAGCTTGTCGATGACAAGTCCGTCGTACCAGTTCATGACCTCCTGAAAAAGAAGCGCCTGCCAATACGCGGGCCAAAAATCCGTGACGCGGTTCCAAAGGCCGAGGATCAGCACCAGCGCCGCGGCCATGAGTATGAAAAAGGGCGTCATGAAGCGCCCCTTGCGCCGCCGGATGGTCTGCTAGTCGCTCAGGCCGAGGGCGACGGCGCGTTCCTGCACGTTTTTGGGATAGAAAAACAGGCCGTTCACCGCGCCGCCGAGGACGGACAGCCGGACAAGAACGGTATATCCTGCAAAGAGAGGATTTCGTTGTAACACCTGATGCACTGTGCCATGCGTTACTTGCAACCTGTCGAAAGCGCGGACACGAAGATCTGCTTCACACATATGCGTCTATCCTTGACAGAGTCCGACAGAGCGACACAATGCGTACACAATGGATGAAATATCAATCAGATTTCGACTATGCTGCCGGGATTACCTGGGATACTGTTTTGGACACAGTTGAAACACTTTGTATGAAAACATTGGATGATCATGCATTTGGAGATGAACTGCCACAGGAAGAATCACAATTTGAAATGCACTTGCTTTAACCCCGCTATTCTTTGATTACTGCGGCGCAGTTTTTGAGTGGGCTATTTTCCCCTTGACCCACACGCTGACCCACACGGCGAAAGGAGCGGACGGAAACAGTGGAAACAAGAGGGGCAAAGAGCATTGATTTCCGAGCAGAAAGTGCTGAAAGCGTCCAGAAATCGTTGTTTTTATAGCTTTTCTACTATTCGTAATCAGCAGGTCGCCGGTTCAAGTCCGGCCACTAGCTCCAGAAACCGGT